>OCTW011586250.1_pt1 | contig 25374 bp, 22 predicted proteins | sample 1539671 | NCBI WGS metagenome assembly OCTW01 (sample SAMN02144230, study PRJEB22623) | gut metagenome | biome: sheep rumen | host: Ovis aries | place: New Zealand | reverse complement strand
CACAATCACATCGTAGAACTTCTTCGTCCAATCAGCGTGGAAGTTAGCCATCTGGAGCCAATCGGTCTCGTTTTCGATGCTGACGTTATTAAGCTGAATGAAGACCTTTGACGATTTGATGCCGTTGCCACGGTTCCACTGGAGCGTCGTGCCCAGCGCTGATTCAATTTCTACTTTATGTGTGTATAGGATATCGAAGGCAGCCTTGTTTTCTTGCTTATTTCCTCTGCCAAATACGACCTCTGCCCGCACTGCATCAAAAAAGTGCCTGAAATCAAGGGCTTTTGAGCTTATTCCACTCCTACCTTTGACATCAATACTACCGTCTCCACATGGCCTGTGCCGGGGTAGAGATCCACTGCCTGCACGGCTTTCAGTGCGTAGCCGTGTCCGGAAAGGTATGCACAGTCACGGGCAGCCGTGGCAGGGTCGCAGGAGACCATGACCACCCTTTTGGGGGACATGGATATGATAGCTTCAAGGGTGGCAGTGTCACAGCCCTTTCTCGGAGGGTCGGTGATGATGATGTCGGGGCGCAGACCCTGCTCCGAAAAGCGCTTTGCCGCCCCTCCCGCATCGTCACAGATGAAGTCCGCATTGGTGATGCCGTTGGCATCGGCATTCTTCCTTGCGTTCTCCACTGCCTGGGGGACTATCTCCACCCCGGTGAGGTGTTTTACGTCCTTTGCCATGGAAAGGCCTATGGTGCCCGCCCCGCAGTAGAGATCAAGCAGCTCCTCATCCCCGGCAGGGGCGGCAAAAGCCTTTGCGGCAGCGTAAAGCCGCTCTGCCTGCAAAGTGTTCACCTGGTAGAAGGACAGGGGAGAAAGGGTTATCTCACTGCCGCACATGATGTCGGTGATGGTGCCGCCCTTGCTTACGGTGATGCATTTTTCCCCGAGTATCACATTATCACGGCGGGGATTGATATTTAGCACTACGGAGCCTATGTCCCCGAATTCCTCTCCCACGATGCCGAGGATCTCCCGCAGTCCTCTGTGGTCGTATGCGGCAACGGCTGTAAGCTGTATCTGTCCGCTGTGCTCGCCCCTTCTCAGATAGATGTGACGTACACAGCCCTTCCCCGTGGTTTCATCGTATACGGGGATATGCCGCTCATTTATCAGCTGTATCATCCTGCCGGCAATGGAGGAGAATATCTCAGGCTGGAGCAGACAGTCCCCGCATTCTATGACACGGTGGGAGCGCTTTGCGTAGAAGCCGCAGAATGCCCGCCCGCTCTCATCTGCGGCTATGGGGTACTGCGCCTTGTTGCGGTAACGGTCGGTGCGGGTGTCCCCCATAATGGGGAGATACTCGAAGGTGCCCCGCTCAAAGCCCCCTATGCGCAAAAAGTCGTCAAGGACAGCCTTTTCCTTTATCCTGCACTCCGCCTCATAGGATATGTGCCTGAATGAACAGCCGCCGCAGCGGCCGAACACGGCACACCCTCTGTCCTGCCTGTGGGGGGAGGGCTTTCGTATGCTGCGGCATATGCCGAAGGCATAGCTTTTGTTCACCTTTGTAATGTGGCAGTCTATCTCGTCTCCCGGTGCAGTGGCAGGGACGAACACTGCCATTCCCTCATGCCGCCCCACGCCGTTCCCGTCAAGGGTGACATCGGTGATATTCAAAATAATATCGTCATTCTTTTTCATAGTGTACCCTTGTGCTTTTCGGCTGCTTCCTCAAGGCTCATATATCCGTAAAGCCTTGCCGAGCGCAGCATTATACCCTTTACCAGTGAGCCGCCTTCCCTGTATATGCCCACTATCATCGCTCCGTAGAGGGCTACGGAATCCGTTGACCAGGTGGAAAGCTCCCCTCTGAGATAGGTTTCATAGGAGGTGTTCACCGGGCTGTCATCGGCGGTGTGTATCACCCTTGCCCTGTCCGCAAGGGAGGGGTATTCCTTGGCAAATTCCTCCATCCAGCCTACCTGTATGGGGACTATGGCTTCGATCAGAGCCGCCTTTTCCTCATCCACACCGGGCAGCGATGATGCAATGGCTGCATATTCCTCCGGGGCGGTGGTGCGCATCATATATGCGTATTTTTCGGTTATCATGTTGCGCCCTTCGTTTGCGGCACGGGCAAAATCAGCCCAAATGCTTTCAAGAAGTGCTTTGTCAAAGCACATATACTGGCTGCGGCGCATTTTGGAGAAGGTGTCCCAGTCGTCCTGACAGAAGGCTCGCCCCCCGGTGTTCTGTGTCCTGTCAAACATATCCCACTCAATGGCGATTATTTTGTCGCAGATATTCACACGCTGTGCGCTTTCGGTAAGGTCCTCCGCCATTACCGCCAATGGTGCCGCTGTGTCTGCTGCCCCGCTGTGCAGGCACATATCCTTTACCACAGTGATGATCTCATCTATATTGCCGCCATCGCTTTTCACACATTCCTCCACAAGAGGGGCAAAGGCGGGAAAATGCCGCATAGTGCTTCTGTACAGCCATTTGCTGTATGGGGCGTAAATGTCGGCGCACAGATGTGCCGCCCTCATTGCGGCTGACACAAATTCCGTCAGGGAGATGTGGGCGGAGACTTCGTCCCCACGCTCCTTCATTCGTGGGAAGTTGTACTCCCCGTGCTTGGACATCATCTCAAGCTGTGCGGCAAGCTTTGCATACCTGTCCGCAAGGGGGCGTGCCTTCAGTTTGCGGCGCATGGACATGAACGCCTCAGATGCGCCCCCGAACACCTCTCCGTTGGTGGCACAGGCAAGCTGTTCATCGGGGATGAGCTGGAAATCCTCGGCAGTTTCCGGGAGTGTGCCCAGTATGCGGCGGATAAACTCCGACAGGTACATGACACCTCTGCGCCCCCCTGTGTTTTTGCCGTGGGAGTAGGTATATCCGCAGTAGGTCGGGGGCAGCAGGGAATATGCCCTTTCAAGGGCTGCCTTGTCGTCGGGAGATACATCGTCATCAAGGATGATACAGAATGAGGGGCCGAAGTCATGATCCCGTGACAGGGCATCGTCAAAGCGGAAGCACTCGGAGCCTTCCCCGAAGAGCCCTGTGGTCATCTTCCCCTTTAAATGGGGGAAATTCCTGTCAAGCACAGGCCTGCCGAATTCGTGGAAGTATTTCTTGGAAAGCCCCATGCCGGTAAGGACAGGTCTGCCCTTTTCCCCGTAGCAGAGGGCGAGCTTCCGGGCAACGGTATCATAGAAGCCGTTATGCCCCATGTGGATGAGTATTTCAGAAAGGGCGGCCTCATAGAAGTCAGCCGCAGTATCCCCTTCGCCCTCCCGGTACAGTATATCCCCGTATGCTGCCAGCAATGCGCTGTAATGGAAATCCGAGGGGGAGAGCCCCTCGAAATAGGGGAGCGCCTTGTCGGCATATTCCCGTGCCTTTGCGGTGTCGGACAGAGCGGCAAGGCAGGCGGCAATGTTGGTGTATGTGATGGCAAGCCGCCTTTCGTAGTCATCATCCCTGGGGTCAAGACAGCCCACAGCCGCAAGGAAGGTGTCCGCCGCCTTTTTCATATCCCCCTCGTCCTCATACAGCAGGGCAAGGTTATTGTAGTAGGCGGGATAGTATTTCCCGGAATAGGGGTGTATGGCGGGATATACTCTGTCATATATCCTGTGGGAATCCTCAAACCGCCCGGCGGCACGGTAGGCATTGGCCAGATTCAGCATGGCAGCCACATAGCCCTCCGAGCTGCTGTCCCCCATTTCCTCAAGTATTTCCTGTGACCTTTCGGCACACAGGACGGCATTGGCATGATCCCCCGTGTCACGGTAGAAGCCCGCCAGCTCATTCAAAAAAGAAAGCTGTGCCGACCTGTCATTTTCGGCCTGCGCAGCTTCGAGTGAGGAGCACAGCAGCTCCCTTGCCTTTTCAAGCTCATATTCCCGCAGATAGGCATCTGTACGGGAGAGAATGTTCTTTATATCCATAGTTATCCTTGTTCACAGCGATAGGGCGGTCACTTCTTGAAATGTGTCACATCGGCGGATTCCACTGTTTCAAAGGTGTACCCCTCGGAGACCAGATAGTCTATCACCGCCTGGAGATACTGGGGGGTGTATTCGGATGCATCGTGCATGAGGACTATGCTGTGTTTGGCATAGTTTGAATCCTTGAGGAACTGTATGCAGTAGTCCACTCCCGCACCGCTGGTGGCATCCCCTGTGGCGCTGTCCCAGTCAAAGTAGGTAAAGCCTCTGCGGTCGATCTCATCTATTATCTCATCTGCGGTGGAGCGGTTGTGGTTGTTGTGGCTCCCTCCGGGGAAGCGAAAGCACCACGCCCTTACCCCGCAGGCTCTGTAAAGCTCATAGTAGACCTTTGCAAAGTCGTTGAGAAAGGCTTCCGTGGAGGCATATATCTCCTCATAGTCGTGGGTGTAGCTGTGCAGACCAAGGACATGACCGCTCTCCGCTTCCCGCTTTAAAGTCTCCTCCCTGCCGGCAATGCCCTTCCCGGTGATGAAGAATGTGGCTTTGATGCCGTTGGCATCAAGTATGTCCAGTATCTCATCCGTGTATTTGGAGGGGCCGTCGTCAAAGGTGAGATATGCCACCTTCCCCTCTGTTACCGCATAGTCGGGGCGTTCGGCAGTCATATCCATGTACATATACTTGAATTTGTCCGTACCGCTCAGGACGTCGGAATACCTGCTGTCTGCAACAAGGGAGGCTATAAGCTCCCCGGCGGCGGAGTTCAGTGTGATGCCGTCGCCGCTGTCGTATTCCGGGGAAAGGCAGCCGCTGCTGTCATCCAGCATAAAGGTTATGTCAAGGTAGTGGAGCTTTAGCAGAGCGCTGTCCGACACGGCGCTTTCAAGTGCTTTGTTGTAGGGTGCCACATCCCCCATCCCGTATGCACGGGGAGGAAGGCTGACGGCAGTTACTACACACTCAGGGTAATGTGTGGTAAGGCTCTGGGCAAAGGCTACTATGTTCTGTGCGTATTCATCGGGGGAGGTGCCGTTTTCCATATCTCTGTCCCCGATGCACAGATAGATATAGCTTGCGCTGTTCTCACGGGCAAGTGCCCCTATGCCGTCTATATGTGCGGCAAGCTCGGCAGAGGCACAGTCATTCGTCCAGCAGCGCTCCCCGGGGACGATGCCGCTGTCCGCCATGGTGCTGCAGACCCCGCCCCCTGCGAACACAACGTGATCCATATAGCTGTATTCAAGGCGGGCGGTGACGGCTGCCTCTGCTGTTTCCAGAGAAGTTTCATTCTCGCTGAACACGGCGATATACCCTTCCTCTTCCTTGGGGGCACAGGAGGACAGCAAAGCTATTACAAGGGGCAGAACAAATGCCCCCTTAAAATTTATCTTCATTTCAACCTCGAAAGTAATGTATAATGAATGGCTTGACTTTGCGTTTGGCTGTGCAAGCGAAGCGGGAACAGGGGTAAGCCTATTCTGCATTCTTGATCCTGCTTATGCATTCTTAAATCTGTATGCAAGACTGCGCCCCTTCTTACCGGTGCGTTCGATTATGCCTGCTCTGTGAAGCAGTGAGAGGGCTGTGGAGGCGTGCTTGCGGGAGATGTGGGCATCACGGGCAAGATCCGTGGTGGTGTAGTCTGTGGCGTAAAGGCAGGGAATGAGCTTTATCCAGTCTGCCTCGGATGCGATCTCTATCTCGTTTATCAGCTTTGTGGGCATCCTGTCACAGACGCTCAGCCGCCCGTGACGGCGCTCAGGACGGTTCAGCAGAGCGGCGGGGGCTCTGTACTCGTCACATTCCATGAGCACTATGAGGATGGAAAGGTTCTTGTCCGTCAGAAACCGTGCGATGGGGAACATCTCACGGAAAATATCATAGGCGCTCCCCTTGAGGGGGGATATGCGGGAGGAGACCGTCTGTCCCTCGCTGTCAAGGGAGATTATCCGCTTTTTGCAGTAGACGGGGTATACCACACGGACAGGAGCCAGGGGCAGGAATGCCTCCAGCTTGTCCTTCAGGGCGGTGAAATGCCCTGTCTGTATCTCCGTTATGCCCTTATCATCCACTATATCTGCCACATAGGCGCCTATCTGCCGCTCCTGATCATCCTGATCTGTGCGGAAATAGTTCTTCAGCACGGCGTGTACGGAGCCTTCCCCCCGTGTGCCTATGCCCTTTATCAGCCTGCCGCCCTCTGCTACCAGCTTACAGGCAGCTTCAAATTTTTCGTTGTCCATTATGCGGCACTCTCTGTTTCGCTTTCCTCAGTGGTCGGTTCCGACGGCGCATCCTCTGAGGGCCCTGTTTCATCATCGGCGGGGGCGGTCTCACTTGCCGTCTCCTCCGCAGGTGTGTCCCCGGCACGGAATATGACAGGGGTATTGTCCCTTGCATCCATTATGGCCTTGATTATGGAGGGGTAGCGCCATTCAAGGGTGCTGCGGTCAAGAAGGCCGAATGCCTCTCCCTGTACAAAGGAGTTGTTGTCCCACCAGATGACGGGGATGCCGTATTCTGCGGCACGGGTGGTGTAGTACCCTGCACAGGCGGCACGGTCATCGGTGTTGAAGCGGTTGCGGCAGCCGAATTCACCGATTATGACTGCAATGCCCTTTTCAAGGAAGTATTCCTTTATCTTTGCCATCAAGGTGTCAATGTCGTTGGTGTCGGCGGAATTGTCGGCGCTCCATGTGTCGGTTGCGGAGTCAGGCTCTGCAAGGGCAAAGGCATAGGGGAGATATGCGTGCAGTGATACGATGACCTGGGGGTCGTCAGGCACTGTAAAATCAGCAAGCACATTGTCGGAGGAGGATGCGGCATAGGTGGGCACCATAAGCATCCTGTGGGCGTTGTTGCCCCCTGTGGCACGGACTGTGTCCACAAATTTCTGATTCCAGATGTTGATGATGTTCCTTGCCTCCTCATTGCCCCCGTTCCATTCCATGGGGGTGCCCTTGAGGCGGGGCTCGTTCATGCCCTCGAATATAAGGTGCTCGTTATAGTCCTTGAAATACTCGGCTATCTGTGTCCACAGGGCGGTGAGTATTTCGGAGCTTTTTTCAAGGTTGTCATCAGTGGGCATATTCCAGTCCTCGTGGTGGCAGTTGATTATCACGTTCATATCGTTGTCAAGGGCGTAGTCGGCTATCTCCCTGACTCTTGCCAGCCAGTCCTCACGTATCTTGTAGTCGGGGGCATCCCCGAACTTACCGCTCCATGTGACGGGCAGACGGAGAGTGTCAAAGCCCTGTGCGGCTACGCTGTCGATATGCGCCTTCATGGTGACGGGCTGCCCCCAGGCGGTCTCCCAGTCGGTGACAGTTTCATCCCCTGTGGGGTCATCCTTTGTGGCATCAAGGGTGTTGCCCAGATTCCAGCCCACATGGAGTTCCTTTACAAACTCGGTGGCAGGAATATCCCTCATGGGTGTGGCGGCAAAGGCGGGGACGGTAAACACTGCCGTCTCCTCTGCTGCAGCTGCGGTGCTGTCCGCTGCGGTGACAGCCGAAGTATCCTCTGCGGGGGTGTCCTGTGTTTGTGTGGATGTGCAGGCGGGGAGGCTCAGAGCCATGACCGCCGCTGAAAGTGCAGCAAGTATTCTCTTATTCATATTATCTCCTGTAAGGGTCAAGTATTTCCCTTGCTTTTTTGTATTTTTCCAGCCGGTTAAGGTCTGCTTCGGTGATGCTGTCAAGGCGGGATGTATCGCTGTTGTGGGCAAGATCCGCAAGCTTTATCCGCACCGCATCCGGATCCTTTGCAAGGCGGCGGATATAGTCAAAGTAGTCCTCATTTTCCCTGCGGGTGAGCAGATCCACAAGCTCTGCCACCCTCGGGGGAAAGCCCTCTGCTATAAGGTCATCAAGGGTGGTATCCGTATCTTCCACCACATCGTGGAGGAGTGCGGCGGCGCAGGATATCTCATCCTTTGCGTGCTGTGCCACCTGATAGGGGTGAAAGATGTAGGGCACACCGCTCCGGTCATACTGCCCGTCATGAGCCTTGCAGGCAAAGTTCAGTGCCTTTTTGGTAAGTGTGGTGTATATCATGGGGCTCCTTGTCTGCGGGCAGGTTCACTCTGTAACGTGCTCCATGCCGATCTCTATTATGCTGCGCACATGGTCGTCGGAAAGGGCGTAGTAAACGTTCTTGCCCTCCTTGCGGAAGCGCACCAGCTTGTTGTTTTTCAGCACCCTTAGCTGATGGCTCACAGCCGTCTGGCTGAGCCCCAGCATCTGCGCCATATCGTTGACGCACATCTCCGCCTCTAAAAGGGCACAGAGTATGCGGACACGGGTGGAATCCCCGAAGACCTTGTACAGCTCCGCCAGGTCGTAGAGAATATCCTCTGAGGGCATATTCTCCATCACCCTGTCTGCGATATCCTTGTTTACCCATATATATTCGCCCATAATCCCTCACATTCCTCTGCCGCTCCGGCGGCTGATGTCATTAGCTTATACACAGTAAATTATACAGCAATTTATTTATTAAAGGTGTATAAAATTGTGAATAATTTCAAAACTATGTTGCTTTTCGCAGAACTTTCACTGTTTTTTGTATTGACAAGGGGAAGGAAATGTGCTATAATCACGCAAAAGGGAGATAATAGTAAAAGGAGGTCAGCGACATGACAGACAAGAAAATGGTTCCTTTAGAGGAAGATGAGCTCAGCGCAGTATCAGGCGGTATGCTCAACAGAGCTAAGAGTGAAAAGAAATATGTCACGGCGAAGTGCAGCGCCTGCGGCACCACAGGTGAGATGGAGATGACAGGTGCCAGCAGTGCCATATGCTCCAACTGCGGTGCTACCATCAATCTCAGAGGTCAGTAAGAAGAACAGCACATAAGGGGGACGGTTGTTCCGTCCCCCTCTTTCTGCCTAAAAAACATAAAATAGGTGGTATCTGTCAAGCCTTTGGTGCGTAAAACAGATTGTTCCGTATTTCCTTTGCGGCAAATGCTCCCTGCAGTGCCTGTCCGTTTTCCTTCGGGTGCAGGCCGTCACGGAGATAGCGCCCCTCGCCGCCTTCTGTCTCGAATTTTTCGCAGATGCCGCAGCCTGTGTAGCAGTCTACTATCTGTGCGGACATTGCCTGTGCCACAGCCTTTATCACCTTGATGCATTCAAGGTTCTTGCGGTTGTGCTGCGGGTCGGCTGCCTGTATGGGTGTCAGGACGAATACCCTGCAATCGGGGAATTCCTCCATGATGCGCTGTATGCACCAGCGCACAGCCCCTGCCTCGGTGAAAAGATCCACGTCGTCAAGGGTCTTGCCGGAAAGTGCCTCCTCCGGAGAGCCAAGACATTCAAGCGAATCATTGGTGCCCATTGCAAAGGCGAATACATCGGGCACAGGCGCTTTGCCGCTCTTTACATCCTCCAGATACTGCTGAATGTGAACCACAGCGCAGTTATTGGCACGCATCTGCATTTCCAGCGGGTCATCCGTAGGCTCCCAGCCCCCGCTTATGCCTGCAAAATCGGGATCGGTGTAGTTCTGTGTGGTGACCTCCCAGCCCTCACCGGTAATATGGCGCTTATACCATACAGAGCTGCCCACAGCCACATTGTAGTGACTTGCAAAACCAAGCTCCTTGTATACGTGATATGACCACTGCTGCCAGGCGGTGATGCTGTCACCGTCAACTCCGAAATTAAGCTTTGTAAGATCCATAGTCGGCTCCTTTCATAATAGGGTTTCGTTTGAAGATCATGTATCTGTCGGCACGGTATCAAGGGTTATTCGCCCCAGCTTGCCGCTGCGGAATTCGTCAAGGACACACGCCGCCGCACGCTCCGTGTCGGTCTCGCCGCCACGGATGAGCATCCTGCGGCGCTCCCCCACACGGCACAGCAGCTCATAGCCGGAAAGGCATCCCGGCTCTCCGTCCGCCATGCGCTCGTCCTCCTCGGGGGTGGAAAGGTCTATGCCGTAGGCATTTGTCAGCCCCAGGGGGTAGGTGTCCCTCAGCAGCATGAGCAGGCGGCAGGCAAGAAGCTCCGTATCCACCACGTCATCCTTGACAGCCCCTGTAAAGGCGAGCTTTTCCCCCACAGCCATGTCATCGAACTTTGGCCACAGGACACCGGGCATATCCAGCAGCTCTATGCCGTCGGAGATCATCACCCACTGCTTGTCACGGGTGACACCCGGCCTGTCCTCCACCTTTGCCTTTTTCCGTTTGGCAAGGCGGTTGATAAAGGAGCTTTTCCCCACATTGGGGATGCCCACCACCATAAGGTGCAGCACTCTCCCCCCCATGCCTCTTGCTTCATTCCTCTCTATAAGAGGGGACAGCACCCTTCGCACAGTGTCATCAAATCTGTCAAGGCCCTTGCCGGAGCGGCAGTCCACTGCAAGCGCCCCGCCGTCCTTTGAAAAGTATGAGAGCCACCTGTCATTTGCGGCAGGGTCGGCAGTGTCGCACTTGTTCATCACTATGATCTCGGGCTTGCCCTGTATAAGCTCCCTTATGTCGGGATTGCGGCTTGAAAGGGGCACACGGGCATCAATGATCTCCACTACTGCATCCACCAGCGGCAGATTTTTCTGTATCATCCGCTTGGTCTTGGTCATGTGCCCGGGGAACCATTGTATTGAAGGTATCTCGTTCATGGTACTCCTTTTGTCGGTTTTAAAAAAGCGGAAAAGCCGCCGGGACTTTTCCGCATTTTGTTTTAGCTTATTCTACCTTGCCTATGCTCGTTGCGGGCCACAGCCTGAATACCACCTTGCCGGCGATCTCCTCGTCGGTAACGCAGCCTATCCTGCGGCTGTCAAGGGAATTCATCCTGTTGTCGCCCATAACAAAGTAGCATCCGTCGGGAACTGTCAGCGGGTAGGAGGGGAATCTCTCCCCTGTCTCTTCATCTACCTGGCTCTCGTCTATAAGGGTGAGATCCTTGATGTAAGGCTCGTCTATGACCTCTCCGTTTACGGTCACAGCACCTGTGGCAAAGTCAATGTCAATGGTGTCGCCGCCTGTTGCAACAACACGCTTTACAATGGGCTTGCCCAGGGCGTAGCTGTCAACGATGACGATGTCGCCCCTTTCCGGAGTGTAGAACAGATGGTGGACTATGAGCTTGTCCCCGTCCTGAAGGGTGTTTATCATGGACTCTCCGTCAACCGTTACCTGCCTTAGCAGGAAGGTGAACACGATGATGACCGCAAAAAGGCAGAAGACAAGGCTCTCCGCTCCGTCGATAAGCTCCGCATAGGGAATGCCCGATCTCTTGTTTTCGTCCACATCAAGCGCTTCGTAGTCGATCTGATATTTTGCCATATAAACAAACCCCCTTGTGTGTTAGGTTTTGTAGGTGCGGATGGGGATGCACCCCATCCGTTACCCGTACCCAAATGGGCTTACAGCTGTTCCTTGAGCTTGGCAGCCTTGCCGACTCTGTCACGCAGGTAGTAGAGCTTGTTCCTTCTAACCTTACCGTGTCTGATGACGGTCACGCTGTCAACCACGGGAGAATGAACGGGGAATACCCTTTCAATACCGGTGCCGTGTGCTACACGTCTTACGGTGAATGTCTCCTGGATGTCGCCGTGTCTTCTGGCGATGACTGTGCCCTCAAAGGCCTGCAGTCTGTACTTGTCGCCTTCCTTGATCCTTACCTGCACCCTTACGGTATCACCGACATCGAACTTGGGTGCCTCAGCCTTCAGGCTGGGATCGCTTATCATCTTGAGTGCTGTTCTTGAATCCATATATTCCTCCATATTAAGGCATTCTTGCCGATCGCGCAGATGAAGAACGCAGATACTTTAGCAGAGGACTGCCTGCATAGCCGGAGCCGAAAGACTGCCGGCAGCTTCGTCCGGGGACACCTGTCCCGCAAGTCAACGATTAGAATATATTTTAGCACATATCAAAATGATTTTCAAGTGTTTTTTTGAGATTTTACAAATTATGTGAATAATGCGCCACAATGTGCAAAAGAACCCGTTCCCTTTGTGGAAAATGCACTACACCCTGTGGCGTGGGGATCATATAGTGTAGCCTGCGCCCCGCACTGTGCGGATGCCGGTTTCCGAGTGGATAAAGCCCAGCTTTTTCCGCAGGAAGGAGATGTAGACCTCCACATTGTTGTCCTCCGCCTCGGAATCATAGCCCCATACCTTTGTGATAAGGCTCTCCTTGCTGACCACCATGCCCGCATTCTTCATCAGCAGCTCCATGATAGCCATTTCCTTTACCCCCAGCTTTATGGACTCGCTGCCGCAGCTGAGCTCATAGGAGGCGGTATCAAGGCGCAGATCCCCGCAGGTGAGCTCATCGGAGGCAACTATGCCGGATGTGGAGCGGCGGGACTGGGCACGCACCCTTGCCAGCAGCTCCGGGGTCTCGAAGGGCTTTGTGATATAGTCATCGGCTCCGCAGTCAAGCCCCTTTACCTTGTCGGTAAGGGCATCACGGGCGGTGAGCATGATGACAGGGGTGGATATGCCCGCCTTGCGTATCTCCTTGAGAACTGTGATGCCGTCCATTTCGGGGAGCATCACGTCAAGGAGTATGACATCGTATATCTCCGTCAGTGCGTTGTCAAGCCCGTCCACGCCGTTGTAGAAGGCATCGGCGGTTATTTTTTCCTTAGTGAATATCTGTACCAGCGCATCCGCCAGTTTCTTTTCATCCTCGACAATAAGCACTCTCAAATGAACGACACTCCTTTCAGATGTTTGGGCAGAGAATAAAAGCGCAGCGGACAAAGAGAAAATCAAGCCGCCCATTCTCCGTCAGAACGTCTCATTTCATCAGCACTGCCTTTGCGGTGTTTATCCCGTCGACCGCAGCGGACATTATGCCTCCCGCATAGCCTGCGCCCTCTCCGCATGGGTACAGACCCTGTATCTTTTCGGAAACCCTGTTTTCTGTGCGGAGTATCCGCACAGGGGAGGAGCTGCGGGTCTCCGGGGCGGTAAGGACTGCCCCCATGTCCCCGAATGCCTTCATCTTGCGGCCAAAGTCAGACAAGCCTGTTTTCAGCCCGTCTATGATATAGGGCGGGAAAATATCGTCAAACCGACATTCACATACACCCGGAGCATAGGTGGGCACAACTGTTGCGCCTTTAAGGGTGCCTTTCCCCTCAAACAAGCCGCCTACTGTGGTGGCAGGAGCGTAGTGGGCGTGTATTCCCGCCCCTGCTTTGTATGCCGCCTGCTCTATGCTCCGTGCCAGTCTTATGCCCCCGGTGGGGGTGCCGTCATAGTCCTTCGGCGTGACGGACACAAGCACGGCGGAGTTGGAATTGGCACCGTTTCGGGCAAAGTCGCTGCACCCGTTGGTGACGATGCTGCCATCCTCGCTCTGGGATGCCATCACCACTCCTCCGGGGCACATACAGAAGGTGTATACCCCCCGCTCTGTGCGGGTGTTGCTCAGCTGATACTCCCCCGCAGGGAGAAGGGGATCACCTGCGTATTCTCCGTAAAGGCTCTCGTCTATCTGCTGTCGGGTGTGCTCTATGCGAACTCCGATGGAAAAGGGCTTGGGTATTATATCCGCCCCCCGGGACAGGAGCATATCCACTGTATCGTGGGCGGAATGTCCCGTGGCAAGGATAAGGGCATCACAGGGAATGTCGTATTCTCCGTTGACCTTTACGCCCCTTATTGCGCCGTTTGCGACGGATATGTCCGTAAGGGTGCTCTCAAAGCGGATATCACCGCCCATTGCGGATATGTCCTCTCGGATGCTCTTAACCACGCCCCTGAGCCTGTCCGTGCCCACATGGGGCTTGGCACGGGTGAGTATCTCCTCCGGTGCGCCGTGGGCAGCCAGGGTCTCAAGCACAAAGCGGCACAGGGGATCCTTTATGCGGGTGGTGAGCTTGCCGTCGGAGAAGGTGCCGGCACCCCCCTCCCCGAACTGGACGTTGGAGCGGGGGTCAAGCTGCCCTGTGGCGGCAAAGCGCTCCACACAGGCGATGCGCTTTTCCATTGCCGCCCCTCTTTCAAGGACAACAGGGCGCAGCCCCGCCTTTGCAAGCACATATGCCGCAAACATCCCTGCAGGGCCGAAGCCCGCTATGACGACACGCAGGCCTTTCTTCGCAGCGGGTATTTCAAAGGGGGTCTCCTCGGCATAGACTATGTCCTTCCGGGAGGAGAGCTTCCTTTCAAGGGCGGGGTCTGTGCGTGCCCATACGGATGCCACTAAGTGTATGTCATTTCTCTTCCGGGCATCAAGGGATATCTTATGCAGGCCGCAGGAGATACCACTTCGGGAAAGTCCCGCTGTTTTCAGTGCCTTTTCGCACAGCTCGGCCTCGGTGGTGCCGGGGGGAGCCGTTATATTCTGTATTATTATCATATGCTTTCGGTGTCAGGGGTCATTGCAGATGCCGCTGCATAGGCGGTGGACCAGGCGATCTGCAGGTTGAAGCCGCCTGTGTAGGCATCCGTGTCGATTATCTCGCCTGCAAAGTACAGCCCCTTTACCAGCTTTGACTCCATGGTCTTAGGGTCTATCTCCTTTGTCAAAATCCCCCCGGAGGTGATTATAGCTTCATCTATGGGGCGGAAGGCGGCAATATCCAGTGTCACATCCTTGATGAGGGCGCCAAGGCGCAGCCTTTCCTCACGGGTGACGGAGTTGACCCGCTTGTCAGCGGGTATCCCCGACAGCCTTACTATGACAGGTATCAGCTTTGCAGGCAGCAGCTTTGAAAGGGAGTTGATGATCTCTCTGTTCTTGTACTCCTCAAAGTCCCTCTGTATGCGAAGATCCAGCTTTTTGGCATCCAGTGCGGGCTTTAAGTCGATGTGTATGCTGTGGGGCTTTGATATGTCACGGATATGCCCGGAGGCGGAGAGGACAAGGGGACCTGACAGCCCGAAATGGGTGAAGAGCATCTCCCCCAGCTCCGAGTAGAGAGCTTTGTCCCTCTGCATCAGAGTGAGTGTGACATTTTTAAGGGACAGCCCCATACATTCGGAAGGCCATTTTTCCTTTGTGACAAGGGGCACAAGAGAGGGCTTGGGGGTGACTATGCTGTGGCCGAATGCCTTTGCAAGGGCATATCCGTCGCCGGTGCTCCCTGTGGCGGGGTAGGAGCGGCCCCCCGTGGCAATAAGGAGCATTCTCCCCTGAAATGTGCCCCTGTCCGTTGCAACGGTGAACACATCCTCTTTTTTTGCGGACAGTGCCGCCGCCTGCTTTACCGTCACCTTGTTCTTTCTCACAAAGCGGTCAAGGGCAGCCACTATATCTGCCGCCTTGTCGCTTACCGGGAAGACACGGTTCCCCCGCTCGGTCTTCAGGGGCACTCCCAGCCCCTCGAAGAATGACATGGTGTCATCCTTGTCAAAGGAGGAATAGGACGAATACAGAAACCGGGGGTTTGTGGGGATATTGTCGAAGAACTCCTCACGGGTGCAGTTGTTGCACACGTTGCAGCGCCCCTTGCCCGTAATGGCGAGCTTTCTGCCGAGCCTGCCGTTTTTCTCCAGCAGCAGCACAGACAGCCCCTTTTCCCCTGCTGTACCCGCTGCCATCATGCCGGCGGCGCCGCCGCCTATTATTATAACATCATATATCATAGTAACGGTGTGTACAGGACATCAGTAGTCCTGGTCGTCGGATTTTTCAAACACCTCGTACTTGTCCCATATCTCCTCAAGGCGCTCCAGATTGTGGGAGACATAGTCCTGCTTTGCCATGCCCACTGCGGTTATCAGGGCGTTTATCAAGGAGAGGGGGGCTACAAGGGAATCGGAAAAGCTGCCCATGTCGCTCCTTGCAAGGAGGAGATGATCTGCATACTTTGCAAGGGGGGACTGCCTGCTGTCGGTTATGGCTATGACCTTTGCCCCGTTCTCGTGGGCAAAGCGGAAGGCCTTTACGGTGTGCTTTGAATAGCGGGGGAAGGACACACCTATCATGATATCCCCCCTGCCGATGTTTATTATCTGCTCGAACATCTCGCTTGTACTGGTGGTGTGGATTATCTTGCAGGAGGGCACCATAATGTTCAGATAGAACACTATGAACCTTGCAAGCACTGCCGCAGAGCGTGCCCCTATTACATAGACGTTGCGGGCCTCTGCCAGCTCTGCCACCGTGCGGTCAAAGTCCTCGCTGTCTATCTCCTCAAGGGTCTTGCGGATCTGCTCTATGTCGAAGTTCATGCTGTGGTGGAGGATATTCTCCCCCCCAAGGCTGTCTGCCACAACATCCATGCGCTGCACGGATGTGATGCGGTTGGAGGTGTAGCCCTTCAGCGCCTTCTGCATCTCCGGATAGCCCTTGAACCCCAGCTCCGCCGCAAAGCGCACCACTGTGGACTCGCTGACCCCTGTGATGGCGCCCAGCTTTGATGCGGTCATAAAAGCCGCCTTGTCATAGTGCTCGGTGATAAACTCCGCTATTCGCCGCTGCCCCTTTGACATTTCGGGCAGCTTTTCCTCTATTATCCCAAGAAGATTGTCGGACATCCTTCAAGACCCCCAATATGTAGAATGTATAATGAAATGTATAATGAATTGCCTGTCGTTATCTTTGCCCGCTGCGCTCGGCTTCCAGTCAGCTTAAAACCTATTCACTATTAGCTGTGTCAGCAATGCTGCCAAAGAGGAAACACAGCCGCCCGATCTCCGTCAGAACGTTTCATTCTTCATTATGGATTTTCCGTCTGAGGCAAGGGTTATGTCTCCCGCCCTGTCAGTGCGCAGTACGTTGTCTGTAAAGCGGTGCAGGCGGCCTACCGTGTCATTGGCGGGGTGGCCGTAGCCGTTGTCCGCCCCTACGCTTATGACTGCCACATCCGGGGTCACAGCCTCCAGAAACGTGGTGGAGGAGGAGCCGGAGGAGCCGTGATGCCCTACCTTCAGCACAGTGCTGTCTATGTATGCACCGCTGTCAAGGAGCGCCTTTTCACCGTTTGCGGTCAGATCCCCGGTGAACAGCCAGGACACATCCCCGTATACAAGCCTTGCCACAACGGAGTAGTCGTTCAGGTCGTCGTATACGTCATCCGGGTGGGGATAGAGTATCTCCAGGGAGATGTCTCCCCCCATGCCCTGCCCCAGACGGTACACGCAGGGGGATGCCATGGTAAAGGAAAGCCCCTGCTTTTCTGCCGCCTCCAGCATATATTCGTAGGAGGTGCCTGTGGGTATGAGCCTTTCGGGCACCTTCGGCATGATGATCATTTTCGTGTCAAAGCGGGAGAGCACCTCCCCCATAGCTCCCATGTGATCCGTGTGCTGGTGGGAGACTATCACCATATCAAGGCTTTTTACGCCCTGCTCCTCCAGGGTGCGTATCACCTTGTCCGCACAGGTGTACTCACCGCTGTCTATGAGTATGTGTGTGTCCGGGGTGATGATGAGAGCGGCATCCCCCTGACCTACGTCAATGTAGGTGACGCTCACGTCCCACAGCGGGGAGGGCTGTTCCCCCCCGTCCGTGATGAGGATATCCGGGGGCTTTTCCCATATGCGCAGGCTTACCGCCCTTGCCGCAAATATGCCCAGGGCAACTATGAGCAGGAAAAGCACAGCCTTGCCCGCAAGCTTCAAGAATCTCTTCATTAGGTTTAAGGTTTAAGGATGATAGGCGGTCAGGCTGAAACAGCAAGCCGCCAACTTATCGTCTCTATTGCAGCAAAAGCGCAGCTTTTGCAGGGAAAGAGGGTATCAAGCTGTCAGGTATAGCCCTTAGCCCCTATTCCCCAGCCCCCTGGCCAGGTACATCTCCCGTGTCATGAGCACCTGTCGGGGCTTGCTGCCGTCCTGGGGGCCTACTATCCCCTGTTCCTCAAGTTCGTCCATAATGCGGGCGGCACGGGCGTAGCCCAGCTTCAGCTTGCGCTGGAAGTAGGAGGTGCTCACACCTGCGGCGCCTGCGTCAACTGCACATTCTATGGCACGTTCGAGCACGTCGTCGTCGCTGCCCTCGTAGGTCTTGCCGTTGTCAGCAGGCTTTTCACCCTTGGGCTGGGGGATGTTGTCCTCCACGGCCTTGATTATCTCCTCATCGTAGCTGAAATTGCCCACACCGTTCTTGATGAAGTCCACCACTGCTGCCACTTCCTTTTCGGAGGTGTAGCAGTTCTGCACACGAAGGGGCTTTGCGTAGCCCGTGGGGAAGTACAGCAGGTCGCCGTTGCCAAGGAGCTTTTCAGCACCTACCTCGTTGATGATGGAGCGTGAGTCTATGCCCGATGCCACACGCAGTGCGATGCGGGAGGGGATGTTTGCCTTGATGAGTCCTGTGATGACATCCACCGTGGGGCGCTGTGTGGCGATGATAAGGTGCATACCTGCCGCACGTGCCATCTGTGCCAGGCGGCATATGCTGCTCTCCACGTCCGAGGAGGCTGCCATCATAAGGTCTGCAAGCTCGTCTATCACTATGACTATGCGGGGGATGGGCTCTATATCCTCTCTCTCCTGGGCAAGCTCGTTGTAGCCCTTGAGATCACGGACGCTGTTGTCCGCAAAGAGCTTGTAGCGCTTCTCCATTTCCTTGACAGCCCATGCCAGCGCACCTGCCGCCTTGTTGGGGTCGGTCACCACAGGGAGGAGCAGGTGGGGTATGCCGTCGTATATCTTGAATTCCACCACCTTGGGGTCTACAAGCAGGAGACGCACCTCCTGGGGAGTGGAGTTGTAGAGTATGGACATGATTATGCCGTTGGTGCATACGGATTTGCCGGAGCCTGTGGTGCCTGCGATGATGACGTGGGGGAGCTTTGCGATGTCACCCAGGATGATATCCCCGTCGATGTTCTTGCCCACGGCAAAGGTGAGCTTGCTCTTTGCATTGCGGAATTCCTCCGTGTCAACGATGTCACGCAGGGTAACGATATCCTTTATGCGGTTGGGTATCTCCACGCCCACAGCTGCCTTGCCGGGGATGGGCGCCTGTATGCGGACGCCCTCAGCCGCAAGTCGCAGGGCTATATCATCAGCAAGGGAGGTGATGCGGGAGATCTTTACCCCCGCATTGGGCTGCAGCTCGTAGCGGGTAACGGTAGGACCTCTGTGGATATCCACGATACGGGTCATGACCCCGAAGGATTCAAGGGTCTTTACCAGCTTGTCTGCGTTTTCACGCATCTCAGCCTCCGCATCCTCCTTGTTGAAGCTGTTGGAGGAGGGCTTCAAAAGCCCTATGGGAGGTATCTCGTAATGCTGCAGGGCAATGGCATTCTCCTGTATCTCGTTCTGTATCTCCGAGGCGGTGGTCTCGTGGAGGGAGTAGTCCTCCTCGTCGCTTATCTTGTCCGATGCAAGGGTAGCAGTCTTGCCCTGCGTCCTTGGCATGGGCACGGGTTTCTGGGGCACAGGGGCAGGAGAGCCTGCGGCGGCGCTTATCTGGGCACGGCGGTTTTCCGATGCCCTGCCGATGATGTCGGTGAGGGATGCTTCCTTTGGCGGGGTCGCTGCGGCAGCCTCAGCGGCGGCAGCAGCGGCATTCAGCGCCGACATATCTATGGCGGGCTTTGCTGCTGTCGGAGCGGGAGAGGGCTTTACAGGCGCATCAAGGGGAGGCTTCACAGGGGCAGGCGCATCAAGAGGCGGCTTTACAGGGGCAGGAGCGTCGCCCCCTGCTGCCCTGCGTGCTATCTCCGCTACGTCGCTGCGGCGGGCAGCCTCCCGGTCGATCTGATTCTGGTATGCCGCCACTTCCTTTTCCGTGGCGGAGAGGGGAGTTTCCTCCTCTGCAAAAAGGTCTATGGGTCTGCCGAAGGGATCCTTCTTGTTCTGCTTCTTTTTTGAGGGCTTGTCGTCACCGAAAAGCAGAGCAGCAACACCCTTCTGGTTCTTTTCCGCTATGTCCTGGGGCACATCTGCATTTGGAACGGCGTTCAGGTCGCTTATAGCCGCCTCCTTACGAGCCTGCTCCTGGCGCTTGCGGCTTTCCCCGGGTGTGCGCTCCCGAACCTGTGTGGGGGTGTATTCCGGGCGGGCATCAAGTATGGCGGTGAAGAAGTTTCGTATCCCCACAGCCACATCAACGATGGTCTTGTTGGCAATGAGCATGACAAAGAACAGTGTGAGCAGCACTATTATTATTGCCGCCCCCACCTTGCCGAAAAGCCTCAGCAGGGGTATGCCCACCACCACAGCGGCGATGCCGCCGCCCCGGAGCTCCTTGCCGTCCTCGAAGAGCAAAGAGAAAAGCTCGGACACCTGTGTGCCCTTGTATGCGCCGCCCTTGGAGAATATCTGTGTGGCGCCGCAGAGCATTAGTATGAGTATGACACCCTGGAACACCTTCCCGGCAATGTCGCTTTTCTGACGGTCAAGGGCTATCATCACCGAGGCATAGATGAGCACCGCAGGTACTGCAAAGGCGGTCACCCCGAAGGTGCCCAGTATGCCGCTGTGGATGGAGTTCCACAGGCTCTCTCCCTTTACTATGGTAAAGCACGCCACCATTATCCCCAGCAGGGACAGTATGGATGACCACAGTACCTTCTTGTCATCCGGGGACATTGCCTTGGTATTTTTGCCCCGTGAGGATGACCTCTTGGACGAGCTTGGTTTTGTTGTCTTTTTCTTTGTATTTGCTGCCATTTCTATCCTTTTTCTTTCCTTTGCGTGCTGCCGCAGGGCTGGCGTGTGTTATCAGCTGTTTTGTGCTGCCTTTCTCCTGTCGCACCATACCCTGTATGCAAGGGCAAGGGAGGCGAAGAAGGCGGGCCTCATGAAGAGGGATGCGTAATTCAGGGGTATGTCCACTGTCTGGAAATCCTCTATTATGGATGCCATGGGAACGGCGGAGCTTTCGACTGCAACGGCAAGCTCCAGCAGCACTATGATCCCAAGGCTCATGTTGTTGGATTTTGTGTTGTCGGGGCGCAGTGTCAGAATGATGAGCAGGGCGTATACAATGGCACCCTCTGCCATTTCAAATATCCTGAGGGGCTCGTACTCGTTCTCATAGGGGAAGATAAAGCACTGAACAGCTACCAGCGCAAGCGCTGCCCATACCACACGGAGGAAATAGGGCTTTACCGCTTTGTTCTTGTTGAACAGGGCATAGACCGTAAGTGCTGCAAAGGCGAAGTAGTAGAATACGTCCAGCACCAGCCTTACAGGGGAGAAGTTCACCCCAATGTCAAGCAGGTCGGAAATTGCCAGGGCGAAGAACCAGCCGCACATCACCACCTGGAAGGTGCACAGTGCCACCTGCCAGCCCTTGCTGCCGTTCTTTGAGGGGGCGTTCTGCACAGCATAGAACACGGCTGCGGCTATTATCAGTATCACGCCTATCACCTGGAAAACAATGGATACCATAAATACCTCCGGTAACAGAACGGATGTCTGTTCAGATAAGATCTGCTATGAGTGTGCCTGTTGCGTGCTCGTAGATACCTGCTATAAGTGCCAGTATGCCGATGATAAGGGTGTATACCGCAAATATCTGGAAGCGGTCGGACTTCATGAGCCAGTTGATGAGCATAATGGCAAAGTAGCCTACCACAGCCGCAACAAGTGCGCCAACTACAAGGGGGAGTATCTCAACAGATGTGTCGGATGCGCCCAGATCGGAGAATTCCGTCAGCGCTCCCGCAAGGATGACGGGGATGCCCAGTATGAAGGAGTATTCCACGCTGTCCTCACGCTTCATGCCGCATATCTGTGCGCCTGAAATGGTGGAGCCGGAGCGGGACACTCCGGGGAGGAGGGCTACTCCCTGGAAAAAGCCGATGATAAGGGCATCGACCACAGTCAGGTTCTGGGCAGTTTTCATAGCCCTGCCTGATGCCTCGTACTTGCGGGTGCAGCGGCTGCCTATGGTGAGGATGGCGGAGGTATAGAGGAAGCATATGCTCTCGGCGATGATGTCATCGTCCTGTCCCACGGCAGTAAAATAGTGCCTGAACACGAAGAATACGAACAGGGGCAGTATGGATATGACTATCATCCAGATCATGCGGCGGTTCTGGTTCATGGTGCGCCATTTGAACTTGCCGGTGAAGATGTCCTTTACCATTACGAAAAATTCCTTGATAAGGGCGCCTATCTTCTTGTAAAAGGCAAGTATCACCGCTGCAAGAGTGCCTATGTGCAGTGTGATGGTCATTATGGAGGCATTTTCCCCCACTATGCCGGTAAAGTGCTGATACAGCCCCAGGTGTCCCGATGAGGACACGGGCAGAAATTCCGTCAGACCCTGTATTATCCCCTGTATTATAGCATCTATCAAGCTCATGTTATCCTCCTGTGCAAAGGGCTTGCCCCCGGTGTGTTTGCGTATAGAAATACATAGTTAATTATAACTCCAAATGCCGCCTTTGTCAATCACGGCTGCAAGTTTGACACCGTTTTGTAACCGATTGGGGGCGGCTCAGAAGCATCGGCAGAGCCATGGGAAATGCTGCTTGTGGGCATAATCCACAAAAAGAGTTGTGCATTTTGTATCTTTTATATAATGACATGGGGCGGTGATTTGTGATAAAATCACTGTAAGTGAGCCTGCAAGGGTGACGGCTCATACTATTATTAAGGAGAAGATTATGAAAAATTTGAAGAAGACACTGGCAGGGCTTATGGCTCTGACCATGACTGCCGGGCTGACAGCCTGCGCAGGCAGCACATCAGAAGAGGTGGAGGAGACCACTGCTGCCACCACCACAGCCGTAACAGTGGAGATCAACACCGCCACACTGGCTGAGGAGGAGCAGAAGACCCTTGACGAGATTGCAAACGAGGCACTTCGTGATGTGGAGCTTGAAAACAAGGAAGTAAAGTGGCTTGCCCACTACGACATCAACCCCAACACCACCAGCGGCACCTCCGAGGCGCTCAACCTCAACCTTTTCCGCACAAAGTATGGCGGCTATGTTACCTACTATGCCACCACATGGAACACCCGCTATTCCGACCTTTCCACATATGTTCTGGGGGGCGAGGGCATAGACTTCTTCCCCTGCGATACCGCCGCACTTCCCAAGGGCATAGTCAGCGGTATGTTCCAGCCTGTGGATGAATATATCGACCTTAGCGATCCTCTCTGGGATGATGTTAAGGAAGCCATGGAGATATACAACTTCAACGGCAAGCACTATGAGCTGGTGAACTCCGTATCCGCAGAGCAGGTAGTCCTCTACAACAAGGCTACAATCGAGGCGAACGGCTTTGATGATCCCTGGGAGATGTATGAGGAAGGCAGATGGAACTGGGATACCTTCACCAAGATGCTGGAGGACTTTGTTGATGAGGATGCCGAGCAGTACGGCCTTGACGGCTGGTACAACGAGAAGGCACTGCTCCTCTCCGCAGGTGTGCCCTCTGTTACCACCGATGAAAACGGCAGGCTCAAGACAAACCTCACCGACCCCACCATTGAAAAGGCGATGAACTGGCAGTATGACCTGTACAACAAGGGTCTGGTGCTGAATCTGGAGCTGTTTGACTGGAACGTTAATCCTCAGTTCATGTCCGAGGGCAGAGAGCTGTTCTATATCATAGGTATCTGGGCCGTTACCTCCGATCCCGAGACATGGGAATCCAAGATACCCCCCGAGCAGCTGGGCATAGCCCCTGTGCCCTCTCCCGCAGGCTCCGATCCCTATCAGTCCGCTACCCTTGACGGCTGGGTAATATGCAAGGGCGCTGCGAACCCTCTGGGTGTGGCCATCCTTTCAGAGTGCACACGTCTTTGCAACACCAATGACGAGGCCATCGCCATAGGCGACAAGAAGATGATGGATGAGGCCGGCTGGAGCGAGGAGCTTGTGGCTCACAACAAGGAGATAAACGAGCTTGCAAGAAAGTACCCCGTGGTTGACCTTGCAACGGGCGTTTCCACCGATGTGGCATCCCTTACCACAGACGGCGGCGCACAGATAGGCCTTCGTGCCCCGTTCCACGGCTATGACTGGGCTACCATAAGAGATGAGACCTCCGGTGTCGTTGAGATGCTTGTTCAGGAAGTTGACGATCAGCTGGCTTCCCTGCAATAATCTGTACTATGCAAAAAGAACCCCGCCAAGACCTCTTGGCGGGGAATTTTATGGGGGGAGTTCGGATACTCGGAAGACTGTCAGCTTTTAAGGCTGCCGCCGCCGCTGCTGCCGCTCTCTCTGCCGCCGGTATATTCTTCATCCGGGTCGGGCCAGAGGCGGTACATAGGACCGTTTGCGTTCACGCCGTTGGAGTTGCCTGCCCATATCTCGGTGGCCATGGAATCATCTCTTCTTACACAGATGAGCCACTTGTCGGTGATGTAGTCGTCTGTGCCGGAGCGCCAGCTTGAACCGTTCTGTTTGGCACTCTTGGGGTTTTTATGTATGCGGCAGGACATTTTTACGTAGACCTGCCCCTTTTTGTTGCCAAATCCTTCAAAATTGTTGAGAGCATTTATGAATGCCTTGCGCCTGTTGGCGTCCTCGGTGGCAGTCCAGCCCCAGTCGTTATTTTTGTGGGTGATCTGGGTGTTGCCGTATGCCCTTGCTACAGGGCATATATTATAGGATTCGTATCCGTCGGATTTTGCACGGTTCTGGTTGACAGTGACGGGGAGTTTGTATTTGCTTTGGGGATAGAAGCCCTCTGCAGCTGCATCATTGGTCAGCACGATCATGGAAACAGCCTCGTAGATCACACGGGCGTTTTCCAGATCTGCCGCCATCTGCGCCTTTTTTATGTAGCTTGTGATCTTAGGGATAAGAAGCCCTGCCAGCACGGCTACGATCGCAATTACTACCATAAGCTCCAGCAGTGTGAAGGCTTTGAACGTTTTCTTCATAGTTTTCATCATACTGATCACTCCATTCTGCATTCGGTAACAAATGGTTACCGACTGTTCTCCTTAAACCAAGACTATCAGCAAAACAAAACCACCCCTGACATAAAGCCAAGGGCGGATACAGACAGATAGAAGAATATCTAACAAATTCTGCAACTGGCTGCCATTTTACAGGCCCTTTAGCTTTGCGTCACACGGTTTCCCGTGTTTTGCTGATTAGAAGCGAGACACCGCCTCAATCGTTTGTTATTGTATTGTTATAATTTTATCACTTTTATAGCGGGGTGTCAAGTATTTGCAGGAAAAAAGGTGTAAGATTTATAGTGCCCGAAATAGTGCAGGTTGTATAATTAAACGTTTAAGGGATTTGGGGACGGGTGATTTGCAAGGGCGGTAAGGAGATCGGCTGTTTCTGATAGCCGCAGTCACTTTTTATTTGAAGCATGGTGGGATCACGATGTATTACCACGTTAAAGCAATATACGCCGCCAAAGGAATGGCGCTTTTGAGGGGCTTTGTTTGTGCAACTCTCCAAACTGCAAAAAAATAGAAAAAAACACTTGACATTGATGGGAATATGTGATATTATATCAAAGTCGCCCGTTGAGGCAGGCTTGTTAAGGTTGTCCCTGACGGAAAGACAGCGTTTTGAAGAAAAGCGCATCGGATCTTGAAAATTGAACAATGTAAGACAAGCATCATAGAGATATGATGCACCCTTGAAGTGA
>OCTW011496113.1_pt1 | contig 25382 bp, 42 predicted proteins | sample 1539671 | NCBI WGS metagenome assembly OCTW01 (sample SAMN02144230, study PRJEB22623) | gut metagenome | biome: sheep rumen | host: Ovis aries | place: New Zealand | reverse complement strand
CAGTAAGGTTGATCTGTTTAACGCCGCTTTTAAGGGCAATCCTGCTTATGCTTATGCTGTATGTCCAGCAGAAGAGGGCTATCAGTGGATTGGTACTACTTATGTAGTATTCAAGAATTGCGTTGTGCAGTTTGCCGCGGATAACCTGAATGACTGCCACGGTATCATCAGTACCCTGTATCAGGATATTGCTGAGGAGATTCTCACTGGCCCCGCTACTGATGGTGTATTTTATAACACTGACGTAGAGCGCGCAAATCTTGGTAAGCCCCTTGGCGAGTGGCCGTAATCGACTTGGGGCATAAGCCCCAACATGCTCCATTAGCCCAATGGCAGAGGCAATGCGCTTAGAACGCATCTAGTGTGGGTTCGAGTCCCATGTGGAGTACCAGATGGTTACTGCTGTAACAATCCATAAAGCAGCGGCTGAAATGTCGATAGAGCGGGGTCTGGATTTTTGACCATAGAAGCGGACATCATATGGGATTTAGTCAGACTTAATTCAAGAAACACCGCATTGACCCGTTCAATTCTATGCTAACGTGCCCGAGCGGTCGAAGGGGCTGGTCTGCAAAACCAGTAATTTACTCGTGAGTTCGAATCTCACCGTTAGCTCCACAAAAGGCACACTCAGCAATCTCTTCTATTTTAGAAATGATGATTGTAAATAATTGTGTGCCGCAATAGAGTGAAGTAGTCTTAAAAGCTAAGTGCCTTGTAATATAATAGCATTTAAGAAACCTTACATTCGAGTTGCGGCAGTATTTGCCCGACTAGGCTAATGGAAAGACCATGTGGCTACGGACCACAGAGTGGGGGTTCGAATCCCTCGTCGGGTGCCATTTATGCGTCAGTAGCGAATCGGCAAACGCGGCGGGCTGTAAACCCGCTCCTTTCGAGGGTAGTTGGCTCGACACCAACCTGGCGCACCATCCCCTTATAAGACCCAATAGGGCGTAGGGTTCCATATAATCGGGGTTGCGAATCAACCCCAACTTGCACGAGTGGCGGAATGGCAGACGCGCTAGCCTAAGGAGCTAGTGTCCCCTGGGACGTGTGGGTTCAAGTCCCACCTCGTGCACCAAGCGCGATAATGCGTAAATCATCTAAGGCTCGCACAGCAATTCTGAATTTCTTATTTTTGCATTTGAGCGCAGTAGTTAAGGAATGAGCCTAGATATAGCCCTGTGATGTAATTGGCAACATACATGACTCTGACTCATGGTTTCCTGGTTCAAGTCCAGGCGGGGCTGCCATGAAATTAACGAGCCCTTGTAGCTCAACGGATAGAGCACGCGCCTTCTAAGCGTGTAATCGGGGTTCGATTCCCTGCAGGGGTGCCATATGGGGGAGTACTCCAGCGGTTTAGGAGACTGGTCTTGAAAACCAGCAGGTCAGGCAACTGGCGCGTGGGTTCGAATCCCACTTCCCCCGCCATAAATATGTGGTTGGTCGTCCAATGGTAGGACAACAGATTGTGGCTCTGTGAACGTAGGTTCGATTCCTATCCATCCACCCAATTTTTTAGACGAGTCCTGCAAAAGCTATAAAAAGCGTTTATTTGCACAGTGGTAGTGCGTTAGAATTTTTAATCTAAAAGTCGTCAGTTCAAGTCTGACATAAACATGTTTTTCTCGTCTAGTTATGCAGGTATAGTATAGTGGTAATACGGCTGCTTGCCAAGCAGCAATCACGGGTTCGAATCCCGTTACTTGCTCCATATCCGGGCTTAGCTCAGCTGGGAGAGCACTTGCCTTACTCGACAAACTCTCACGTCTCGATTATTATGAGAAACTCAAAAGAGATTGGGAATTTGACTGAGTTACAATGCATTACAGGATTATACGAATTGGGATGCGATATAAGTATTCCATTCGGCAATAGCCAGAAGTATGATTTGATTATGGACTGGAATGGAAAACTTTATAAAATCCAAATTAAACATGCTAAAGAGTATGATAATAGTTATTTTACTTTTAATACTCGTTGGCAAAGTCATAATACTACTGGTTATAAGCAAAATTCATACACCAAAAACGACATTGATTATTTTGCAACATGGTGTCAAGGTCAAGTTTATTTGATACCTGTTGAAGAATGTAGTGGTGCAGCAAAAACCTTACGGTTTGTTCCTCCTAAAAATGGACAGACTAAAGGAATTAATTTTGCTAAAGACTATGTCGCAGAGGAGGTGTTAAAGAGACTGTGAGAGCATTGTTAAGTAAAGCAAGGGGTCGGTGGTTCGAGCCCACCAGTCCGGACCATTTTTTTAGGTACTTGCAGCAAATTCTCTTTAAGAGAGTACAGGTTCAAATCCTGTGTAACCCACCAATAGGGTTTCTGGCGCAATGGTTGACGCAATTGACTGAAAATCAATATCTCAAGAGGTACCTAGTTATAGGAGTTTGGTGTAATGGCAGCATGTCGGTCTCCAAAACCGTTGGTCTAGGTTCAAGTCCTAGAACTCCTGCCATAGTAGAAGCGCGAGTAATCGTGCTTCTTTTTTTAGCTATATGCACCGTAAGGGCTGCTCCGCGCGGGCACGACTACGGGAAACAAATTTTTGGTCTACAATTTTTCATATGAAATTGTAGACTTATTTTTTTTATATGCGCATCCCGAAAGCCAAACATAGTTAATTTTATATACGCTTTTTTTATATATAACAAGGAAGGTGAAATTGTGTTTTAGGAGTTGATGAACGGATGGCTACCAATGCAAGGATTGCATGGGATTATCTTCGTAAGACCTTTAACGAATATGCCACCGCGGGAATTTTAGGAAATCTTTCGCTGGAAAGCGGATTAAATTCATAGAATCTCTAGGGAGCCTATGAGAAAAAGCTTGGTTATACGGATGTATCCTATACAAAAGCAGTAGATGATGGAACTTATACTAATTTTATAAAAGATTCAGCTGGTTATGGTATAGCACAATGGACATACTGGAGCCGCAAATAGAATCTTTATAATTTTGCTAAGAGCAAAGAAACTTCTATTGGAGATTTAGAAATGCAATTAGCATTTCTTATGCAAGAATTAACAACTGGTTATAAATCTTCTTGTTATGCTCCTCTTCTCGCTGTCAAAAGTGTGCGCGAAGCCTCTGATATTTTTATGTTAAAATTTGAAAAGCCTGCTAACATTACAACTGCGGCACAAGAAAAAAGAGCAGCAGAGGGACAAAGGTTCTTCGACGAGTTCACAGCTGCTGCTAGCAAATTAGAAGAGAAAACAGAAGGGGTGACTTCTTCTATGACTCATGTAAAAATTAGTATTTTTGTAAAGGAATTAGAGGCCGCATTAAACCGCAAAGATGGTTATATTATGGCGGCATATGGTTAGAATCCCAAGACTGGATATCTTGATTTGAATATAACTACTGAAAAGAAGGCTTGGCAACCAACAGGTTGGTATTACACTCAATATACTTCAAGTACTTCTTATAGTACCACTCAAAAGAAAAAGGCTTTATACTGGCGCGATCATGCAACTCGTGTTTGGGACTGTAATGGACTCGCAGAAGGTATATATGAATTATATACTGGGAAAAATATCAATCAGCGCGCACGTAATAATTATAATGAATGGTGTGATCCAAAAGGCGTTGGTATGATTCCAGAAGATAAAAGAGTACCTGGCGCCGCAGTTTTTTGGGGCGATAAGGCATCAACCATTTCTCATGTTGCTTATCTTTGGAAGCCTGTTGTAGCTAATAATCCAAAGGGTGATTGGTATCTTATTGAAGCAAGAGGAGTAGCATATGGCGTAGTTAGAACAAAACTTTCCGAACGTAATCCTCAATACTGGGGCTATATGACCAAGTATTATGATTATAGTGAAGTTTTAAATTAGCCCGTTAATGAAATTCCTGCGCAAACCACTTTTGTATTAACCCGCACTTTAAAGAATGGTTTAAAGGGCGAAGATGTAAAATGGTTACAATAGAACTTAATGAAATTAGGATTTAAACTTCCTAAATATAAAGATGATGGCGATTTTGGTAATGAAACCTTGAATGCGGTTAAAGCATTTTAGGAAAAATATGGACTTATTGTTGATGGATTATTCGGCAAAAAGTCTTTTGCTAAAATGTAGTCATTGATTTGAGTTTTTCAAAAATTTTTGATATAATATATTTGTTGATAAGGGGAGTATAATTCTCCCCTATATAGCCCCTTAGTTCAATGGCAGAACACCGGTCTCTAAAACCGTGATATCCCTCTGACGGAGGTAGTCTGGGTTCGAGTCCCAGAGGGGCCGCCACATTAAGACGTATACAGCAACTTTCTATTATACATATTTTAACAATAATAATAATTCTTACACCTCCAGTTAATACATAGCGTCTTGTTGATTTTCTTAAAAAAATATTATATAATATATATGTAAGATGAAGAAAGGAAGTGGCAAATATGGCAAAGGTGTTCATTTGGCTCGACGATGAAGAGAATCGTGACGGCTGGAAGTATGGTCATATGCAGGCTGCGATTGCGAAGTTGGGCCTATTTGATCGGTATATTACTTGCCGCACTGTAGAAGATGTCATTGCCGAGATTGTTCATAACTGGACCGATTCTTTCTTCATTAGTTTTGACCATGATCTGGGTCCTGGTAAGGATGGCTATTACCTGGCTAAGTGGCTTGTTGAATTTGAGCCGCACATGCTTGGTTATAATGTTCATTCGATGAATCCGGTCGGTCGTCAGAACATCACTCAGTTGCTTGACCATTATGGGGTCAATAGGATTCAGTAATATGGGCTGATAGTGATAACGGCTAGCACACCTGCTTTGCACGCAGGAAGTCGGGGTTCGATTCCCCGTCGGTCCACCAAAAAGAAAGGAGAAGAGTATGGCTTTTTGGAGTCGAAAAAAGCAAACTAAACCGCAAACGCCGGTTCCGAATAAGGATATAATTTATGGGCCCGATCTCAAAAAGTCTACTTGTTCTCATAAGAATCGAGATTTTCACTGGTATTTAGAAGGTTCTTATGATGCGCATAAGTTTGTTATCAATGTAATAGAACCTTATGTTTGTGTTTGGTGTGGGCATCGAGAAAATCGTGTTTTACAGACTTTGCGTGGTACCAGTGATAATCCCAAACAAGAAATGATTGAGGCAACTAAAAGTCTTTTAGATACCTATGGTGACAGAATACAGCCTCGTGCTCTTGTTGAAGATGAAATCAATGACATGCAATTAGTTGATCGAGATTATCTTCGGGCTTTATCTCTTGTCCATCCAGAAAAACTGAATGGATTAGATGAGAAAGCAAAAGTCGCTCTTCAAAAAAGTTAATTATAAGGCACTGACAGCAATTTCTCAATATAAATAAGTATTTTTATAAATTTAGATGTTGCTAAAGAACATCGACTGAGATATGGTGCCTTGGGAAATATCTGGGTGTAGCGCAGTTTGGTAGCGTACTAGATTTGGGATCTAGGGGTCGTGGGTTCGAATCCCACCACCCAGACCAATTATAGCCCTTACAGCAAATTATAAGATACAATCTTATTACCGTGGGTTCAACTCCCATCTCGTGCAGTTGCACAAGTAGCTTAGTGGGTTAAAGCATAAGAAAAATAAAGGGCTTAGAAATAGTTTTTTTGAAGGAGATTTTTTTATGGGACATTCAAGAGCACATCTTCGTATGATGACGAATGAAGAGGTTAGTAATTTTGTCACCATTTTGAATAGTGATGGATCTACCGACCGCTACACCCTTGAGAACTTTGATGGTTCTCGTCGTGTAAATGCGCGTAGCCTCATTGGCGCCATTTATATGACTGTTGATTTTAATAACGAGACTTACCTTGTCAATGAGACCCATGATGGAATATTCCCTACGGGAATTGACCAGTTCCGCGCTTTGGCTGAGGTAGACTAATTTCAGCCAATATAGCCCCATAGCCTAACGGTAGGGCGATGGACTTTGACTCCAGCTGTGTAGGTTCGATTCCTACTGGGGCTGCCATATGCCGGATTAGCTCAACGGTAGAGCAGCTGATTTGTAATCAGCAGGTTGTGGGTTCGAATCCCATGTTCGGCTCCAGTGCCAGGTTTATCCTGGCTTTTTTAATATCAAAAGGAGAAATCAAATGAAACAAGTTATTATCGCTCGCAAAGATTTACAGATGAGCCCAGGTAAACTTGCGGCGCAAGTATCTCATGGTTCTATGGCTTTTTTATCAAGAGCTATTAGAGAAACTCAATTTAAGATTCCTAATAGTGATAATACTGCCATAAGTATGGTTATTGAATTTCCGAAAGAAATATATGATGATTGGTTTCAAGGCTCTTTTACTAAAGTTGTTTGCGAAGCCAAAAATCGTAATCAGCTTATGAAAGTGGTTAATATCGCTCAAGAGCTTGGTTTAGAAGAAAATCGAGATTATTTTTTGATCCGAGATAATTGTCTTACTGAGCTGACTCCAGAAGAAATTGATGAAAATGGTATTGGCCGTACTTTAACTTGTATTGGATTTCGTCCTTTGCCCGATGACATTGCTGGTATTATATCTCACAAGTACCAGTTGTTTAAATAAGGAGTGATAACAATGTCTGAACCTAAGGTAATTATTGCCAACCCAGCAGAAGATATTGATTTTGAAGTAGAAGCTGGAGAAGAGGTCAGCCAAGAGCTCGTTATCATTAATGGTAAGGAGGTTGAATAATCATGGCTTTTACAACTTTAAGAAATGGAAGTAAGGGCGATATGGTTAAAGCCCTTCAATACATCCTTGGTATCGATGCTGATGGTATCTATGGACCTAAAACAACTGCGGCAGTCAAGGCTTTTTAGTCAAAAAATGGTTTAACTGCGGATGGTTTAGCTGGTAAAAACACATTTGCCAAGATTGTTGTAACCGCACCTACACTTCGTTCTGGTGCAACTGGTGCTTATGTATATGCGGTTGAAACATTGCTTACAACTATGAAGCTCGATGGGAAATATGAAGAAGATGAAATCGCGCATGTAAAAACTTATCAGGCTGCTAAAAACTTAACAATCGACGGCATTGTGGGTAAACAAACCTATAATGCTCTTTTTGGTTTAAATAATTCTTCATTAGCAGTAACTGAACCAACAGTTGTTAATACTGGAACATCAGTAAAACCAGTGGATTATAAATAGTATGATAGCCGTTGGAAGAGTATTAAGTATACTTCAACAGGCTCTTCTTCTTAGACTATTGGTAGTTCTGGTTGTGGGCCTACTTCAATGGCTGATATTATTGCAACTTGGTTTAATAAGAATTTTACACCAAAAGAATCTTGTAATATAGCTAAATCAGCTGGTTATCGTACAGCTAATAGCGGAACCGCTTGGGGCTTCTTCCCTTATATGGCGAAGAAATACGCTTTCTCAAAATTTGTACAGACTAGTTCTTTTGCAACTATGCAGGCTTGCCTTGCTGCCGGTGGATATGTTGTAGTATCTTTCCGTCCATCTAAGTGGACAAAAGGTGGACACTTCTGTGTTCTTTGGAAAGATGATGGAAAAACCATTTATGTAAATGATCCTGCAAGTTCTTCTTCAGCAAGAGCCAAAGGAACATATAGCGAGGTTAAAGCTGCGGCAAAGCAATATTTTTGCTTCTATCCACCTGTAAAGAAGTAATATGAATGTATGGGTCACTTAAATTAAGTGACCCATATTTTTTTTTATAAAATTTAGAGATAATAGTCTCACATATACTCTCTTTAGAAAGGATGACTCTAAGATGGCAATTATTTTAAGTGAACGTGCTGCCGCTCTCTCAATAACGAAAATTTATAAAGAGCGTTTGATGCAGAGTGCAGAACTAGTGGCCAAAAAGGAACTTGTCTCTTTATCTACTGCGATTGATTCAGCCGCAACAAAGGGCCAGGATTCTATTAGTTTTAAGCTCAGTACTTCTGTAACTAAGCTTGAAGGTGCTTATAAGGATAAGGCAATTGAAGTCATTGAAGATGATATTCGTTCCGCCGGTTATTCCGCACAGCGTGTTAAGGTTAATGACGTAATTACTGGTTATGAAATTAGCTGGGCAGAAGAGGAAAGCTCTGACGATAATAATGGTGGAGAAGAGCCTAGCGGCGATCCTGACGAGCCTGCTGGCCCTACTGTGTCCGACGCAAATAGTTTAAAGGATGCGATTGATGCGGCGGACAGTGCTACGACTATTAAATTAACTGAAGATATGACTCTTGCCGAGAGTATTAATATCGGTGAAGGAAAGTCTCTCACTCTTAATTTGAATGGTCAAACCATCACATCCGATACTGCCACAGCCTTTACTGTTGATGGAGGCTCTTTAACGATTGAAAATGGTACTATTAGCGGAACTTAGCGTGCGCTTGAAGTTAGCAATGGTGGTACCGCAGTTGTTAATGGAGGTACTTTCATAACCACTTCTGAGGGACAGGTTATGAATGCTAAGAGTGGAGGTACATTAACTGTTAATGGCGGTGATTTTACCGCTCAAGAAGCTGCATTAATGGCTTTTGATGGCGGTACTGTTATTGTAAATGGCGGTACTTATGAGACAGCTGATAACTTCGTTTTTGCTACTAACGGTAAAAGTGGACGTGGAAACAATACTCTTATAATTAATAGGGCAACAATCAATGCTAATATTAGTTCTGATAATTATGAAGCTTGCGGCATATATGTCGCAAACAATGATACAGTAATTGTTGGTCCTGAAGTTACAATGAATATTGTAAATGGCTGCGGTCTTTTGATGCGTGGTGGCGATGTCACCGTTAAATCTGGAGTACAAATTAACATCGTTTCTGATAAACCTGAAGGATTCTCTGGAAAGGTTGGAGATAAAGAAGTTAAAATGTCGCAGTCTGGTATCATTTACCATGAATCCGCTGATTACCCAGGTAAGAGTGGCATGAAGCTTACTGTTGAAGATGGTGTAACAATTAACGCGGTTGACCATGCAATCGAAATTTTGAGTAATGAAGAAACTCCTAATGTTACTATTGGAGTAGGGGATTACACCCCAGTATATCCAGAAGTATAATGTGAGGTGAGCCCATGTCTTTTTATGCAGAAAGAAATGGGCTCGCTTCTTCTTGGGAGCGAGACCATAATCGTTTTGAATTAGCTCGTTGGGTTTATCATCATCCAGATTTTGCTACAGACTTTATTGAAAATTGCGTACAACGAGGCATAAACATTTTTGATACAGAGCCGACAGATGATAATCCCACTTATAATATTTCTATTTTAATTTCAGCCTTAGATGCATTAGCTGATCCTGAGAATTTAAATAGTTAAGTCGTAATTAACAATAGAGAAAAAGGAGTATATATATGCCTACAGTAACAATTACTCGAAATGGAGCATATAACTGGGGTAGTAATCCACAATATATTAGTTATAATGGTTATTCATCTGGTGTAGCTCATTGTTATTAGTCTTTTAGTGGAAGCGATGCTAGATTAGATGGAAGTCCTATCGCTTGGGCAGGAACAAAAATTACAGCTATTACTTTGAAAGGTTTCCGCGTATAGAATAAAACAAGCGCTGTCCAATAGGGCAGATATGGATTTAAACCTTTATATACTTAGAATAATGGTGTTTGGTCAGGTACGGGATTCGGAAAAACTGCTGGTAAAAATACTTGGTATGGTGGCAGCTATATAGGTTCTCGAGATGTTCCCCATAATACTACTGTTACTTGGAGCTATACTACCACTAATACAACAGACTTAGAAGCTATTAGACAATGTTGGATTGCTGGATACCCTATTGGTTTTGGATATACAGAATGGCGTACTTCACTAGGCGGTACTACATATGCACACTGGATTTATAATGATACTTGGCAAATTGACGTAACATTTGAATACGATAGTGGCGTATATTATTTTGATGGAGCCGTACAACAAAAATGTATGGTATATTATTATGATGGTACTGATTTTAGATTATGTTTGCCATATGTTTGGGGTACTCCTTCTTCCAATGATGGAAAATTCCATCTAGCGGGTTTTACTACATGACTTGCTTTTCTAAAAAATTTTTGCTATAATATATATAGTTAAGGGGCAGAAGAATACAGCAATCTTTTCATTTAATGAAGAAATTAAGTTTACAATTACTGTTATTTATTGTAAAAAATAGGTGACAGAACTTTGAAAACCGACCGTGCCCCGCGAAAGCTAAAGGTTTGAGTTGAAAAGTTCTGAAGAGTGATACAGCAATACCTTTTATTGGGTTCGTTGCTTCAAGCAACTCTTGATTATTATTAGAATAATAGGTTTATTATAAGAATTATATTAACACACTCTTGTTTTCACGGTTAATATAAGGATTATAATATGGTATTATTCGCATGGTGTTCCTTCCTTTCTGTGAGAGCCCCTGGTCGCTAATGGGCGTGGTAGCGATCAGGGGCTATCGTTTTTTTATAGAAAGGATTTCCCAGTGAAGAAAATGAATAATTTGATTTTTAAATAAAAATATTGTATAATATATATAGAAAATGAAGGGAGAAGCACTTTTATGGAGCAAAATATCAAATGGGATCGGATTGCCGATGGTGTACCGCTGGAGCAATTAGTATTCTTTTTGGCTACTCGGACAGAAGATTCTCCCAAGGCGATGATTGTATGGGAGACTGCGGATAAACTCATTCATATGTATCCTGCAAATCAAATGGATGAAGTTGAAGATGACCAGATTGATGGAGTAGATGATTTCGTAATTTATACAATGACTTGAAAAACTTAAAAAATTATTATATAATATATATGTAAGGTTGAGAGAGAAAGGCTTGTCCAAGCCTTGGTCTGAAAAAGAAAAGGAGAGTGTAAGAATGAATAATCTGCTTAATGGTCTGAAGACTGCTTCCAACTATGCCATGACTGAGAATGGTGGCATTACTCATAAGACCACCAACAGTGATCTGCTGGATATGTTTGCTATGGGCGCCGCGATGCGGAACCGCTCTGACGCGGATGTTATCCTGATGTTCAAGAAGGCGTTTGCAGAGAACGCCGAGCTGGCAATGAAGATGCTGTTTTATATCCGTGACGTGCGCGGTGGTCAGGGTGAGCGTCGTTTCTTCCGCACCGTAATGCATTGGGCGGCGTCTCAGCGTGGCCTCATCCAGGACGCGGTGGCAAAGAACATCCAGTATTTTCCTGAGTTCGGTCGTTGGGATGACCTGTACTGCCTGATGGAGACCCCTCTGGCTGCGCAGGCTCTCAAGCTGATCAAGGAGCAGCTGGCACTGGACGTTCAGTGTAAGACTCCTTCCCTTCTGGCGAAGTGGATGAAGTCTGAAAACGCGAGCTCTCTGGAGACTCGTAAGCTGGCTGACGCTACTCGTCGTTATCTGGGCATGACCCATCGCGAGTATCGTAAGACTCTCTCTATCCTGCGTGCGCGCATTAACGTCCTTGAGGTGTTGATGTCTGCGAACCGTTGGGATGAGATTGAGTTTGATAAGATCCCTTCCAAGGCTGGTCTTATCTACAAGAATGCCTTCGCTCGCCGCGATATCATCAAGGCGAAGTATGAGAAGTTCGCCAAGGACGAGAACACCAAGGTGAACGCGACCACCCTGTATCCTTACGAGGTGGTTGAGAAGGCTATTCAGTTGATGCGGTCTGGATACTGGGGCAGTCGCAATATTGCTCTGGATAATACTGACCGTCTGATGATCAACAAGTACTGGGATAACCTGGCTGACTACTTCAAGGGCGCGAAGCTGAACGCTCTGTGCATGGTGGATACCTCTGGTTCCATGAGCGGTACTCCCATCAACGTGGCTACCTCTCTGGGCCTGTACTGTGCTGAGAAGGCGCAGGGTCCTTTCGCCAACCACTACATCAGCTTCTCTTCTCGTCCGCAGCTGATCGAGACCTCTGGTGTCGACTTCTGCGACAAGGTGGATCGCATCGTGCGTACCAACCTGTGCGAGAACACCAATATCGAAGCTGCCTTCGATATGCTGCTGAATGTGGCGTTCACTCATCAGGTTTCTCAGGACGAGCTGCCTGAGTATATCCTGGTGATCAGCGACATGGAGTTCGACTCTGCAACGAGCCACTCTATGTGGAGTCGTGATCGTAACTCCTCTCGTATCAACAGCTATAATGCTGAGACTGTTATGGAGACGATCGAGCGCAAGTGGAACGAAGCGGGTTACCGCATGCCTAAGCTGATCTACTGGAATGTTGATGCCCGTCAGGCCAATGTTCCTATGATTGGCAACCGCTACGTGTCCTACGTAAGTGGTTTCTCCCCTTCCATCTTCAAGTCCATCGTTACCGGCAAGACCGGTTGGGACCTGATGATCGAGGCGATCTGCGCGGAGCGCTACGAATGCATCCACGCTTAATATACAATCAACCCAACATCTACGGATGTTGGGTTGATTTTTTTTTATATTTTTGATATAATATATATAGAAAGTGAGGGGATATATAAATGGCTAAAACAACTTATGAAATTGTCAACGATCATCATCAGCAGATCAAAGAAAAAATGGAACCTGTCGGTGATAAGTTGATTTATACTGCACTTTTTGGAAGTCAGAATTATGACTTAGATACGGAAACCAGTGATGTAGATACTCATTCCATGTATATCCCTCATCCGCAGAGAATCATTACTAATGATATGACTCATTATCCTCTGATTGAGGGTAGTTTTGGATATGATGGCAACAGCGACGTAAAGACTGTCCACGATATGTTAGAGCAGTTCCGCAAAGGAAATTTGAATTTCTTGGAGCTCTTATGGACTCCTTATATCACTGTCACTCCTGGTTGGGAATATTGGGTACATTATCTGCGGGAAAATCGTTGTGTGTTTCTTGAAGATAAACATCATCTTATGACTGTTTGGGGCGGTTTTTTACGGCAGATGATCAAGCGTACTACTCGTGCCGATAAGTATCGGATGATGAATATGAGTTTAAGTACGCATTTGTCTGGTTATCGTGAAGATCTGGGTTATAACCCCAAGGCTTTTGCTAATGCTCTCCGTATTAAGGAAACAATGATCCGCTTCCTTGATTTTGACCGCGATTTTGGTGAGGCTCTTGCTATGGGTTCATATGCAGATGAACTTAAAGCGGTTAAACAGGGCGCTGTTCCTAAAGCAGAAGTAGAACAGCAGCTTATTGATTTGGATGCTTGGCTTCAGCGTTTTGAATTAAAGTATGACAATATGTGGCACGATCATCTTCAGGCACTTGCTGAGAAAAAAGCTGTCCCCGCGGTCTACCCCAGTAATGCTATGAAACTTTGTACTGAACTTGAAATGGACGCATTTGCTCGCTATTGGAGAGAGCTGGATGATAGTCATAGTTACTTGAAAAACTTCTAAAAATATTATATAATATATATAGAAAGTGAGGGGATGGAAATGGCAAAGCGCGTTTGGTTTGAAGATTCCAATGGTGAAGAGCGCGTAATCAAAAATACTGCCAACACTTGGGCTGAAGCCTATGACGCGATCAAAGATTTCATTGATCGTTGCAATCAGCGTAAAGTTGCGCGGGGCGGCAATCCTTTTGAGATTTACTATGTCCGCACCTGGAAACAAGAGGATGGCCGCACTCGCATCGACGTTGGCTCTCACACTGAATTTTTCATCTGGGAAGGAGATAATGAAAATGAAATTTCTGCACGAAATCATTAAGTATCCTAATGCAGAGCTTCCCTATGACAATGGCTATTGGCTGATCGTGCAGGGAGAGCCTGTCGTTGGTAATACTGTCCGCGTCGAAAATTACAATGGCGGGTTTCATGACCATGTTGTAACTGAAAACGACGTCATTGTTGAGTCTGATTGGCAGACTGTAGAACGTGCATTTTATGCCAGCGAAACCTGGCGCGATTGCGGCTGGATAGACAAGGAGGGTGTGTTTTATGGCTGCGGCTATATGGATCATGCTGTGTGCCTGTACGCTATTGCTGGCCTCGACACACTGGCCGCCGAACAGGCCGGCTACATAAAAATCTATCGAGATCCGACTTTGGCAAAATATATGCCAGAGTGTGCCAAAGACGACGAATTTGTTTATTATATTGATCCCCAACACATAATGACCAAAGCGCAAAAAGATACGCTTTTGGAAAGGGGCTTTAAAGTAAATGAATACTGAGGAACTTGGCCCGTATATGTCAATTGAGCAAAAGGCTGCTCAATATGACTCGATGTTGAAATGTTATTTCGAAATGAAAGAGAAATACGATGAAATGCTTAATCTTATTCATGATTGGGCTATAATTCAACATCGTCTTGAAGAACTTGCTTGCGGATGGCGAGCACCCCTATTTGGACAAAAGGAGAAGTAATAATGGCGTACTGTGGATATGTGGTAAAGGTTGAGAATCTGCGCAAGCACTCTAATGCGGACCGTTTGCAGATTGCGACCTTTTTTGGGAATGATACCATTGTTGGGCTAGATGTCCAGCTTGGTGATCTTGGTGTATATTTCCCTGTTGACGGTCAGCTGTCTCCTGAGTACTGCCAGATTAACGATTTGGTCCGCCGTAAAGACGAAAATGGTAATCAGGCAGGCGGCTACCTGGATCCTGATAAGCGCAATATCAAGGCATTGAAGTTGCGCGGTGAGAAGTCTGATGGTCTGTATATGCCTCTGATTTCTTTGTCTAATTTTACCAAGATCTCTGATTTGAAAGTCGGTGACACCATTGATGTATTGAATGGTGTAGAAATTTGCCGTAAGTACATCCCCGCATGTAAGTGCGGTAATGGCACCATGGCAACTCACCAGCGTCAAGCTAAGAAGAATTTTGCTCCTACTTTTTTTGAGCATGTTGATACTAAGCAGCTTGCTTATAACTATGGAGCATTTAAAACTGGAGATCAGATTCAGTTGACCTTGAAGATGCATGGCACTTCTGGCCGTACTGGCTATCTGCCTTTGCATAAGCCTGTACCTCGTACTTTTTGGGATAAGCTATTCCATCGTCCTGCTAAGGAGATTGTGGAATATGGCTATGTTACTGGGACTCGTCGTGTGGTATTGGATGATACTCATACTGGTGGCTTCTATGAGGATAATTCTTTCCGTTTAGCTATGGCGGCGAAGTTCGATGGTAAGCTGCATAAGGGAGAGGTAGTTTACTACGAAATCGTTGGTTTCCAGGGACCAAATGGTCAGCCCATTATGTCTTCTGTTGCCAACAGTAAGATCAAGGATAAGGCATTTTCTAAGCAGTATGGAGAGCAGACCGTATTCTCTTACGGTTGTGATTACATGCATGGCTACGAGGATGAACCTCCTTGCTGCGATATCTATGTTTATCGTATCACTATGGTGAATGAAGACGGTGATGTTGTAGAATATTCTCCTGACCAGATTCGTATTCGCTGCGAGCAGATGGGCGTCCATATGGTACCTGAGTTTGATCGCTTTACGATTCCTGCAAATGAAGAGTATGATCTCGGCAAGTGGCGCGCGGTTGATCCTTCTGAATATGTTCTCCGCAAGGTTGAACATTGGTTCGATGGACCCGATCCTATCGGTAAGACTCACGTGCGCGAAGGCGTAGTTGTGCGCATTACTAATCGTATGGACTTCGAGGTTTACAAGCATAAGAACTTCTCCTTTAAGGTACTGGAAGGTATCGCTAAGGATGAAGCTGATGCACCCGATATGGAGGAAGCTCAGGATGCTATTCAGGAAGAAGGCTAAAGAGAATTGGGATGCACTACCAGAGATGGTAGTCATCCCTCGTGCCCTTTTTGAAAACTTAATTGAAAAAGAGGTTGTATGTCGATTTATCTCTGATATGAACCAAGGATTAAATGGCAATCTTCATCTCCCAGCAAGTTGGTTGATTGAAGCTCGTCCAGCAATAGAGGAATGTGTAAAAGCAGTTCTCGGCAAGCTAGATGAACATTCAACTGACCTTAATAAAAAAGTAAAATTAGTCGGCATTGAAAAAGATGGCGGCGAATGGAAAGAGGTTAAAGCATGACTTATGACAAGGAGCTTCGGATTCAACTCATTAACAGCCGTATCAACCTTCTGAAAACTCGTGGCGAGACTATGAACATTGGAATTATCCATAAGTTGGAGAGGGAGAAGAGGAAGCTTGAAAGTAAAGCCTCGTAATAATTATTTAATCTATGCTTGCGAGCAAATGTATGCAGGCTTGCATGGTATGTATAATTATACCGTAGAATATGGTATCACCGAAGATGAAGCTGATGATTATGGACATAATATGTCTATTGAAGTAATGGAGTCTTATTCTTGCATTATGGATGATATTCAATCTAATGCCGAAGAATCTGTAGAGCGTGATACTATTGACGAAAATGAATATGAAGATTTAATTTGTTCCGCAGTCGCAGAATTGGAAGAAGAAAATGCAGAATGGACCCTGTATCGTTTGCGGGACAATCTAACCGAAGAAGATAAAAAGCATATTCGAACTTTGGATTGGGAAGAGATCCGAGATCTTTATGGAGTAGATTAAATTTCTACTCCTTTGATTTTTTTAATAAAATATATTATAATATATATAGAAAGGGTGAAAGAAATGGAAGAAGTAAAATCGGTTTGCGATGAAAAGTTTGAGGCTTGGATTAAAAAGTTTTTCAGAGAGCCTCCTAAATATCTCGAACTTGAAGTTCTCAGATGTGCTTGGCATGCAGCTTGGGAAGAAGCAAGGGAGGAGTTCTGGTGATTGCAGATTTTGATGCTGCTAAGCATGGATTTGTTGGAACATATGGTTTAATGGCAGAAATTCGATATTGGAAACGTAATGCAAAAAAGCTAGATGCGGAAAATGAGTCTCTTCGTCATCAAATTGCTCTTTTGCAAGAGCAAATAGAACTTATGAAAGAGGGTCGTATTGATGTATCCAGGGCAGACTGAAGTTTTAATATCAAGCTATAATGCAGTTAAAATACAGAATCAAGAACTGCAAAAGCGTATAAATGAACTTGAAATTGAAAAGAAGCAGTTAGAAGATGAAATTGAAGAACTTAAAATCCGTTTGCAAATTTGGAAAGGAGATGGCTCATATGTCTGGTAAAAAGAATCAAATTCCAAGCTACATTCGTAAACAGCGTGGAGATTGGGGACAAATTAATCCCGTAACTAAAGTAATTCCAAACAAAAAGAAGAATCCTAAAATCAAACATAAAGGAAAGGAGTTTGATTATTAATGAATAAATCATAAAGGAGAATGTAAAATGATTCCTTGGTGGATTGCAATTATAACATTCTATGTCGGCGCATTTTTTGGTGTAATGTGTATTGCACTTGTTAGCGCAAATGGAAAGGAGTGATATAGATGCACGATGTGTTCTATTTTACTGATATTCATGGCTGTGATCGACTCTTTAACCGGATTATGATGTGGATTAAGAACCAGGATAAAGAATCCACTATCATCTTTGGCGGCGATGCTTGCGATCGCGGCAATGGTGGTTATCAGATTATGCGTAATCTGCTGGATGATCCTTATGTTATTTACCTTAAAGGTAATCATGAGGATCTGTTCGTTAAAGCAGCAGATGCGATGCTGAAGTCTGGTGCTTATAAAGATGGCAATGATGGCATCGAAGATATGATGTGGAAAGATGATGATGTCTATCTTGCTGTCCGTAACGGCGGTGCTCCGACCCTGTTGGGCTGGATTAATGACGGCGCCTCTCACGATTTTGTAGATCGTATCCGCGAACTTCCTTTAACTTTTTGCTATGGCAAGTATGATTTCTGCCACGCGGGTGCTTCTTATAAGTATTTTAAAGAAGTTAACCAGGCTGAATATATGGAAACCACTCCTGATCCTATTGCGGCAAAAGCCGTGATTTGGGATCGAAATTGCTGGGGTCTTGGCTGGAAAAAAGACCGTATCTGTGTGCATGGTCATACGCCCACTCCCCTTCTGCCTTCTAAGTTTTATGGCACTAAGGACAAGAGTGAAGCACATGCACATCCTGCTAAATGGTATGGTCCTTTTGAGCCTAAGCGTTTCCCTGGTTTGAAAGTAGATATGGATACTGGTGCAGTATGGACTGGTCGTATATGGGTGTTAAATGTTCTCACCGGCAAGGCGACTTCATTTACCACCAATCCTATTGATTCATCTAGTCGTATTGACATCGGACTTGAAAATTTTGAAATTTAATGATATAATATATATATAAGGTAAAGAAAGGGGAAGTTCAAAAATGCCAAGTGTATGGATTCTGATTCTGTTCATCATCCTCCAGTCTTGGTTTTACAATCGAGATTACTGGCGCCAATGCTGGAATTATCTGCGGTGTAAACTGTGGAGGAGACCTAAATACATCACGAAGGATGTGATGTAAATGCCTAAGAGAATGAACTCGTTTGAATGCCATGATTTTTACTGCATTAACTGCGGCAAAAAGGGTATTCCGATAACTCGACAGGTTGGGCATAAAAGAGGTCAGCTTCATCGTAAACTTCTTTATTGCCCGTATTGTAAACACACTGTTAACCACATCGAAGTATCTAACGAATATGAGCGACAAGAGTTCTTAGAGAACTTCCTCGCCGGCAACTATAAAGAAGAAGCTGAACTTGAACTCGCTTTTGAGGCTCAGCATCCCAAATTTCAAAACTTCTTAAAGGAGTTGAAATAATGCCTACTTTGTATATGATGGTTGGCGCACCCGGTTCTGGTAAATCGACCTGGGCGCAAAAGTTTGTTCAGGATCATCCAGAAATTGCCTACATTTCTCGTGATGTAGTGCGTGCGGAAAAGGTGCGCCCTGACGAACCTTACTTTTCTCATGAGACTGCTGTGTTTAATACCTTCGCGCGGCGTTGTGCAACTTGGCTGTCTTGTGGTCATGACGTAATTGCTGATGCGACTCATAATATGGAGTCGTCGCGCAATAAGTTGTTGCGTGCGCTTGACAAGTATGGTGCTGGCGAGTTTGATTTGATTTTTGTTGTGATGAACACTTCTATGGAAGAGTGCATCAAACGCGATAAGAATCGAACTGGCCGTGCGCATGTAACTGCGCGAGTAATCAAAAATTTTTATCATAATTTCACTTTCCCCAAGAAAGAAAATTATGGGCGATGTACCGGAGTGTGGTTGATTAATGAGTGAAATTTTCTTCACTTCTGACACTCATTTCGGGCATGATAAAGAGTTTCTCTATGGTCCACGAGGTTTTACCTCTCCTATTGAAATGGGAGAGGAACTCGTTGATAGATGGAACGAGCTTGTCAAACCCGATGATATAGTTTACCATCTTGGTGACTTTGCAATGGGTGCAGTTTCCGATCCAGTTTTTTATAATACCATTTTGGGGCAAATCAAACAACTAAATGGTATGATCCTATGGATTCGTGGCAATCATGACTCTGATAAAAAAATTGAGTTGATTTGCCGCGAGTGTCCCAACATCACTCGCCCAATATGGGCTTCAATGATTAAGAATGGTAAACAGCATTACTATCTTTCTCATTATCCGACTATTGCGGCGAACTTTGATGATAAACATTTTTCTCAACATGTTATCACTTTGCATGGACATACTCACCAGCGTAAAAATTTCCTATATCCCGACAACCCCTTTGTTTATCACATAGGCGTTGATTCTCATGACAATTATCCTGTTCATATTGATGAAGTTCTAACTGATATTCGTAATCGTTGGAATGGAATTACCCAACTGCCTGGCCAAGGTATACAAGATCCTTTTTTTACACGAGCCTATTATGCACTTGGTGATTATGTCGAAAAATCCCTTGAAAGCCAGGCAGATACCCAGCCTTAATTGGCTGGGTATTTCTTTTTTCTTAGACATCGCCGACGGTCGTTGCCGCCAAAAAATCACACATGGCAAAATTTTTTATGCAAAAGTGCCCAAGTTGATTTTTTACAAAAAATATTATATAATACATATATAGTGAAGTAAAGGAGAAAGAACTCATGCTGACAGATACACATGTTAAGTTTACTTATGACACTGATAAGCATTTAACCACTTGCACACGGAATGTCCACAATAAATTGTACATTGGCCAGTCTCAGTGCCACCCTCATGATTACGATTTTGAATCAAAGTTGGTTGGAGAGCATTACGCATACACACGCTCTATGATCAAAGAGATGTGCGCGATTCGTGATACTTATAAAACCCAGCTTAAGATGCTAAAGCATGTATACAATATCTATGAGCAAAGTGCTACGATTGACATTAATAGTCAAGAGTGCATGGTAATGCGTCGGCAGATGCGATTGCTTGAGCGAGATATTTCTGAAATGAAAGAACTAATTTCCGAAACGCGTCAGGATCTGCGGTCTACTATGCTAGAGAAAGATAAGTTGTATGCTAAGTTACGCGAACGTCGGGCATCAGACAGCGTTAACGACTAAGGCACTTATTGAACTTTGCAGTTTACCTGATGATATATTTTTTCAAAAAGCTAAAGAGTTTGACTATGTATGGGTTTATTGGCCTTCAGTAGTAGAGGCTCTAAAAGATTGCACTATTCCGCAAAATCGATGCGCGCAGACCATTCTTAATCTTTGGAATGGAAACGCAATACGTGAACTACCTGGTGATGCTGAACTCCCAGCTATTGCCGCGCTAAATAATACGCCAGGATATGAAGATAATGTTTCTGTCTATTGCGCAACATTTGGCGAGTACGTAGAATTACGCAAAACATATGGCGAAGAAGATGTTAAGTATTTCAGGAGGACGTAATATATGTTAAAAGATATAGAAGATTTGGTCGGCTTACTAGATACTCAATCTATTGACCCTGCGACTTATTAGTATTTTGAAAAATTATTTAATGAGCGTACAATTATTTTTAATCAAGAGGTGGATGAACGAATCGTTGAACGTGTAGCAATTCCACTTTTAGATTTTGAAAAAGACAATAGCAATGATCCTGTAACTTTGATTTTTGCTACTGTGGGCGGCAGCATTAGCGATGGTTTTATTCTTTGTAATATTATAGATAATTACAAAAAACCATTGAATATAATTGTATTAGGATATGCTGCTAGTATGGGTACTATAATGCTAGCGGCCGGATCGAAAAACCCCAATGTCACTCGTAAATGTTATCCTTTTACATATGCTTTGTTACACGCGGGAAGTACTGCATTTAGTGGCGAATCCTTAACTGTACAAGACACATTAGAGTTTAATAAACGAGTAGATGAAAAGGTAAAAAAGTTCATTTGCTCCCATACCAATGTTTCAGAAGAGGAGTATACTTCGCATGAGCGCAAACAATGGTTCCTTGACGCGGATGACATGCTAAAGTATAACTTTATTGATGAAATTATTGGTAAGGAAGAAGATGAGACTATTGTTAGTAAATAATCCTTGTTTTTATGATACATCAGCACTACTTGGTGGCGTTTAGTTGTAGCCAGATAGTTTTATTTCACCTATTGTATTAGAAGAACTAGAAGCTATCAAAACTTCATCTTCAAAAGATGAAACAACTAAATATAAAGCTAGAACGTTAGTGCGTTATTTAATGGCTAATCAGTGGAGCAGTCCAAATTCTTTTGGATGGTCCACTACTAGCATTTCTAAAAGAACTTTGTCTACATACCTTAGTTTACATCGTATGGACAAAAGTAATGATAATTATATTATTGCTGAAGCTATAATTTGGTCACATCGCGTACATAAGCCTGTAAACTTTATTACCGCAGATGCTTGTCAATATCTTATGGCTAGTTAGTTTAGAAAAGAATTAGTCGTTGATTATTATGTAGACACAAATAAAAAAGAAAATTTATGGAAGGGTTATTAGGAGTTTACACTTACTGATGACGAAGTAAACATATTCTATCAAAATCCTGAAAATAATTTTTTAGGATTGGTTCAGAATGAATATGCCATCCTCTATCATAAGGATGATATGATGGACATTGTTAAATGGACCGGTTCAAACTATGAAGTACTGAAGTATAAAGATTGTAATACTGATTACTTTGGTAAAGTTAAGCCCTTGAACATATAGCAACGTATGCTATTTGATTTGTTACAGAACCATGACATACCATATAAGGTAATTCGAGGGCAATACGGTTCTGGTAAAACTTTTCTCGCGTTAGTACATGCTTTAAATTATGTCAAATGGCATCGTTATGAAAAAATCGTATTCGTAAGAAATAATATAGAAGTTGCTGGTTCAAAAGAACTCGGAGCACTTCCTGGTGAGCAAGAGGACAAATTAATGCCTTATCTTATGCCCCTAGCAGACCATTTGGGCTCGGTCGACTACTTGCGGCGCTATATAGATGAAGGCGTAATTGAACCAGTGCATCTTGGGTATTTGCGTGGACGTAACTTTGAAAATAGCATTATTTTAGTTGATGAAGCCGAGAATTTGACTACAGATAATGTTAAATTAATTACAGGTCGTTGCGGCAAGGGTAGTACATTGTGGATACTTGGCGATGAGTCACAAACCGATTCTGATATTTTCCGTAAAAATAGCGGAATTGCTTCACTATTACATAGTTTGAAGGGAGACCCATTATTCGGATCAATTGAACTTCAAAAATCAGAAAGAAGTGCTGTAGCACAGCTTGCAGCCAAAATAAAGTAAGAGGAGGGCATATGCCCTCCTCTTCATTTGTTAGCTACAGATTTGATAAATAAAAAATAATATGATATAATATATGTAGAAAATAGAGAAAGGATGGATTATCTATGTCACTTAAAAGTGGTCAGAGAGTAGCTTGGTTTGACGTGCAATCTAAGTCTTATCATTACGGTAATGTTTTGCCAACTGGCGTAGAACTATCTGATGATGGTTTAAATGTTTATATTGATGATGCGGTTTCACGTTTTGTGTCTAAAGTCCCATATGATTCCTTAGATCTAAAAGTGCGAGAAAAGTATGATGACACAGGTGATTTTATCACACTAGATCAGTGGGTCGAAGATATCGCCGCGAATTATTTTACCGATTATGATGGCTCAGCATATTTCACCGATGGAGAATATTTGTACTCTATTGGAAATCCATTTGAACTTCATACTAAAGATAAAGCTGAACCCTATCGACATTTTAAAGGAGTAGTATTTTTCGGTAAGTGAGGATTACTATGCAAGATTATGGTGTAAAAGACATTAGAACATTGGAAGGTATGGAAGCTATCCGAACCAGACCTGGTATGTATATTGGCTCGGTTGGTGAAGAGGGTATATGGCAAATTACTCTTGAAATAATTTCCAATGCAATCGACGAATATTTGGTTGGTGCCTGTGATGATATACATATTACTCTTGATGGCCCTCGTGTTATCGTGGCTGACAATGGGCGAGGGGTCCCCTTTGGTAAAAATGATGATGGCGAAGAAGTCTTGGTTAATATTTATACTAAGCTGCATACTGGCGCTAAGTTCGATAGCGATGGTAATACTGGCTATAATACTTCTGGTGGTATGAATGGCGTAGGCGCCAAAGCGACTAATGCTTTGTCATCTTTATTTTCAGTTGAAAGTTTTCGTGAAGGTAAGCGCGCATATGCTTTATTTGCAAAAGGCGAATTAGTAAAGTTTGAAGTGCGCGATATCGATCATAAAAAGTATCAATACGATAAGGATCATGGAACTACAATTCAATTTATTCCTGATCCTGAGATTTTTAAAGATGTTGAGCTCGATGCGGATTATGCCCGTATCAAGAAACAACTTTGGGAACTCGCATATCTCTCTCCGGGTCTCCACTTTTCCTTGTTCTATCAAGGCAAGACGGAGCAAATTGAGAGCAAAAATGGATTACTTGATTACTTGGATACCCTTTGCTCTGAAAAGGAGCAATTGACCAGTCCATTTTATGTAGAGTCTGCGGAGAATCGTATTAAAGTTCGTGTTGCAATGCAGTATACGAACCAGTATAGTGATACATATAGATTGTTCACTAATAGTATTCCTAATACCGCGGGTACTCATTTAACTGGTTTTAGAACCGCATTGACTCAAAGTATTAACTCATATGCAAGAGAAAAAGGGCTTCTAAAAGAAAAAGATCAGAACTTCACCGGCGATGATCTTAAAGAAGGTTTAACTCTTGTTTTAAGTCTTACTATGCCTGATCCAGTATTTAGTGGTCAGACAAAAGGAACGTTAACATCCACAGAAGGGCGAACTGTTGTTCAGCGTTTAGTTTCTCAAGGTTTGACACAATGGTTTGCGGCAAATGAAAAAGATGCCAAGGCAATCGTTAATAAAGCATTGCTTGCGCGAAAAGCAAGAGAAAGTGCTAGAAAGGCTAAAGAAAATGTTCGTAACGTATCTACGAAACACAGCCGTATTACCCTACCAGGGAAACTGGCTGATTGCAGCTCAAAAAACCGGAATCTTTGCGAAGTCTTTATCGTGGAAGGTGACAGTGCGGCTGGGAGCGCCAAAGAAGCACGTGACCGAGCTACCCAAGCAGTTCTTCCGATTCGAGGAAAAATTCTCAACGTCCTCAAATGTGATTTAAATAAAGCTATGTCCAATGAAGAAATCAAGAGTATGATTATCGGATTTGGATTGCAAGTTCAAGGCAATAAAATTGTTTTGGATGAAGATAAATTGAGATACGGAAAAATTATTATCATGTCAGATGCTGACGTAGATGGAGAACATATCCGCGTCCTCTTCCTTACTTTTATTTGGAAGTTCTGCCCTGAGCTTATTACCAAAGGCTATATCTACGCTGCTGTACCTCCTTTGTATAGAATTATTAAAGGAAAATCTTCAATCTATATTAAGGGAGATAAAGAGCTTGAGGATTATCGAAAAGAGCATCCAGGAAGCTCTTATGAACTTCGTAGATTTAAGGGATTGGGTGAGCAATCTGTAGACGAACTTGCAGAATCAACTATGGCTCCTAATTCTCGTACCTTGAAGCAAATTACTATGGATGATGCAATAGCTGCATCTAATGTGTTCACTTCACTTATGGGCGAATCAGCAAGTCTACGTAAAAAGTTTATAGAGGAGAATGCGTTCCGTGCAAACCTTGACATTTAAGAAGATGTGGAACCACTTGCGGACGGTACAAACTCACCGCAAGTGGGTAAGATATTATTGTAGACTCGCAGGTATTCCTTGGCGTGGTCTTAAACATGATTTAAGCAAATATAGTCCTACTGAATTTTTAGAATCGGCTCGCTATTGGACTGGTACCCACTCTCCAATAGAGGAAGCAAAAAAACATCAAGGATACTCTCGCGCATGGCTACATCATCGAGGCCGTAATCCTCATCATTGGGCTTATTGGGCAGATAATTTTAGTGAGGGGTTAACTATACCCTGTATGCCTAAAGATGATTTTGTTGAAATGGTATGTGATTTTCTCGCCGCAGGACGTGCTTATAAAGGTAAAGAATTCACCTATAAGGGCGAATACCTTTGGTGGGA
>OCTW013384213.1_pt1 | contig 25386 bp, 17 predicted proteins | sample 1539671 | NCBI WGS metagenome assembly OCTW01 (sample SAMN02144230, study PRJEB22623) | gut metagenome | biome: sheep rumen | host: Ovis aries | place: New Zealand | reverse complement strand
TGGTTTCTAAGACCCCTCGCGTACCGCGCGCGCCTATGCGGTACGCGTAGACTCCATACAATCATCTGTTACATCTGTGTATCTGTGTCGCCTCAGCGAGAAACCAGCCACCTTTCTGCCAGAAAGGTACTACCTTTCTCCGAGAAACCAGCCACCTTTCTCCGCCAGCATCACCCTCTGACACAAGCGTTCATTAACATGATTGTTTTAACTTTTCTATTACGGCATCTACCTGAACTTCCAGCCCGACGGCGGCAAGGGCTAAGGAAAGACTTATATCTCAAGAGGGTGTGTCAAAATGATTGACACACCCTCTTTACTTTAGATGGGCTGCAAATAAGGGGCGATTCAGATGTTCGGCTCGTCCCAGACCTTGGTCTTGGTGCAGGCGGCGGGCACCGTCTGGTTGCCCACCTTCAGGATGAAGTCGCCCTCCTCGAGGGTCCAGCGGCCGTCGGCACCGACGAAGGCGAGCTGCCTGGCGGGTAGCTGGAAGGTGACGGTCTTCGTCTCACCGGGTTCGAGGGCGATCTTCGTGAAGTCGCGCAGGCGGCGGTTGTCGGGTACGATCGAGGCGACGAGGTCGGAGGAGTAGAGCAGCACGGCCTCCTTACCAGCACGTGAACCAGTATTCTTCACATCGACAGTGACCGTCAGCATATCGTCAGCCGTAAACGAGGCCTTGTCCACCTTCAGGTTCGAGTACTCATAGGTGGTATAACTGAGTCCATATCCGAAGGGCCACTGCAGCGACACCTTGGCATCGTAGTTGTAGGCGCCAGCCATCGTGCCGACCTCCTCAGAGACCTTGTAGTCGTAGGTGTTCAGTGAGTTGATCTCGCGGGGATAGGTGTAAGGCATCTTGCCGCTGAAGTTCGCATCGCCGGCGAGCAGGTTGGCGAGGGCGTCGCCACCGTAGTTGCCCGGGATGAGGATGTCGACGACGGCCTTTGCCAGCGGCTCGATGTCGGCGATGAGGCGCGGACGGCCTTCGTTGAGCACGAGGATGATGGGCTTGCCCGTCTTGGCGAGGGCCTTCACGAGGCTGCGCTGGTTCTCAGAGAGCCAGAGGTCTGTGAGGTTGCCCGGGGTCTCGGTGTAGGAGTTCTCGCCGATGCAGGCGATGATGACGTCGGCCTGTGCGGCAGCGGCCACGGCCTTGTCGATCTCAGGCTCGTTCTCGTCGTAGTAGGCACCGTCTTCATTATAGGTCACGCCCTGCTCGAGGATGATGTTCTCCTGGCCGTACTTCTGGCAGAGGGCCTCGTAGATGGTGTTGTACTTCTCGGAGAGGTCTTCGGCCTTCGAGCCCTGCCAGGTGTAGCTCCAGCCGCCGTGCAGACAGCGCATCTGGTTGGCGTTAGGGCCGGTGAGGAGGATTTTTTTCGAGGAGTGAGGAGTGTGGAGTGTGGAGTGAGATGTGCTGAGGGGCAGGATGTCGTCGTCGTTCTTGAGGAGGACGATCGACTCCTCGGCGGCCTGTAGTGAGGCCTGTGCGAACTCATCGCAGCCGAACTTCTCGTAGCCCTTGCCACCCGTGTTGGGTTCATCGAAGAGTCCGAGGCGGTACTTGGCGCGGAGGATGCGGCGCACGGCGTCGTCGATACGCTCCATCTTCACCTTACCCTCCTGGACGAGTTCTTTCAGCAGGATACAGAACTCCACGCTGTAGGGGTCCATCGACATGTCGATGCCGGCATTGATGGCGATGCGGATGGCATCTTTCTTGTCCTTGGCGATGTGCTCGCGGGAGAAGAGGTTGTTGATGTCGGCCCAGTCGGTGACGAGGAAGCCGTCCCACTGCAAGTCTTCCTTGAGCCACTTCGTGAGATACTCGTAGCTGGCGTGGAGGGGTACGCCGTTGACGGAGGCCGAGTTGACCATCATCGTGAGCGTGCCGGCGAGGGCTGCCTGCTTGAAGGGCTCGAAATACTTCTCGCGGATCATCTGCGGCGAGAGGTAGGCGGGTGTGCGGTCCTTACCCGTCCAGGGGGCACCGTAGCCGAAATAGTGCTTCGTGCTCGTACCTACGTGGAAGCGGTCGATGTGGTTGTTGTCGTCGCCCTGATAGCCCCGGATCTCGGCCACCACCATCTTCGAGTTCACGACGGCATCCTCGCCGAAGCTCTCATAGACACGTGGCCAGCGGGGGTCGCGGCTGAGGTCGACGACGGGGTTGTAGACCCACGGACAGTTGGCGGCGCGGCTCTCGTAGGCGGTGATCTCCGCTCCGCGGCGTGCCAGTTCGGTGTTGAACGAAGCGCCGAGGTTGATGGGCTGGGGGAAGAGGGTGCCGCCCTGGGTGTAGGTGACACCGTGGTTGTGGTCGAGGCCGTAGATGTCGGGGATGCCGAGGTATTTCATCGACTTCTCCTGGATGAGACGGATCCACTTCTGCCACTGGTCGACGGTGGCGGCGCGGGTGCCGGGGGCGTTGAGGATGGAGCCTACCTTCCACTTGGAGATGAGCGTGTCGAGCATCGTCTCGTTGAGCTGCCACACGCGCTTGGTCTCGCCCTGGTAGATGTCGACGGGATAGTTGCCCAGACGGTCGATGATCTCTGCGTCGGTCATCTTCAACAACTTCTCCAGCTCGGCACCAGGGGTCCCGTACTGCTGCATCACGGAGCGCACCTTCTCGCGGTCTACCTTCGCGTTCTCGACCTTCATCTTTCCCATCACGTCGAGGTTCAGCTCGAGCATCTGTCCGATCTTCTCGTCGAGGGTCATCTTCGAGAGGGTCTTCTCTACCTTGGCCTCCAAAGCCGCATCGCGGGGAATGGCCTGAGAAAAGGTGAAAAGGTGAAAAGGTGAAAGCGTGAAGAATGCTGCGCCGAAGAGCAGACGATTCATCGATGAATTGTGGATTTTGAATCTTGAAATTTGAATCTTCATAATATAACTGTTTTAAAATCTGTTCTATATGTAATCATCTGTAAACTGTAAACCGTAAACTGTAAACTATAAAGTAATCATCTGTAAACTGTAAACCGTAAACTGTAAACAAAACTTACAGCTCCTTCACCTGCTTCTCGAAGGCCTCGCGGTTGCCCACGGCCCCGTTCTTCAGTCGGGCACGGTAGTTGTAGATGGTGTTCACCGAGTAGTGCAGGAACTCGGCAATCTTCGACGAGTCCTCGATGCCCAGGCGGATGAGGGCGAAGATGCGGATGTCGGTAGTGAGCCGGTTCTCCTTGGGGTGTACCTGCATCTCGGGCTGCAGCAGCGCGTTGAAGTCGTCGATGAAGTTGGGGAAGAGGTGCAGGAACACGGTGTCGAAGTTCTCATACAGCTCCTCGAGCTCTTTCTCCTTCAGCTCGGTCGACTTGGAGATCTGGAACAGTTCGTCGAGTTCCTTGTTCTTCATCTTCCTGTTCACCATCTTGCGGTAGTTGTCGAGTTTGTCGATATACTGCGAACAGAGGCTCATGAAGCGTCCGATATACTCCTCCTTGACGCGGTTGCTCTCGGTGAGTTGTGAGTTGACGTTAGACAGCTGGTCGTTGAGCGCGGCGAGTTTGTCGCGCTGGGTGGCGAGGAGGCCGTTGGCAGAAGCCAGCTCGTCGTTGGAGGTCTTCAGCGCGTTGCGCGCGCTGGCCAACTGCTGGTTCCTGCGGTGCACGAAGAAGAGTGCCGCGAGCACCACCAGGGCGAGGATGCTCACGAGGATGATCGACAGTCGCAGCACGCTGGTGTTGTGCTCCACCGCCTTCTGGTAGTTCTTCTCGATGACGTTCAGGATGGGTGTGATCTGCCAGGAGCGCATGCGGGTGTTGAAGCGGTTGTTGCAGTCCCACGTGAAGCGGATATAGCGGTACGAGCGGTCGAGGTCGCCGTCGGCATTGAGCAGCTCTGCCAGCGAGAGCAGCGAGGCCTGATCCATCACGGCGTGGCTCACGTCGCTCAGGGCCGACTGTGCCAGCCAGTAGCGTATGTCACCCTCGTCGCTGCTGCTCAGAAAGCGGTAGTAGCAGGCGATGGCGTACTCACGGCTGTCGGGGCTGATGCGCCCGATCCACTGGTCGCTCACCTTCCGTGCCTCCTCGAGCTGGTCGCGGCTCTTCAGCTCCTGGATGCGGAACATCAGGTAGGCGGCCTCGCGGTGGTCGATATGTGCGAAGAGCGAGTCGCGGTAGGTGGTCTGCAGCCTGAAGTACTGCTCTTTCATTGGCGGGATGATGGAGTAGTAGCCCAGCTCGCCATAGACGTGCATCTGCGAGAGGTAGTAGTTGCGCAGGCCGATGCTGTCGAGCTGCTGCTTGTCGATGCTCTTGAGGAAGGCGAGGGCCTCGTTGTAGTAGCCCACGGTGGAGCACTGGAAGGCCTTCAGCGCCAGACAGTTGCCCACCAGCGCCTTCTCGCCCATGCGCTCTGCACAGCGCATCGCCTCGCCGAGGTAGTAGAGGGCGGAGTCGTTCATGAACGACTTGTAGAGCTCGTAGAGGCTATAGGCCTGCTGGTATTGCTCCTTGGGCTGTCGTGCCTGGAGGTAGTGCAGGCGCGTCTCTTCTATCTGCCGCTCATACTGCCGTACGGTCTGTGGGGACTGCTCGATGGCCTTGTCCAGCTCGTCGAGCAGGTGTTTGTAGGTCCTTGCCGATGCAACAGGCAGCGCTGCCGGGCGCTGCTGGGCGGGCATGATGGTTGCCGCAGCAAGGAGTATCGTGGTAAGTAGTAATCTTATCTTCATACAAAGTTCGTCTTAGCAAGGGGCAAAGGTACGAAAAAAAGTGAAAAGCGAAGAGTGAAAAGTGAAAAATTTGCTTCCGTCAGATAAAAAAGGCAGGAACCCACCACTTCACAGCGACAGGTTCCTGTCATAAACATACACCATCTAACTAACTAATAACTTTATCTGAGAACAAATGAACAGCGGCTTACGATCTTGTCCGAGGCGGTTCCGGCGAGTGCCTCGAAGTCACCCGGCTCAGCCTTCCACTGGCTGCTGGCCTCGTCGTAGAAGCTCAGGGCCCGCTTGTCGATGGTGAGGCTCACCTGCTTGGTCTCGCCAGGCTGCAGGAACACCTTCTGGAAGGCCTTCAGCTCCTTGACGGGACGGTCTACGGAGGCCTCGTGGTCGCTGATATAGAGCTGCACGGTCTCGGCACCAGCCATCGTGCCCGTGTTCGTCACGGGGATGGTGAAGGTGATCTCGTCGCTCTCCGACATCGTGGTCTTGTCGGCGGTGAGCTTACCTGTCTTGAAGGTGGTGTAGCTCAGGCCGTGGCCAAATGCGAACAAAGGACTTTGAGTTTTGAGTTTTGAGTTTTGAGCTTTATGATTTGCCTGGAGGCGGTCCGTCCAACGGTAGCCTACGTAGATGCCTTCCTTGTATTCCTCGTCGATGATCTTGTGGTCTTCACGCCATGTGCCGGGATAGGCGTCGAGGGCGTGGGCTCCGCACTGCTGCAGCGAGGCGTACCAGGTGAAGGGCAGCTTGCCCGAGGGGTTCACGTCGCCGAAGAGCACGGAGGCGATGGCCTCGCCGGCCTCGGAGCCGATGAACCAGGCCTGCACGACGGCCGGCACCTTGTCGATCCAGGGCAGGGCAGCGCCGTTGCCAGAGATGTTGACGAACACCAGGCGCGGGTTCACCTTCAGGATGGCCTCGACGGCCTCGTTCTGGGCGTAGGGCAGGTCGTACGACAGGCGGTCGTGGCCCTCGCAGTCCTGATGGTCGCTCTTGTTCAGTCCGCCAATGAAGATGACGACATCAGCCTCGCGGGCTTTCTCCACGGCCTCGGCGATCAGCTCGTCCTTGGAGCGTGTCTCGTAGAGCGAGCGCCCTACGGTGACGCCGTTGTAGCTCTGTACGGTGTCGCCCACGTAGCCACGGGCGTAGTCAAGGGTTGGTGGAGTGTGGAGTGTGGAGTGTGGAGTGAGATTGCCTTGGCGGTGGAGGTATGAGGCAATGCCGTCGAGGGGCAGGATCTCGCGCTGGGCCTTCAGCGACGACGAGCCGCCGCCGACCGTCATCATCTTGATGGCGTTCTCGCCAACGACAAGGATGCGCTTGGTCTTCGTCAGGTCGATGGGCAGCAGCGGCGCAGACTTCCGACTCCTGACGCCTTCCTCCTTACTCCTTCTCTCCTTTACTCCCTCATTCTTCAGCAGCACGATGCCCTGCTGGGCTATCTCCAGGGCAGCCTGATAGTGGGCGTCGCTGCAGAGGAAGCCGAAGGGCTTGTCGCGGCGCATCGTCGTGCGATAATACAGGCGCAGCAGGCGGCGCACCTTGTCGTCGAGTTCCTGCGTCGTGTACTTCCCTTCCTTGATGCCCTGCTTATAGGCATCGGCGAGGTAGTAACTGTCGTAGGCATTGGTCTTGCCCATCGTCAGCCCGTCGGTCCAGGTGCCGAACTCGAGGTCGAGGCCGTTCCTGACCGCCTCGTCGGTGTCGTGGCAGCCACCCCAGTCGCTGACCACCACCCCGTCGAAGCCCCAGTCGTGCTTCAGGATCTTGTTGAGCATGATATCGTTGTGGCAGTTGTGCTGATCCTTATAGAGGTTGTAGGCACCCATGATCGACCACGCCCCAGCCTCCTGTACGGCCGCCCTGAAGGCAGGGAGGTAGATCTCGTGGAGGGCACGGTCGCTGACGATGACGTTCACCTGATGGCGGTACTCCTCGTCGTTGTTCAGGGCATAGTGCTTCACGCAGGCTGCCACGCCCTTCGACTGCAGGCCCTTGATATAGGGAACGACCATGCGCGAGGCCAGCCACGGGTCTTCGCCCATGTACTCGAAGTTGCGACCGCCTAAGGGTGTGCGGTAGATGTTCACGCCCGGGCCGAGCATCACGCTCTTGTTGCGGTAGAGCGCCTCCTCGCCGAGGCTCTCGCCATAGAGCAGCGCCAGACGGGGGTTCCAGGTGGCAGCCAGACAGGTGAGGGCTGGGAAGGCCACGCACGAGTCGTTGGTTTGTCCGGCCTGCACCCACTCGTCCCAGAGCACGTCGGGGCGCACGCCGTGAGGACCGTCGTCGGTCCAGAGGTCGGGGAATCCGAGGCGCTTCACGCCGGGACTGGAGAATTTCGACTGTGCGTGGATCACAGCGATCTTCTCGTCGAGGGTCATGCGACTCAGGGCGTCGTCGATACGCTCTTCGAGCGGTCTGCTCTCGTCGAGGTAGACGGGTGTCTGCTGCGCCTGCACCAAAGGTGAAAAGGTAAAAAGGTAAAAAGGTAAAATCATTACCCTACCAAATTCCTTTAACCTGAATTTCAAAATATACTTTATGTCCATGATTCTCTCTTTTACTTTTTTACCTTTTTACTCTTTTACCTTTTCTGAAAGACGCGGATATAGTCTACTTCCATCGTGATAGGCAGGGCCGACTCGTCGACGCCGTGCATGCCACCCCAGTCGCCACCCCAGGCGAGGTTGAAGATGGGATAGAAGGCATAGTGGAAGGGCCACTGGTTATGGTCGCTGCCAAGGGCCGCCTTCGTCACGTGGAGTTGTTCCTTGCCGTCGACGTAGGTGATGATCTCGTCGGCCGTCCAAAGCATGGCGTAGGTGTGGAAGGCGCCTTCAGCGTCGGCAATGGTCATGGCGTGGGTCTTCTGGGTGTTCTTTGTGTGGTTGTAGTCCTGTGTGTGGATGCTCGAAGACACCTCGTTGGGCACGACGCCCACCTCCTCCATGATGTCGATCTCGCCGCACATCGGCCAGGGGTTCGTGTTCCAGTCATTGCCTACGGGCATCATCCAGAAGGCAGGCCACGTGCCCTTGCCCTTCGGCAGTTTGATGCTGGCCTCGAAGTAACCGTACTGCCAGCCCTGATTGACATGGGCGTAGACGCGGCCGGAGTATATCTTGCCATTCTCCTTGAAGCAGTGGATACGCAGCGTGCCGTCCTTGACCTCGGTGACGAGATCACCGTCTGGCGACTTGTGGTTGACGTAGTTCTGCAGTTCGTTGTTCACCCAGTGGTCTTTCTGCACCTCATGGGTCCAGTCGTTAGCGTTCAGTTCGTAACTTCCGCCAGCCACATAGTTTGCCAGGGGATCGACGGGGCCAGTAAACTCATCGCTCCATACCAGTTTGTAGCCGTCGGGGGCATTGTAAGCCGCCTTCTCGGCAGCAGCCTGACTGACGGTGATGGTCTTACGGGCGGTGCCCGACATGATGGTGACAGAGCCAGAGCGGGCCTCTGTGTAGGGATTAGCAGGAACCGTTACACTCAGTGTGCCCGCCTGGCTCGTCGTGTTCTGCGCCGTGAAGGTGATGAAGCTGCCATCGGCGTAGGCTCCCCACTCCTTGCCCGTGGTGTTGACATTGATGTTGTAGGTACCGCCGTCGGCAGGCACATTGAGTGCTTCGAGCGATGCCGTGATGGTCACCGCCTGCACCACTTCGGGTTCGTCGTCACCCCCACCGCAGCCCCAAAGGGCCACGGCGAGGGAAAGCAAAAGTGTATTAAGCATGAATCGTTTCATTTATCAGACCTCCTTGAAGATAATCTTACTAATCTTGACGTGCGCGCCAGCGGGAGAGCCACCGAAGTCGAAGAACAGACGGATGGCTGTGGCGTCAGCACCCTCGTGGGTCTTTACGCCCTTCCAGGTGAATACGGTGGGCTCGTCGGCAGGCACGTCGTGACGCTCCTCGATGAACCAGTTGGTGTCGCCGGCATCGGTCAACTTCATGGTGACCTGAGGCAGGTCGTAGTCGGACTCGATGACAAACTGGAAGTTGTAGCTCTTGTCGGCACTGGCCGTCAGCTTGGTGTCGATATGGAACTGTCCCTGCCACTGGCTGCCACCCATACCCTCGGGCAACGTGATCTCGTAGGTGTCGCCGCTGTGGGTGGCATCGCTGTTAGCTATCTGTGTCCAACTGTCGTCGGCAAACCAATAGCCGAAGGCATCGAAGGCAGAACCGTCGTCGACAGTCTTCCAGAGGTTGTCGGCATCGTCGTAGTTCATCAATACAGCCTCCTCGAAGTAGATCTTACTGATTTTAATATGTGTTCCAGCGGGAGAACCACCGAAGTCGAAGAACAGGCGGATGGCGGAGGCATCGGTGCCCTCCTTCAGGGTTGCACCTTCGAGTTTGAAGACGAACGGCTCGTCGGCCTTCATGTCATGACGGCCTTCGCAGAAGAAGTTGGTGTCGCCGCTGTCGGTGAGTTTGACGGTTACGCTCGGACAGTCGTTGTCGGCCTCCATCACGAAGTAGAAGTTGTAGGCCTTCGAGGCGCTGGCCGTCAGCTTGGTATCGATGTGGAACTGTCCCTGCCACTGAGAGTTACCAAGGCCCTCTGGGAGTGTGATCTCGTAAGAGTCGCCATTATGGGTTGCTTCCCCGTAAGGGATGGCGCCCCAGCCGTCATCGGCAAAGTAGTAGCCGAAGGTATCGAAGAGGGTGCCGTCGTCGACTGCCTTCCAGAGGTTGCTGCCAGCCTCGTAGCTCCAGTCCATCTGAGGTTTGGGTGTGTCATCACCGCCAGGCAGTACGCCGGGAGGCACTGTGCCGTCGTCGTCGGCATGGTTCTTCAGCGTGATGCCGGAGATGTTGATGTGGGTGTCGGCCTGACAGCCACCGAAGTCGAAGAAGAGGTTGACGCGCTCCATGTCGATGCCGGGCATGTCGCTCTTCCAGAAGATGTAGTCCTCACCAGCCTTCAGGTCGATGCGGTCGGCAAAATAGAACACATTGTCGTCGCCGTCCATCACGAGCTTCACGGTAGCACCGTTGAGATCCTTGTCACTGTTGATGATGCAGGAGAAGTCGTAGTTGTTGGCGGCAGAGGTAGAGACGTTCGTGGTCTTGAAGGCCACCTGTGCCTGCCACTGGTCGGTGGTAGCCTCGGGTAGCGTGATGGTGTAGTCGTTGTTGTCACCCTCGAAGCCGGGGTCGGCAATCTGTGCCCAGCCGGGAGCGTAGTAGTAGAACATGGAGAAGTCGGCGTTCTTCCACATATTGAACTGGCTGTTGGGATCGAAGCCTTCCCATCCCTTCTCCTCTGCTGCGCTGGTCAGGATGAAGCGCCAGGCGATACTACGGTCAGGAGCATCGTAGACGAGCACCATCTTCGAGGCTGTCAGCGACTCGATGCGGAACTTCGGATTCTCGTACTGGGCATCAGAGCTGATATAGGGGAAGGCGGTGTTGGGAGCCAGTTGGATATAGGTCTGCTTGGTCACGTTACCCTCAGCATCCTCCCAGTCATAGACCTCGAAGCTCCAGGCAGCCGTCTGGTCACCGATGGCGGCATCCCAGTCGGCATCCTCATGGCCCCACTTGGTGGTACCGGTGTTCACATAGGTCATACCGTCCTCACCGGCACTGTAGGTGAAGGTGCCGCCCTTGCGGTTGTCGGCCGTGAAGGTGATGCGGTCGTCATAGACGCCGAAGTCCTTCTTGTCGTCGGGCTGTGCCGACCACCACTCGGTGGCTGCTGTTCCGGCAGGGCCGCAACCCATGTGGGCTGCCTCTTTGTTGGCGATGCGCCACTCCTTGCCGGTGATGCGACGGAAGTCGGCAGAGTAGTCTACCTTTGTCTCATTGAAGGTGAACTCCTTGGTGGTCTGTCCCTGACTGAGGCCGTTGCGGTTGCCGAGTTTCAGGGCGACGGAATAGGTACCGGCCTCGGGGTTGTTGTAGCCAACCTCAGGCAGTGTGGAGTACTGCGTGCCGTTGAGGATCCAGATGGGATAGGTACCGGCAGGCGCATCGAAATGGGCAATCATCTGGTTGGTCTCCTGGTCGACGGTGATGTTGAAGTCACTGGGAGCCGAGGGGATGCCGTTGGGGTCAGCGCCGTCGAAGCTCTCGGGAGAGCAGGAGGAGAGGGCTGCGGTGATACCGCAGCATACTAAACCGGCGCGGAATATATTATATAGCTTATTCATATTATTATATCGTTTAATTAGTGGTCGTATTAATAGTTGTTCTGAACCAGTGTCGGGTCAGCGTCGAGTTCGCTCTGAGCCAGAGGGATGTGCTTCTTCGAGGGTGTCCAACTGTTGGTGCGGTAGCCGTAGCTGTCGGGCACGAGCACGGTCGATGCCTTCTGTGTGGCACCGCTGATGCCCTCAGCACGTACCAGGTCGAAGTAGCGCTTGCCCTCGCCGCAGAACTCCAGGTGGCGCTCGGTAAAGATGTCGTCGATGGTGACACTGGCAAGCGGCTCCAGGCCGGCGCGGGCGCGAACCTCGTTGACATACTGTGCGGCCTCTGCGGCACTGCCTCCCGTCTGGAGCAGCAGCTCGGCAGCGTTGAGCAGAGTCTCGGCATAACGGTAGATGCGCTTGTTGTTGTTGTAGTTCAGGTTCTTCGAGGTGGGACAGTCCTTGTTGTTCTCCGACTGCGGACGATACTTGCCGTGCCAGATGTGGGTGTCCTGATAGCGCTCGGTATAGGTGTAGCCACGCACGTCCCAGCAGGTGACGTCGCGACGCACATCGTTCTCGGCGTACATATTATAGGTCTCGACCTTCATGGGCAGGAATCCCCAGCCGTCGTTACCGCCGTCCCAGCCTTCGCCGCCGCCCCAGCCGTTGGGAGAGCAGAGTGTCGGGAACACGGTGCCGCCGGCAGCCATCGAGGTACCCCAGTCGCGCTGTGCCTGGTCGTCGTTGTAGTTGATCTCGAAGATGCTCTCAGCGCACCACTCGCCGTTTTCCGACCAGAGGTCGGCAAAGTCGGGATTCAGCGAGTAACTGCTGTCGCCGATGATCTGCTTCATATAGGTGAGGGCCTGCGGATAGCGTGCCGAGTCGTTCTGATACATCACCATCTCGGCATAGAGCATGTAGGCGAACGCCTGGCTCACGCGACCGCTCTCGGCAGCATCCCAGCGCATGGGCAGCACACCGGAGGCGATGATGGCCTCGAGTTCGGGCAACAGCTGGTTGTAGATCTCGTCGGCCTGCATCTGCGGAGCCGTGTAGGGCAGCGAGAGGTTCTCCAGGTAGAAGGGCACGTTGCCGTAGTAGTGCCACAGGATATTATAATAGTACACGCGAAGCAGACGGGCCTGCATCTCCATCGAACGACGGAAGCTGTCGCTGGCCTTGCCTTCCCATCCAGCGTACTTGATGGCGTCGTTGCAACGCTTGATACCGCTGTAGAAGTCGCCCCAAAGGGTGGCCAGCGTCTGGTTGCCGTTGCCTTCGAAGTTGAAGAGCTTATGCCAGTGCTCGTTGTCGGTGGCATTGGAGCCGCCTACCCAGAAGTCGTCGCCCATGATCTCTCCGTCGACGGTGAGGTCGTTGTAGGCCGTTCCGTCCCAGTCGGGCCAGTGCAGGGGAGCGTAGGCAGAGGTGAGGGCCTCGTTGAGGTGCTCCTCCGTGGTGTAGTATTCTTCGAGAGGCTCGCCAGAGGGATTGGTTACCTCCAGAAATTCGTCGCTGCAGGCGGTGAGGGCTGCGGAGATACCGCAGTAAACGAAACCGGCGCAGATTGCTTTATATATCTTGGTATTCATAATGTTCAATTTTCAATATTCAATGTTCAATTATAAGGATACATTCACGCCGAGGGTATAGGTGCGGGCCTGCGGATAGACACCGTAGTCGACACCGAGACTGGTAGAGCCAGAACCGATTTCGGGATCGAAGCCCCAGTACTTGGTCCATGTGAAGAGATTCTCGGCACGGGCATAGAGGCGCAGACGGCTGATGCCGATCTTATTGGTCAGGTAGCGCGGCAGAGTGTAGCCCAGCGTGATGTTCTTCAGACGGAGGTAGCTGCCGTCGCGGACATACATGTCGCTGACCACCCAGTTCTCCGACTTGCCCAGCGTGGGCACGGTGTTTGAACTGCCTTCGCCAGTCCAGCGCTGGAGCACCCAGGTGGGATAGTTGCCCGAGGCGACATCCTGGCGATAGGTGGCGTCGAACACGTCGGCACCGCTGACACCCTGGAAGAAGAGGCTCAGGTCGATGCCCTTCCATTCAGCGTCGAAGTTCAGACCGAAGGTCCAGTCGGGCACGCCGTTACCGATATTGGTACGGTCGTCGGAGTTGATCTTGCCGTCATTATTTGTATCTACGAAGCGGAAGTCACCGGGCTGCTTGTTGGTGCCGTACTTGGTGTTGTACTCTGCGGCCTCGGCAGCATTCTGGATGATGCCATTGGTCTTGTAGCCGTAGAAGAAGGGGAAGGGCTGGCCGTTCTCGGCACGGGTGCCGCCATCGCTGAACTGCGAGATGCCGTAGTTCAGGAAGCCTGTGTCGTTACCCAGGTTCTTCAGTTCGTTCTTCAGGTAGGAGGCATTGCCCTTCACTGCGAAGTGGGCATCGGCGATGTTCCACTTGTAGCCGAGCTCGAACTCCCAGCCGCTGTTCTCCATGTCGCCGACATTGGCCAGCGGACGGGCCTCACCCACATAGCTGGGGATGGGCATCTCGATGATCATGCCGTTGGTCTTCTTGATATAGTAGTCGACAGAGAATGTCAGCTTGTTGTTCCAGAAGCCGAAGTCGAGGCCGAGGTCAGTCTGCTCGCTCTCCTCCCACTTCAGGTCTTCGTTGGCCAGACGGTTGGCCTTTGAGCCATAGACCATGGCTGCCGTGCGTCCGAAATAGTAGTTACTGGTATTACCCATGGCTGTCAGCGTGGTATAGGCGAAGTCGCCGATATTGTCGTTACCGTTCTTACCCCAACTGGCGCGCAGTTTCAGGTTGGTGAGCCAGTCGCGGGTGCTCTCCATGAACTTCTCGTTCATGATGTTCCATCCGATAGAGGCTGAGGGGAAGGTACCGTATTTGTTGTTGCTACCGAAACGGCTCGATCCGTCACGACGGATGGTAGCCTGGACCATGTAGCGCTCGTCGTAGTTATAGCTCAGACGGGCGAAGAGCGACGACAGGCGATGCTCGGTATAGGGACCGCCCCAGGCACTGACGTGGCTGGTGGCACCCGTCATCTTGCCGTCGGCATCTGTGGCGATCTCCAGGTCGCCGCCAGTGGTATAGTTGATAGAGGGCTTCTCGGTGTTCACCAGGTTCCAGTGGGAGCCGCCCAGCTCGTCGCCCTTGAACTTCAGGGCACTCTGACCGAGCACCACGCCGATGGTGTGCTTACCGAAGATTTTGTCGTAGGTCAGCGTGTTCTCTATCTGCCAGGTGGTGTTCTGGCCCTTGTAGGCCGAGGCTGAGGTGTGGTCGGCATTGTTGTTGCCCGAGAGGTAGTACTTCTGCAGGGTAGCTGCCTCGTAGCCCCAGAAGGAGAGTTCGGCACTGTAGGTGAAGTGGTACTTCAGCTCATCGAACAGCTGCAGGTCGATGGAGAACTTGGGCATGAACTTATGGCTCCAGTTCTTGTTGGGGTTACCCTGCATCATGGCGATGGGGTTGTTCTGTTCCTGATAGCTGCCCACATAGCCGGGGATGGTGTAGGGGTAGCCGTTGGCATCGTAGTAGAGGTCGTAGGCCGAGTAGCGGTCGATCATGGCCTGTCCGTAGCGGGGAACCTGCTCTTCGCCCACCATGTCGTAACCCAACTGTGTCAGAGTGACGGGCAGTGTGGGTGCCAGGTAGAGGGCTGAGCCGAGGGGTGAGCCCCAGGTGGAGTTGGCATCGATACCAGTGTTGTGTACACGCATATAAGAGATGTTGGCTCCCAGGTCGAGCTTGTTGAGGAAGCTGCGGTTCTTCGACTCGTCGAACAGGTTGAACTGGTTGTTGGAGCGGATGGTCAGACGGTCGTAGTTCGACTGTCCGTAGTTACCACCCACGATACCGTCCTGTGTGAAGTATCCCAGCGAGAGGTAGTAGTTCACCTTCTCCGATGCACCGCTGATGCTCACGTCGTGCTGCATGATGGGCGCATTGTCATTGAAGAGCAGATCCTGCCAGTTGGTGCCGAAGCCCTGGATCTTATTACCGTTGACATCCACCAGGTTGTAGGGGTCGGCGTAAAGGGGGGCAGCGCCTGTCTGGAGGGCTCGCTCGTTCTGCAGGATGGCATAGTCCATGGCACCTGTCACGTCGCGCTTCTTCCAGGCCGACTGCCAGCCGTAGCTGAAGTTATAGTTGATGGAAGCCTTGCCCATCTTTCCTTTCTTGGTGGTCACGAGAATCACACCGTTGGCGGCACGGGCTCCGTAGATGGCACCCGAGGCAGCATCCTTCAACACTTCGATGGACTCGATGTCGTTGGGGTTCACGCTCTCCATACCGTCCTGGTCGGTCGGCATGCCGTCGATAATATAAAGAGGATTGGAGTCGTTGATGGTACCGATACCACGGATGCGAATCATCGACTTGGAGCCTGGCTGTCCGGAGGCTGAGGTGACATTCACACCTGCTGCCATACCTTTCAGCGCATCTTCGGCGCGCAGACGGGTCTTGCCTTCGAGGTCCTCACTGCTCACCTTGGCGATGGAGGCCGTCACCACGCTCTTCTTCTGCACACCGTAGCCGATGACGACCACGTCCTGCAGTGTCTGAGCGTCTTCTCTCAAGACAACAGTCATGTTGTTACTGGCCTTCACCTCCTGAGAGACGTAGCCAATATAAGAAATAATAATAGGTGTACCCTCACTCACCTTGATGTTGAACTGACCGTCGAAGTCAGTTACCATTCCGTTCTGAGGATTACCCTTCTCGACGACGGAAGCACCGATGATGGGCTCCCCGAGATCGTCTGTCACAGTTCCCAGGATGCCCTGGGCGTTCGATGCCATCGACACCATCAGTGCCAACAACAACAATAGATACCTGCTTTTTTTCATACTTTTTTGTTAGTTATAATTAATATTGATATAGGTTGTCGCTTGTTTCTATTCGACGATGCAAAATTACGCATTTTTTCGCCTCGTCTCAACCGTGGGAGTCGAAAAAGTGGAGCATTTCGCTTGTCTCATTTCCTCAATCCGCTCTCTATCAGCCGTTTAGGGAATCTGTCAAAACACAAAAGAGTGGACGTTGTATAGAGGTGTATTTTCCACACTTTAGCCCGTTTTCCGCCCTTTTTCGCCCTTCTCCCACGGCTGCCCCTTGTCATCTCTTCAGTGCTTTTCGGCCTATCCCACCTGTAGCCAGCCCTGAAACCCTCAGGCAGCTCGCTGAGGTCGTTGTAGAAGAGGTGGATGTTGCCCAGGGCGATGAGCACGGCGTTGACGAGGCCGAAGAGCCAGTAGCGGTGGCGGAACCAGAGCTGGGGCACACAGACATAGAAGTTGACCAGGTAGACGAAGACGGCAGGTGCGAGCCAGAAGAAGGAGATCCATATAGACTCAACAGCCAGACGACCGTTGCCCGTGGTGATGAAACTGATGAGTCAGGGCGACAACATGATGAGCGACAACAACAGCAGTTGTGCCACCAACAACCATACGTGACGGAGCGTGATTCGTTTCATCGCTGCAAAGACACGCATAATTCCTGAAACAAGAATATGGGCAGCCGCCAAACCACCTTCGACGTTTGCCCCCATGCGTTTCGACGTTTGCCGCGAAAAGGTGTGGAAACGGCTTAGCGCCTGCTGGCGATGACGTAGATGATGACAGGGGCGCCGATGAGGGGTGTGACAGCATTGAGGGGGATGACGCCCGTCTCGCCAAGAAGGAAGCAGAGGAGGTTGCAGACGAGGGCGACGACGGCTCCGCAGAGGATAGTGGCTGGCAGCAGCACACGATGGTTGTCGGTGGAGAGCAGCAGGCGGGCGATGTGTGGCACGGCGAGGCCGATGAAGGCCACAGGACCGCAGAAGGCGGTGGTGACGGCGGTGAGCAGGCCTGTGACGATGAGCAGCCAGTTGCGCACCCTGAGGATGTCGACGCCGAGGTTCTCGGCATAGCGGTCGCCCAAGAGCAGGGCGTTGAGGGGCTTGATGAGCAGCAGGGAGGCGAAGAGGCCCAGGAGGGTGACACCCGCAAAGACGGGCATGTTGGCCATCGACACGCCGCTGAAGGAGCCCATGCCCCAGACCATATACGACTTGACACCCTCGTCGGTGGCGAAGAAGTTGAGCAGCGAGATGGCGGAGTTGGTGATATAGCCGATCATGATGCCCACGATGAGCAGCATGACATTGTTTCGTACAAGGGTAGAGAAGAAGAAGATGAGGGCCATGACCGCCATCGCTCCCACGAAGGCTGCCACGAGCACGGCGGCAAAGCCGCTGACCTGCAGGGAGCCCACGGAGAGACCGCCTCCCAGCAGCAGCATCACCAGTGCCACGCCCAGGCCCGCACCGCTGTTGATGCCAAACACGGAGGGACCTGCCAGGGGGTTGCGGAAGGCCGTCTGGAGCATGAGTCCGCTCACGGCGAGGGCACCGCCACAGAGGGTGGCAGTGATGGCCTGCGGCAGGCGCGACTCAAGGACGATGAACTGCCATGAGGGTTTCAGCGACCTGTCGCCCATGAGGATGCTGAACACATCGCCAACGGGGATGTTCACGGAGCCCATCACGAGGTTCAGGACAAAGAGCACGATGATGAGCAACGACAGCGCAAGACAGTAGAGGGAACTTCTGTTCATGGGTTCAGACGGTGGTAATAGCGCAGGGTGTGAGAGGGCAGCAACTCGGGATGGAGCACCTTGATAAAGTCGCGCAGGAGCCAGTCGGGACGGAAGGGCGACTCCTCATAGAAGAGGGAGCGCTCCACGTCGCAGCCATACACCTCGCCATTGCGAAAGGCGCGGAACTGGCTGTAGCCGTGATGCTCGGCACCCAACTCAGAGAGGGTGATATCGTGGTCGCTGCTATAGCGGAACAGCCATACGTCGGCCTCGCCCGCCTTCTCGAGCACAGCCTCGAAGGGCAGCGACACACTGCCGCTGTGCTCGTCGGTACCCCAGGGATAGTCACCGCCAGCATCCTGTATCATCTGACCGATAGTGCTCTGTCCGCCAGGCACGTACCACACGTTGCCCGTCACCTTGTCGAGGAGGACGGATTTCTTGTTTACTGTTGACGGTTGACGGTTGACAGTTGACGTAAACAGGTCTTTCAGGGCGCAGTAACTGCTGTCGATAACGGCAAAGAGGCTGTCGGCCTGCTGCTCGCAGCCATAGAGCATGCCATAGAAGCGCAGCCACTCGGCACGGGCCAGCGGCGAGGGCTCCATATACTCGGCACACTCGATGATGGGGATGTCGATCTCATCGAGCTTGCCGTAGCCGCCACTGTTCTCAAAGGGTGAGAGCAGCAGTGCGTCGGGACGCTGGTCGATGATCTTCTCCACCACCGGACTCATGCCCTCGCCCACATCCGTGATGCGCCCTGCCTTCACCTGCTCGTGAATCCAGGGAATCTTGACGTACTTCAGGTCGGCCACGCCAGAGATGCAGTCTTGCTTGCCAAACTCCATGAGCATGGCGCAGTGGACGGTGGTGAACATGACAGAACGGCGGAGCGGCGTGCGGACGATGGTAGCATTACTATCCTCGTACTTCCGAGAGTCGCTGGGCATGAGGAGATAGCGATGGAGTGTATGTCCCTGCTTCCAGGGATTCTTCACGGCCACCTCGGTGTAGTCACTGTGTCTGACCACACTGAGGAGCGTGGAGTACTTGAAGCGGACGGTGTCGCCCGCCTCCTGTGAGGCCGTTGTCTGGCGTCCTCCACAGGAGACAAGCAACACTGTCAGCAATAATAATAAAACGTGTTTCAAGAGCGGTTACTTCTGATATTCGATGTCGATGTCGTCGATGCAGACATAGGCAGGCGTGGTAAGACCATAGTCGTTGTTCTTGCTTCCATCGAACTTGAAGGACAGGCTCACGATGTTCTTGAAGTTAGGATCTTCACTCAGGTCGCAGTACGTCCAGTCGCCGACGTACTTGCCTTCTCCAGCGAGTTCGACTGCGTGGATGGCGCCGCTGTCACCATTGGCGTTAGTGGGACAGAGGATGCAGTTCAGGAAGTCTTCTGCCTCGAACTTACCGGGAGTCATGCCGTCACCGTTGAGGATGGCGTCGACGGTCCAGACGTTGTTGGTGTACCAGAAGCCTTTCAGCGTGACGGGCTTCCCGAAGTCGATGGTCTCGCCATAGGTCTGCACAACACAGAAGTTCTTACCTCCGTGAGCCTTGCCAGTGATGTTGTTGAACTGGTCGGGGGTCATGGTCTCTGAGGCATAGGTGGTCTCCGTGCGGTTAGAGATGGCATAGCCCATCCAACTGGCCCAAGAGGGGGTGAAGTTGGTATTGAAGGTGGCAACGTCTTCCACATAGGTGCAGGCGAAGGCCTCAGAACCCCAGTTGTCGAACTTGGTGCCTGTCTCGTCGCCACACCAGTAGCCATCGGCATTGAGGGTAGCACCCTCGAAGCCTATCGTGGCCTTGACGGTCTCGGGCTCAGCGGGCTGGGGCTCGGGAACCACGATGGGGTTGTCTGTGTTACCTGTACAAGCAGTGAATGAAAGGGCAAAGCCACAAGCGATGGCTGCCAGACTGAAAAATTTGTTTGTCCTCATAACTTTTTGTTTTTTAATTGAGTTAATAATGCTAATTGTTATTTTGAAAGATATTTCTTGCCATTGGAGATGACGATTGTCTTTTTCGAGGAGGGAGGAGGGAGGAGGGAGGAGGGAGATATGTTGATGCGGCGGCCAAGGAGGTCGTAGGCAGGGGTATTCTCCCTCCACGCTCCACACTCCATACTCCTCGGGGTCTGGATTCCCGTTGCCTGGCGGATGGCATCGAGCGAGGCCTCGAGGTGCAGGTCCTCGGCACCCATGAACTCTGTGGAGGTCTCGCCCCACCACTCTGGCTGGGGACACTTCTGGTTCAGACCTGTGTAGACGCGTACAAAGTCGATGAAGTCGAGGTTGACAGGCTGTCGCGCCTCGTCGACGGCCCATGCGATGTCGATGCCACAGCCTTCTATATTATAAGAGGTGGCATCGGCATTATCCGTGAAGTTGGGCAGGTTGTCGGCATAGCCATAGCGGAAGCCGATGAGCACGTAGTAGTAGGGGCTCCACCCGCTGTCTACCTTGTCGGAGAGGTTATACATATTATCTGGCAGGCGTGTGCCGCTGAAGGTGAGGCCGTCGGGGAGCCACTGGGGGTAGTACTCCTGGGGGTGGTAGTGGTTGCGGTCGATGGTGCCGCTCTGTCCGAGATTGTCTGTCCAGGGGATATCGCCCATGGGATTCTGATGATAGGTGACCTCATAGTCGTAGACCACCTTCCCCACGCTGTCTGCGTCGCACGAGCCGCTGATCTCGTACCAGGGGTCGTCAGGCAGGCCATTGCCGTTGGTATCTTTCGACACCATCACGATGCCTGCCTCGTTCATGCCGCCAAAGACGAGGTTCTTCATCTCCTGATAGGCATTGCCCCAGACGGCGAAGTCGCGCTGGCCTGGGATGTTGGCAATGGAGTGGTCGAAATGGAAGGTGATATAGCCTCCCCATCCTCCGAGGGCCACGAGATGTGCGTCGAGGGGTCCGAGGCCCGCCACGTTCTCGTTACACTTGCGGAGCATGTCGGCCTCCGTGTCGCCCTCCTCATATTCTGGGGCGTCGTTGACGAACTGTCCTGGTGCGGGGCGGTACTCGTCGACGGCCTGGATGTATTTCGAATGCTCCGCGACGTCGGCCAGGCGCTGGGCACTTATAGGCAAAAAGGTAAAAAGGCAAAAAGGCAAAAACCATCTCACCCTTACTCTCATCACCTTATGATTTAAACAATTTACTCTCATTATCTTTTTTTTCCTTTTTACTTTTTTACCTTTAAAAACGTTGCGTGTGCAGGGATGTCGCCCGTCTTCACCTTCCAGTCGAAGGTGCCGTCGGGGAGGAAGTGGAGCAACTCGCCACTCGACACGTAGTTCTTCGCATCCATCAGATAGAAATCGCGGTGGATGGGATTCACGATGATGCCGTAAGGCATGCGGATCTTCTGGATCTCAGGGGCCTGGCTGAGGCTGTTGGTGACCACCTGATGGGTGCGCACGTTGATGATGCCGTAGGTGACGGTGTTCGTCATCGTCGCCTCACTCCATTGCGAACCGTAGAAATAGAGTGAATCGCCTACGATGCAGAGGTCGCTGACGGCCTGGTCGAGATGACCGCCCACCCGCATGCGGCCATCAGCATCCTGCTGCAGCCACCAGATGGTCGATGTCTCGTTCATATAGTTACCACGGGCGGTCACCCAGAGTTGACCATACTGGTCTGCCTTCACATGGTGCAGGTTGGCTGCCACATTGATCTTTTCCGTCTCTCGCATCGTCTGCAGGTCGATGACGCTCATCGTACTCTCGTAGCCCTGTCCCGTCATTCCCTGATAACCGCCGCTGTTGGCCACGTAGAGCCTCTGTCCCACGATGGCCATCTCCTCTGGCTGATACCCCACGCTGACGGAGTCGGCCTTCTGCAGGGTGAGGGTGTCGACCTTGTAGACACTGCCCAAGGGACTGCTGCTTGCACCATACTGGGTGCCGACATACGACGAGACGTATGCATACCCATCCTTGAAGGTGACATAGCGGCAGTTGGGGATGTTCACCTTTCCGATCCTGACGGCATCGGAGGCACGGGCCACCTCTACCTTGTTCGAGCAGTTGATGACCAGCCACAGACGGGAGCCGTATATCTGACAGTCGTTGCCCACATCACCCAGTGCCATCACCGTCGAAGGGTTACGCTCGGAGTATATATTCCTATAATAATGTGTGGTGGCATCCTGTCCGGAGAGGTCGAGGTAGTCGAGCGTGGCCTTGTTGGAGCCCATGTTTCCCTCATTGAGCAGATACATGCCTATAATCTCACTCTTCACCGCCTTGCCGCCCGTGTTGATATCCTCCATCGGCACCACCATCACGTCGTTACGACAGGAAGACAAGCAGACAAATAGACAAATAGACAAACAGACAGGCAGGCATTTTGATATAGTCATCATGCCAATCCAATTATTTACATTATCTAAGTATCTCCTTATCATCTTATTTATATTCTGTTAATCTGTCTATAAGTCTAAATATCTACGGTAAGTGAGAGCGAGAAGTTTCGCCCAGGCATGGGGTAGTTCACGATGACCTCGTACTGCTGGTCGAGCACATTGTTCACCTCTGCCTGCGCAGTAAGCCGTAGACTATGAACTGTAAACTGATAGCGCAGCGAGAGGTCGCTGGTGTACCAGGGCTCCATGTGGTTATAGAGGATGTTCTCCTGTTCGTCGTAGCGCTCACCGGCATAGATGAACGAGTAGTTCAGGTCCCAGTTCTTATAGGAGAGTCCGAGGATGGCTGAGCCGGAGTGCCAGGGGATGTAGGGTATCTGGTCGTTGTAGTAGCTGTCGGTGGGGTCGGTCACGTCGCGGGCATCCTGATAGGTGTACTGGGCGCGGGCTGTAGCCACGAAATCCTTGGTGATCCTGAAGTCTGCCTCGGCCTCCACGTCGATGCCCTTGATATGCACCTTGCCCAGGTTGAGCATCGTCCAGCGGAACTGCTGCCCTTTTGGATAGGCGACGATCTTGTCGTGTACCGCATTATAATAGGCATCGAAGTGCATCTCGGCGTGGCTGACGATGCCGTGGGTGAAGTGCTTGTTCAGGGCGAAGCCGATGTCGTATTGCGTGGCCCGTTCTGGCACGAGGTTCGCATTGCCCATGTCGGTATAGTAAAGGTCGTTGAACGTCGGCATGCGGAAACTCTGCTTGATGTAGGCCCGCATGGAGAAGAACGTGCCTCGGAAAGGATAGACATTCACGAAGAGGGCGGGGGTAAATTGTGGAGTGTGGAGTGTGGAGTGTGGAGTGAGCCTCGAAGTACGGTCGTTGATGAACGTCGCCAGCACAGACGCCTGCGCCTTCAGGTGCTTGTAGTCGATAGCCGTTGCGAGACTGACAAGGTTGGAGATACGGGTGGGATAGGCGAAGTTCCAGATGTCGGCATCGAGCTTGTTCCACTTGAAGTCGTAACTCAGCGAGGCACTCCAGTTGGGCAGCAGTTCGAGCACGTTGGCTGTCGAGAAATAGATCTCCTGCTGTTTGTAGCGGTTGTCTACGGGCAGTTGCGTGGAGTCCTTATTCACATAGTGAGTGTTGTAGTAGGCATATTTCGCCAGCCAGCGGGTGGCGAACTTATCACCTACGCTCTTGTCATAGGCAGCCTGGAAGAAGGTGTTCAGATCCTGCTGCCGCTCTCCCCGTCGCCACACGTTGTTCACAATAGCCCCGGGGATGCCACGGGCGGAGTTGTAGAGATAGCCTTTCATCTGCCAACTGCCCTGCCAGAGCCGTCCGTAGAGGTTCGCCTCGATACGCTCAGCATGGATGTCGCCGTTCTGACGCACAGCCGTCGTGTCCCAGGCGGTCGTCCCGTCGGGATAGCGCCGCTCATAGCGGAACTTGTATTTCCCGCTGGCCGTCAGGAACCCCGCACTCACACTGCTGCTGACCGTCTCTGACAATCTCTGCTCCCAGAGTACCGATGTGCGGAACATGTCACTCGACCCATACTGCGCCTTGATCTTAAGATTGGTATTCTCGTACCTCCGTACCCCCGTACCTCTGTTCCCCCGAAATTCCGGCTCCTTCGTCCGTATGTAGATCGATCCCGCATTGCCGAAGTCCGACGCCGGCTGGAAGATGGCACTCTTCTGCCCGTTATAGAGCGTAATCTCCTCCACGTTGTCGAGGGAGAACTGCCCCAGGTCTATCTGTCCGTTCTGGGCGTTGCCCAGTGCCACCCCGTCGTAACTGATGCCGAGGTGATGGGTACCCATCGAACGGATATTGACGGTCTTGATGCCGCCCACGCCGCCATAGTCCTTCAACTGGATGCCAGAGAAGTAGCGCAGGGCGTCGGCCACGGAGTGCGTATTGAGCCGCTCCAGCATCTCGCCGTTCAGTTTCTGACTCGGCACCACCTCCCGCATGGCAGGCTTCGACACGACGACGATCTCCCGTACATGCTGTACGGAATCCAACCGGCCTTGTGCTGCCATCGTCAGGCTCATGCAACAAGCGGTCAGTACGGAAACAAAACGCTCAATGTTCAAAGCTCAATGCTCAATGCTCAAAGCTCAAAGCTCAAAGCTCAATGCTCAATGCTCAAAGCTCAATGCTCAATGCTCAAAGCTCAATGTCTGTCTTGGCCTAACCCCAGAGGCATTCAACGGACCATAGCGAAATCGGCAGGTCTTCTGACTTGTCGTCCGGAAACAGACGTCTTCCCGATAATCTCAGTGACACTTTGTCTGCGCCGATAAGGACGACTCACAGCAGCGGGACTGTCCGGGATTCCCACCCGGTTCCCTATTAATCACCCAAGGGCGAACCGATTCACGCTGCAAAGGTATGAAGAAATCCTGAACTTTACAAAGATTTGAGGAAGAAATTATGTAAAATCAACCGAATCGTAATCTCACTGCTGAATGGGGCACCGCTCCACCTTACCCTTAAGGGTATGCAAGACATAGTTTTTCGCAGAAATATTTGGATGATTGGAAAACTTGTCGTAACTTTGCAGCTGAATATTCACGCAAATACGTATTTATCATGGCAACAGTAGTATTACAGGTTCCAGACGAGAGTTTGGTTTCAAAGGTAAAGAACGCATGCAAGATGCTTGTAGGCGTGACTTCTGTCAAGGTACATAAGGCCACTAAGAAGAAAGATTACGACATCACAAAAACGGCTGGTTATCGCGAGGCGATGGATGATGTCAAGAACGGCAGAGTGACAACATACGACTCTGTCGATGACATGTTCAAGAAGTTAGGTATCAATATATGAAGTACATTGCAAAAACCCAAAAACGTTTCAAGTTTCAGAATACGTAATTCATTAAAAACATTTGAAGATATGAGCAAGTACGAGATTCCCTATCTCACGGCCAGCATTCAGGCTTTCGCCCAGCGTTTCTCCATGACGCGGCAGGCGGCGTTCCGCTACCTGCACGAACACAAAGGGCTGGCATTCCTTATCGAATTCTTCGACGTGGAACACCTGCAGTCGATGGATGAGACGGTCGATGACCTGCTCATCGTCTGCCAAAAGAATGGAGGGACACTGTCATGATACTCTATCACGGCACCAACGTCGAAACCGTATGAAGCAGCCCACTCATCATCAGATAGCCAACTATCTCACCGACTATGCCTTGAGCGAACTGGTGAAATACGTGATGGAGGACACTGGCTGCAGCATCGAAGCGGCGATGGAGCGCGTCTATAACTCACCGCTGATGACGGCCCTGCAGGACGAAGAGGGCGAACTTTACGTGCAAAGCCCCGCGTATCTGTACGAACAGATGAAGAAACAAGCAGCCGAAGACATCGCTGGACGTTAATATATCATATAGGCTCACAAAGTGTCAGACACCTTGTGTTCCACAACTGCTTCCAAAATTTCATGATGAAGACATGATTTTGCATGTTTTTTGCCGAAATTTGTATTATATAATAGGTTATATTAGTAAAAAAACTGGTTATCTGTGTTTTTATTCGGAAAAACTTCGTATCTT
>OCTW011470970.1_pt1 | contig 25410 bp, 21 predicted proteins | sample 1539671 | NCBI WGS metagenome assembly OCTW01 (sample SAMN02144230, study PRJEB22623) | gut metagenome | biome: sheep rumen | host: Ovis aries | place: New Zealand | reverse complement strand
AATCGAAGAATATATAGACCTTATTCCTGTACTTGAAGGTCTATATATGGATAAAGAAAAATTCCTTGCACCTATCAAAGAGGTAAAAATAGAATATGCCTGAAAAAGAACTTCAGAAAATTGCAGAAAATGCAAAAATCATCGTAAATGGATACGCTTCAATGTATCGTTGAAGCCATGCATGTTCATGCCAGTGATAAAAAACTGACAGAAAAAGATTCAGCAAAGTTTTTTGTAAGAGCTGACGGTTCATCTGTAATGCAAAAACGAGGCGATTTAACAGACAAAGAAATAACCATAATTCAAAAGTTTATTCAAGCTAACTACATTGATATGTATAAAACCTGGAAAGATTTTGGTGGCGGGGATTTCTTTAATAAATAGAAATATGCTTATTAAAATGTCATGCCCAGATTGTGAGAAAGTTGTTGAAGTCTCTGAAATCAAAAAAGAAACAAATGTTGATATTAATGGGAAAAATATTTCTTTCCTTGCACCTATGTATAAATGTTCCGTATGTGGAAGCGAATTCCAGACTATGGAACAATTAGAGCAATCATTAAAACTTGCTAAAATAATAAATGAATACGGATTGCATTTTACTTGGGATGCTGAAACAGAAGCCTGGATTACTCAAAGTGATGTTATTCCTGGTCTTGTTCTTGAAGATGAATCTCTCAATACATTAATTGAAAGAGTACGTTTAGCTGCTACAGAATTGATAGAATTGAATAAGCTAGCTTAAAATGAATTAAAGGGGTCGAATTCGAACCCTTTAATTTACAATATCCTTTCTGATTGTTTTATTCCAATTCTTTAAATATTTCTTCGACAAATTGTTTAATATTATCTGCAATTGCTGCTTTTAATTGAGTAGCATTTTGTTTATTGTTTCTGAATGAATCTCCAACAGGCATAAACAGTTTTACAACATCAATATCTAGAGCTTCTGTTATTTGAGATAGAGTTTTTTCTTCAGGATAAGACAGCGATAGTTCAATACGTTTTATTGCACCTTCAGATAAATCTGCTTTTTCGGCTAATTCAAATTGCGTCAATTTCTTTTCTTTGCGTATGTTTCTTAAATTTATAGCAATTCGATTTCTTATCTCTAAATCTTGCATTCTTATATTCTTATACAGAAATGACATAAATCACATGTATAAGAAAAGTACTTTTTATTAATTAGTATCTATCTGATGTACTTTTAGGTTTATTTATTTTATACTTTTTAAAGAAAAGTTAATGTTATATGTATTCAAAGGTAATTTATGGCTAAGAAAGAAGTAAAAACTGATTTATGGGTTCATGATTTATTAAAAGAATCTGGTATTGAACTTGATGCGCAAGGTAGTGAAATAAAAGAAATAAATGAGGCTTTAAAAACAGCAAGCAAACGAGGAACAGGAAAAGTCGGTTTTCCAGAATATATTGGTGTTGTAAAAGATTTTATTCTCGTGATAGAAGATAAATCAAGTCTTGAAAATCATATAAAATACAATTTCGATAAACTTATAAGCCTTGAAACAAAAGATGTAACTGATTATGCCGTTAATGGCGCTTTGTTTTATGCAAAACATCTCATTAACAATACAACATACAAAAAAATATTTGCTTTTGGAATTTCAGGTAATGCAAAAAATCATCGTATAACGCCTATCTTTGTAGATGACCGTTTAAATGTATTTGACAAATTAGAAGATGTAGAATCCTTTATTTCATTTAACGAAAAAAACATTGACGAGTATTATCGTTGTGATGTTTTAAAAGAATCCAGTGATAAAGAAAAAGAATTGGAAGAAATACTGTCGGATGCAAAAGTTTTACATGAACATCTTAGAAACTATGGAAATATGAAAGATGAGGAAAAACCTCTTGTAGTTTCAGGTATTCTACTTGCCCTTCGTGAACGTGACAATGACAATTTCAGTATTGATTCCTTAAATGCTGATAGTTTTATAACTGATGGGCAAAAAATCTATAATGCCATTGAATCAAGCTTCAAAAGGACAGACCTTTCACCAATAACAAAAATCGATAAGATTCTTTCGCAATTTGCAATCATAAAGGATAGTACAAAACTAAATGAGAAGAATCAAAATCTTGGAGAAACACCTCTAAAGTTCTTTGCAAAGTTTTTGGATGAAAAACTTTATAAATCAATAAAATATACACGTTCTGCAGAAGATTATCTTGGAAGATTCTATGGCGAATTTATGCGTTATTCTGGAGGAAGTGGACAGACTTTAGGAATTGTTTTAACACCTCGACATATAACAGAATTATTTTGTGATTTGTTGGATTTAAAAACTACAGACAGAATATTTGATCCGTGTTGTGGAACAGGCGGATTTCTTGTTGCAGCATTACATGCAATGTTATCAAAAAGTACAACTGAAAATGAAAAACAGCATATTCGTAAGAATCAACTTTATGGTATTGAAATTCGACCAGATATGTTTACAGTCGCAACTACAAATATGATTTTGAGAGGCGATGGTAAAAGCAATTTACATTGTGATGATTTCCTTTCCAAAAATCCAAAACAATTACAAACAGATTTCAGAGCAACAGTTGGAATGCTTAATCCACCTTATTCTCAAGGGTCAAAAGATAATTCAGATTTATACGAAATTGCCTTTACAGAGCATTTACTTGATTCGCTTTTGCCTAATTCAAGGTGTGCTGTTATTGTTCCGCAAAGCTCAATGACAGGAAAATCAAAAGAAGAACAGGCTATAAAAGAATCGATTTTGAAAAAGCATACTCTTGAAGGAACAATTATGCTCCAAAAAGACACTTTTTATGGAATCGGTGTTATTCCGTGTATTGCAGTTTTCACAGCTGGTGTTCCACACGATAAAGAAAAAGTTTGCAAATTCATCAATTTTGAAGATGATGGATTTAAAGTTTCGCCACATATCGGGCTTTTGGAAACAGAAAGTGCAAAAGACAAAAAACAACATTTGCTTGATGTTTGGTTTGACAGAATGGAATCTCCGACAAAATTTTGCGTAAAAACAACCATTACGGCGGAAGATGAATGGTTGCATAGCTTCTACTATTTTAATGATGAGATTCCGAGTGACAAAGATTTTGAAAAGACTGTCAGTGATTATTTGACTTTTGAATTTTCAATGATAATGCAGGGCAGAAAATACTTGTTTGAAAAAAATAACTCAGAAGACGTAAAAAAAAACTTTAAATATGAACTGACAAATAGGGAATGGAAAGAATTTTTTATTTCGGGCGAAGAAGGTGTTTTTAAAATAGAAGCGACTTCTAGCGGAATTGATAAAAACAAGTTAAATTCTGAAATCGGAAATGTTCCTTATATTACAAGAAGTGATGTTACGAATGGCGTGAACCTTTTTGTTTCAGAAAAACAGAATATTGGATTTAATAAGGATTCTGGAAACTGTATAACTATAGGATTGGATACACAGACGGTTTTCTATCAGCCACATAATTTTTATACAGGACAAAACATTCAAATCCTGACATATAAAAACTGTTCCAAAAGCAATGCTCTTTTTATCGTTAGGTTAATACAATTACAAATGGTAAAATTCAATTGGGGTGGAAACGGAGCGACATTAGGCAGGCTTTCTCGTACAAAGATACTTCTACCTGTAAATGCCAATGGTGAAATCGATTATGATTTTATGGAATCATACGTAAAAGAAGTTGAAGAACAAAAGCTCGAAGAATACCGAAAATATGCTTTGAAAAGAGTTGATGAAATTGGCTCGGTTGAAAATACAGAAACTCTTGAAAATAGGGACTGGAAAGAGTTCAAACTTACTAACATTTTTGAAATAAAATCCGGAAAGCGACTTACAGCTGCGAACATGGTAAATGGGAAAAGACCTTTTATTGGCGCATCTGACTCAAATAATGGAATTACAAATTTTGTTTCAAATACAAATAATTCACTTGATAAAAATGTACTTGGTGTTAATTACAATGGAAGTGTGGTTGAAAATTTTTATCATCCATACGAATGCATATTTTCTGATGATGTAAAAAGATTCCATTTGAAAAATTTGCAAGATAATAAATTTGTACTTCTATTTATGAAAACTAACATACTTCAACAAAAGTGCAAATTTTTATATGCATACAAATTTAACGAAAAGCGAATGAAAGCACAAAATATTCTTCTTCCAATCGATTCATCTGGAAATCCTGATTATGAATATATGGAAAATTATATAAAAAAGATAATGCAGAAAAAATACAATTCGTATTTAAATTTTAAGCGAAAAGAGAATTACTATAAAATTAAAAATTATGATAATTTACAAGTAGCAGAAAAGAGTGTTTCTTATGGAGAAAAATAATTAATGACTTAAACAAAAAGACCGTCCGAGATTTTTCGGACGGTCTTTTTGTTTAACGGCAATGGTTAGCAAACTTCGCAGTTGTCTGCCTTGTTAGTAGTAACAGGCTTTCCTGCAGCCATAGCCTTCTTTCCGGCGATTGTGAAAGTTTTTCCACTTACGCGGTATTCAATTTTACAGAACTTGTCGATGTCGATTTTGGCTGGCTTTTCGCCATCATAATCGGCACCTTCAATCTGGATGATTGTACCTGGAGCTGCCCATGGGGCGGTGAGGAGTTCAACCTTTTCTTTACCGTCTTCTGTGTAGTCACAGGCAAGCAGCATTCCGCGGCTTTCTACGCCCTTCATCTTTCTTGGAGCGAGGTTAGCGGCGATGATTACATGCTGACCTAAAAGTTCTTCTTCTGTAAGGTATGGGCGGAGGCCGCTCTGAATAATACGTTCTGTGCCTGTGCCATCATCCAAAGTTTCGATATAAAGTTTATCGCCCTGTGGGTTTGTTTCAACCTTTGTAATTTTTGCAACGCGGAGTTCAATGTGTTCGTTGAAGTACTTAACTGGATTAAGTTCTGCTTCTGATTTCTGATTGTTATTTGCAGGAGCTGGTTCCTTAGCTTTCTTGTCCTTTGCTTTTTCAGCTTCTGTTTTTGTATCAGCTGTAGCCATTAAAGTTTCAAGGTCTAATTCACCGGCTGCACATGGAGTTGTAATTCCCCAGTTTTCCAAAACCTGTGGATGAACTTCACCAAATACACCAGCTGGCTGTCCGTCTACAATAAGTTCAGCCTGGCGTCCTGGGATAAAGCGTGGATCATTTGATTCTACAACTTTGTATTCGTGGTCAAGGAAGTAAACCAAAGAAGAAACTTCTGAAGCCAAAGTATTAAAGTTAGCATCTGCAGAAGCGGTCATAAATCCAATGTGCTGGCGTGTAATAGTTCCGGTGTTTTCATCTTCCTTAAGATATGCAACCTTACCGATTTCAAAAATCTTGTGAGGGTACATAGCGTTGGCAGAACCAGCCTCGGCACGGCAAAGGCTAGACAAAATCTCAGGGCGGATAAACTGATAGTTTTCGCTCATTGGGTTTGCAATTTCAATAACCTTTGAACCATCAATCATCATATTGTCGATGTAGTCTTTCTTTGAACCAACATAGTTGAAAATCATTTCCTGATAGCCAAGTCCAACCATCAAAGTTTTTGCTTTACGGCTGAATTCTGTAAGAGGAAGAAGACGACCAACAGTGAAGTCCTGTGGAGTTCTTGGTTCAAATGCGGCAACGTTGCAGCCAATCATTACATCTTCAATAATATCTACTTCGTGGAGGAAGTCGTTTCTGTATGGAGCTGGAGAAAGTGTAATTTCTTCGCCCTTAACTTCAATTGTATTTCCCATGCGGATTAAAGCATCTTCAACTTTTTTCATGTCAAAATCTGAACCTAAAAGTTTGTTGATTGCTTTAAGAGTTGTTTTTGTTTTTGGCTGGAAATAGTATGGAGCCATGATATCTTTTCCAAGTCCTGTATCATAAGGATGTTTTACAAGAATTGGTTTGATTGAGTATCCCTGATCTGCAAAGTCGCAGGCAACAATGTTTGCAGAAAGTAAAAGACTTTCAATGTTGTCACCAGTAAGTTCAACCATAAGATCTTTATCGCCAACCTGAACGGCACCAAGGCTTGCAGAGTTGATAACTGGAGCCATAGAAAGAACTTCGTCATTATCATCTGTAAGAAGTGGGAATTTTTTCAAATCCTGAATAATCCAGCCGAAATCTTTTCCTTTTGGATGGTCTGTAAGAATCTGGCGACATGTCATTGGAGTATTACACTGGAGAGGAACAAAACTTGTCTTATCTGGATCTACAGCCTTATAGTGAGCTGGGAATTTGATTAAATCTGAACGGTAAACGCCCATAGAAATTGTCTTACGCTTACGTCCAAAGTTCCAGCAGAGTTTTTCCTGTGTCTGAATGATATCCTTAAGCATGGCATCATCAATTGGTTTTCCTGCAATCATGAATGCAACCATGTATGGACGAATGTCTTTAAGTTCTGGATCAACTGTGATTGTACGTCCTTCGTAATCATTGTTACCGAAGTTAGACATAAGTTTCATGTAATCAACAGTCTTTCCACCTTCGTGAAGTTTAATCTGGCGGGCAACACCGTTTGTAGACCAAAGATCAGGACGGTTTGTATCATTTAATTCGATTTTTACTACGCGTTCGTTTTCTGGCAGGCTTGTATCAGGCTTTTCATCAAGTTCAGCCTTTGCGCAAGGAAGTACATCTTCCAAAGCATCATAAGTGTATTTTTTTCCAATAGCTTCAAAAAAGAGTTTTTCGTTACATTCAATTTTTGGCATTTTTTTCCTCGAAAATTTTAATATGTAATTATAGTTTTTTATGGGGATAAATTCAATTCTCTTCATATATAGGTGCTTAAAAGGAGTCTTGTTATAAATATGATAATGATGACGTCATGCCAACATAAAATTTTAAAAATTGCATTATCAGGCTTGATTGAAAAAACTCTTCCTACTTATAATTCTTTTATGAAAAGAACTGAAAAACTATCATTTTTAATTGGACTTGCCTTTATTTTTAGCTCGGCAATAACTATTTGGGCAGATACAAAATCTGTAAATCTTGATTCAGAACATGTCAGAAAAATTGGAAGAACTTATGAACATTCAAATGGTCTGGTTCTGGCTTTTTCTTCAAGTGGAATTGAATTTAATGTAAAAGCAAAATATCTGGAAGTAACTATTGCGGGTGATAGTGGAGTTACAGGTAAAAAAGATGATGGCTCTGCAAGAATTGTTGCATTTGTAAACGGAGAAAGGACTCTTGATACATTAATTACTAAAAAAACTGAAACTTTTACAATTTTTGACAGTAAGAAAAATGTAGAGGGACTTGTTCAGATTTTAAAAGTTTCTGAATCTGCTAATTCCCTGGCTGCAATTACAAATCTTTGTGTTGATAAAAAAGGAAAAGTAAGTGCTTCTGAGCCAAGAGAGTTAAAAATTGAATTTATTGGCGATTCAATTACTTGTGGTTATGGTGTAGATGATCCTGTAAAGGAACATCATTTTAAGACTTCAACAGAAGATTCAACAAAAACTTATGCTTTTAAGACTGCTCAGGCTTTGAATGCAGACTGGTCTTTTGTAAGTGTAAGCGGATGGGGGATTACTTCTGGCTATACAAGCAATGGTCACAAAAATGCTGATTCTGTAATTCCAAGAATTTATGAAAAAGTTGGTTTTAGCTGGGGAAATACGATTTTTGGTCTTAATCCTGTAAATGTAAACTGGAATTTTGCCTCTTATCAACCTGATTTTGTTGTAATAAATCTTGGTACAAATGATGCCAGCTATACTAAAAAGCATGCTGATAAAGTACAGGAATATGTAGATGATTATGTAGTATTCCTAAAAAATGTGCGTCAGAAAAATCCTAAGGCACATATTATTTGTTGTCTTGGAATGATGGGAGATGAACTGTACGAGGCTTTAAGCAAGGCTGTTTCAACTTATACTTTGGAAAGTGGTGATAAAAGAATTTCCGCTTTAAGATTAGATCCACAACTAATGAGCGATACAATCTGTGCGGACTGGCATCCTTCTGAAACAACTCATACAAAGGCCAGTAAAAAGCTTGTAGATAAAATTAAAACTATCCGCTAGTTTTGGGTTTATTTGTAAAGAAATACTAAGAAAACGCAGCAAATAAATAAAACAGCCATGTAGATTAAGGACAGGTAAGATGAAAGGCCTGGAAACATTATCAGCATAACTGCCCATACTAAAGTTAAAGCACCTAATCCCAATGATATATAGGCACTTCCTTTTGCCCGGACCTTGTTTTTAGCAAATGTCTGGGCATTTTTTATGGCAGAAGACTCGTTCAGCTTGTTTAAGAATTTTTCAGATGCAAAATAGATGCCTACTGCAATAAGAACAAAGCTCATTAGTAAACTCAAAATAAAAAGTAGAACAATTTTTAGATTCATAGCTTTATTTTAAGTTAAAAGTTTATCTTTGTGTAGGCATCCCTGGTTAAGAAAAGTTCTGATTAAGGGATATGGATTACTTCGCGAGGTTTACTTCCGTTTGCCGGACCGACAATTCCTCTTTCTTCCATTTCTTCTACCAATCGAGCGGCCCTATTGTAACCAATTTTAAGACGTCTCTGAATGTAAGAGGCAGAAGCCTTACCAGCTTGAACAACAATTTCCAGAGCCTGATCGTACAGAGGATCATCATCATCCATAGGCTGTCCAAAGAGATCTTTTGCTCCGTCATCATCTTCATCATCAAAGAAAATTTCTTCGTCGATATAATCTGGTTCACCGTATTCTTTAACAGCTCTAACAACGTCTTCAACTTCCTGGTCGCTAACAAAAGTACCCTGAATACGAACTGGAGCTGGGTCAACGGCAGAGGCATAAAGCATATCACCACGGCCCAAAAGTTTTTCAGCCCCTACTGTATCAATAATGATATTGGAGTCGGTTCGGGAAGCAACCATGAAGGCTATTCGAGTAGGAATGTTTGCCTTAATTAAACCGGTGATTACGTTTACAGAAGGTCTCTGGGTAGCAAGAACAAGGTGAATACCTACTGCACGAGACATGGCTGTAAGTCTTGCAATTACCGATTCAAGTTCTTTTCCAGAAGTAGCCATTAAATCTGCAAATTCATCAATAATGATTACGATGAAAGGCAACTTTTCGGTACAAATTTTTTGATCTTTAATCTTCTGGTTATAGTTAGAAATATCGCGAACACCCATCTGGTCTAAGAGGGCGTAACGTCTTTCCATTTCGCAGAGGGCCCATTTTAAAGCCTGTAAAGCTTTTTTAGGTTCTGTGATTACTGGTGTCAAAAGATGTGGGATATTGTTGTAAAGCTTCAATTCAACTACTTTTGGATCCACTAGAATCATTTTTACGTCTTTGAATGAACGTTTATATAAGATTGAGAGAATTAAAGAGTTTACACAAACAGATTTACCAGAACCTGTCGCACCGGCAATAAGCATGTGTGGTGTTTTGACTAAATCTATAAGCTGGGCTTTTCCTAAAATATCTTTTCCCAGAATTACTGGAACGGCCATTTTTTTCCATTCAGGAAGGTCCATTTCAATAATTTCACGGAATCCAACTACAGAGCGGTGACGGTTTGGAACTTCAATTCCAACTGCCTGTTTTCCAGGAATTGGTGCAACAATACGAACTGACTGTGCAGCAAGGCTAAGGGCAATGTTATCCTGGAGGGCTACAATTTTACTCAGTTTTACACCAGGTGCTGGTAAAAGCTCAAACATTGTTACAACTGGACCTTTTTTAATTCCAATAATTTCTGCTTCAATGTTAAATTCTGCCAGAGTCTGCTTAAGGTTTAAGGCGGCCTGTTTTGTAGCTTCATCAATTACCCAGTATTCATCGTCTTTATAGGCAGTTAGTAAATCTGAAGGAATAACATAAGGGCCTTTTTTGGTAGCTGTGTGATCCAGTTTTGGAGGATTTGCCAATATTTCGGTTCCCTTAGGTTTGTTTTCTTCCTGCTGGGCATGGAAAAAGTCTGTAAGTTCATCGGCAGTAAGATTTGTGGCAGATGTAGAAAGTGGATTACTAGAATTTGATAAAGATTTTTGAGCAGGAATGTCCATTTCTTCATCATCGTTATCATCTTCATCAGAAGCATCTGCAACTTCTTCTTCATCTTCATCAAAAGAATCTTGAACAGGTTTCAAAATTTTTGCAGGCTGACTTTTACGAATATCTTCTTCCATATCAGAAAAAACATCCGAAGCGGTTTCAGAAAGTGAACCTTCAGATTTCATTTCTGTTTGAGCAATCTGATTAAAAACAGGTGATTCAACTTCTGCTTCATCATCTTCAGGAGTTTCTTTTTTTTCGGCTTCGTAAGGATCGTCTATATCCTGTACTGTTGATGAAGGATCTACCTGGTTAAAAAAATTCTGTAAGTTTTCTTCAGAATCATTTTCGTCGGTTTCGTCATCATCATCTTCTTCGTAAAATTCAATTTCTTTATCTAAAGCAGTCTGAGCTTCTTCAATTTGAGTAATTGCAGGCTTTTCAATATCAAACTCTGGCATAGGAAGTGTTTCGTCTTCAACATAGTCGTCATCATCTTCTACTTCTGGTTCAGGTGATGATGTAGAAACGGCATCTTCGTATAAATTTATTCTTGAAGGAAATTTAGATTTCTTTTCTTCTTTCGGGTCTGACTCCTTGTCGTCTTCTTCCTCAGTTTGCTCACCATAATCATGAATTACAATTCCGTGGGGAAAGCGTGGATTTTCAACAACAGAATCCACATAACGTGCTGCAGCATAAGGGTCATTGCTGTTATATTCTTCTTTTTCCTTTTCTTCTTTTGGAAGTTCTTTTGGAGGAAATTCTAAGTCTGGATCGTTTTCGTCAAAATCTTCGTCATATTCTGGAGGAAGTTTTTCTGGCTGTGGAGGAAGATCTGGCCACTCAAGTTCGTCTGCAGGTTCTTCTGGTGATGTGAGGGCAGCAAACTCTTCCTGAGTAATCATTGTGTTTGGGTTAGAACTTTCTTCTGCATCTGAATCATTATTTTCAACTGTTTCAGAAGTTTCTTCATTATTTTCCTGGAAGCTAGGAATATCTATTTCAGAACTTTCGTCTGCACTGTTTGTAATCTCAGTATCCAGGTCAATTTCTTCTTCATCATTTTCCTGCTCTAATTCTTCTTCGTAAGAAGCATAAGGATTTTCTGATTCATCTGCTTCTTCTGTCTGTTCAGCATTGTAGTCCTGATATTCTTCTTCATCTTCGTCGTATTCTTCATCAACAGAAGTTTCTTCTTGTGCGTCCTGTTCAGGATTATCAACTGCATCTAAAACGCGGTCAAAAATTGATCTGTGTTTTGGAGTTTCTTCATCATCATTTTCTGTATTGCTTTCTGCTGAAGGGATAGAAACTTTTGAAAGTTTTGCGTATCCATTTGCCTTTTTACCACTGGAATGCTGAATTTTGTCGGCAATAATTCCAGCACCAAGGTATTCTATTACTATAAGCATTGCACCTGTTATAAGTGCTATAAGAATTTTTAAGCCGGAGAAGGAACCTTTTCCTAAATCAACAATTGAACGGATTATTTTTTCTGTTACAACCGCTGTAAAAAATGGAATTAGAGCAGTAATAAGTCTCATTGTCTTTCTTGCAGTCCACTTGGTAGCAAAACATGACAAGCCGGAAATTAAAAGGAATCCCGGAATCAAAATGCTTGAAAATCCATAAACGGAATATAAAACATTTCCCAAAAGGTAGAAAATGTTATTGTGCCCAGGTCCTCCTGCTCCGAAATCAAAGGCCTGAGTAATCAAACAGATTGAAAATAGAGCTGCTAAACAAAGTAAGCTAACTCCTGTAATAATGCTAGATTTATTAGATGCTTTCATACTTCCATTATCGGATATATAAAAAAAGTTTTTAGAAGTTTTTTTATTTAGGGTTTATTACAAACCCTAAAAACGGCGAAGCCAAGGCTTTAAGCGTACGCGTGCCTTGACTTGACGTATTGTTAGACTTCTGAAAAAAAGGTTATAATCAAATTATGAAAGCAACTTCTATTAAAACAGTTGGTATTTTGACTTCTGGTGGTGATGCACCTGGTCTTAATGCTGCAATTAGAGCTCTTTGTATTTCCGGTAAGAATAATTACGGAATGAAATTTATTGGTATTAAAAATGGTTACAGGGGTTTAATTGATAATGATGTAGTTAAGATGGATGATTTTGACCTTGAGAATATGATTTCTTTGGGCGGAACAATCCTTGGTACATCACGTGTAAAGCCTTTTAAAAATCCTGTTCCAGATCCTAAAACTGGTCTTTTGCCTGTAGATGGAATTCGAGAAACCTTTAAGAAAAATAAGCTGGATGCTCTTGTTTGTTTGGGTGGAAATGGTACTAATACTACTGCATCTCTTTTATCGGAAGCTGGTTTTAATGTAATTGGAATGCCAAAAACAATTGATAACGATATTGTGGGCACAGATGAAACTTTCGGTTTTCATTCTGCAATTGATGTTGCTACTGCTGGAATTGAAGCTATAAGAACTACAGCTAAAAGTCATGGTCGTTGTATGGTTGTAGAAATTATGGGTCACAAGGTGGGTTGGCTTGGTCTTTATGCAGGTGTTGCAGGTCATGCTGATGTTATCCTTCTTCCAGAAATTCCTTATGATGTAAAGAAAATTGGTAAATTCCTTAAGGCTAAAAAAGCAAAAGGTCAAAATTATTTTATTGTTGCTTGTTCAGAAGGTGCTTTAGATTTAGCTGAAGGTAAACTTGGCAAAAAAGAACTTAAAAAAGCTCGTGAGGCTATGACTCAGTCGGTTGCATTCCGTGTAGCTAAAGAAATTGAAGCTGAAACTGGAATAGAAACTCGTACATCGGTTTTGGGTTATTTACAGAGAGGTGGAAATCCTTCTCCTTATGATATGCTTTTGGCTACTCAGTTGGGAAATGCCGCTGCAGACTTCCTTGCAAACAAGGAATTTGGAAATTTAGTTGCTGTAAAAGATGGAGAAATTGTTGCTACACCTTTAAGTCAAGTTGCTGGAAAAGTTAAGGCAATTCCAGAAGATGATTCTATGCTTAAAACTGCCCGTGATTTGGGTATTTGCTTTGGAGACTAATTGATGGCCTTGGGTGGGGAGCAAAAAAAGTATTCCGAAGCATCTCTTTCTGGCAACTTAAAATGTCACCGTTGTCCTGTTTGCGATGGTTATGGTTGCGAAGGCAATATGCCTGGCTTGGGTGGTGTTTTTAACAGCAAAAACTTTCAGCTCAATGTTGAAGCCTGGAAAGAGCTTTATGAAAAAGCCTGCCTTCAGGGAAATCAGACAAAAATTTCAGATATTCAAATTACTCCAGATATGATTCGCTGCGGACCTGTTACGGGTGCAGTTGAAAATATTGGTTATGCAGAAGAAAAAGATTTTTATCTTCCTTATCTTACAAATGCAGCACTGGCAGGTTTTGGACTTTGTATTGGGGATGGATGCCCTGATGAAAAGTTGCAGCTTGGGCTTGATGCGGTAAAAACAATTCGTAAAGAAAAGGGGACAGACCCCTCGCTTTCTTCGTTTTCTGCGGCATTTTTTCTAAAACCTTATCCTCAGGACAAATTAAAAGAAAGGGCTTCCTGGGTTAGAGACTATGCTGATTACATTGGAATTGATATAGATTCCTACAACATTGTAACAATGCGAAATCTTGTTAACCTTGAAAGAAAAACATCTGCACAGTTGGAGGACTTCCGTAACTATACACAAAGACCTTTTGTGATTAAGGGTGTTTTTACACAAGATGATATAGAACTGGTTCGCGAAGTAAAACCTGATGTAGTTTACATTTCAAACCACGGTGGACGAATTGAAACTAGAATTGGTAGTTCCGGCGATTTTTTGGCAAAAAATGCTCTTGAACTTAAAAAGTACTGTAAGGAACTTTGGGTAGACGGTGGAATTCGTTCTAAACAGGATGTTCAAACAGCTATTTACTATGGTGCCGACAGGGTTATTTTAGCCAGACCTCTTATTCATGCCACTTACGATGGAAACTATGAAAGTGTTGTAAAGACCTTATTGGATTAGCTTAAAAATAGGCAATTTCGTATAAACCTGAATCTCTAAATCCGAGTTTTTTATAAAGTTCTATAGCTGGAATGTTTATATCTTTTACAAATAAGGCCGCCTTTTTTCCGGCTTTTCCAGTCCTCCTGCAAATTGCAGAAATTAACTGCCAGGCATAACCGTTTCGTCTATAAAGTGGAGAGGTATAAATGCCTCCTAATTGAATCCAGTTAATTCCAATTGCGTTGGTGTTGGCCTTTGCAACGTATTCTCCATCTGAACAAATAGCCAGGCATAACTGATTTTTTAATGTCTGTCTAAGCCCTATAGAAACTTCTGCATCTGTAACAGTTTTTCCAAAAGGGGCTACCTCTTCTTTTAAATATTGTTTCTGAATTGGAAAAAGTCTTTCCATATCATCTTCGGTACAACGGATAATCTGGTCATCGTTGGCAAGTTCTTGGTTTGGACTTTGGACTTTTTCTACGGTCATAAGTTTGTAGTGGTTAGTTTGATAGGGAAGTCCCTGATTTGGCATAAGGGCTCTTAAAAGAAATTCACAGGTCTGAGCTTCGCCGCTTATACATTTTATTTTGTGTTTTTGATTAAGTTTTATAAGTCTTGCAAGCTCTTCTCCATTTATCAAATTTGGATTTGGAATACAGTGAAAAAGAGAAGAATCCAGGTAAATGAGTCCAAGAATTTCTTTTTTATTAGGTGATGAAGATGATGAGGGGTCTGTCCCCTTTGTCCCTTCAGTTTTTAGAATAAAAAAAAGTTTTTCCTGATGCTTGCGAATATGTGATGCTAAAAAAACGCATGTTTCTTCGTGAGGAGCTATAAATTGTTCTGCCAGAAGAAAGTCTTCTGATTCTTTTATAGAAAACAGGGTCATTGGCAGGCAAGCCTAGAACTTGTAAAAACTTCTTCGAAAAGTTTAGTTTCTAAATGAATGAATTGGAGCTGGAATACGGCCACCACGGTTGATAAAGTCTGCACAGCCGAACTTGCTTACAGGCATTACTGGACAGCCGCCAAGTAATCCACCGAATTCAACCCATTCACCAGCCTTTTTGCCAGGAGCAGGAATAAGACGGCAGGCAGTTGTTTTATTGTTTACCATACCAATTGCAAATTCGTCTGCAAGAATACCAGAAATTGTAGTTGCAGGAGTGTCGCCAGGAATGGCAATCATATCAAGACCAACTGAACAAACTGTTGTCATAGCTTCAAGTTTTTCAAGGCAGATAGAACCTTTCTTTGCAGCTTCAATCATTCCTTCATCTTCAGATACAGGGATAAAGGCACCGCTCAGGCCACCAACATTTGTAGAAGCCATAACACCGCCTTTCTTTACCATATCTGTAAGCATTGCAAGAGCTGCAGTTGTTCCAGGAGCACCACAACCTTCAAGACCTATTTCTTCAAGAATACGAGCAACTGAATCGCCAACTGCTGGAGTTGGGGCCAAAGAAAGATCAAGGATACCAAAATCTACACCAAGACGTTTTGCAGCTTCGCTTCCGACTAACTGGCCCATACGTGTAATCTTAAAGGCCATTTTTTTAATTCCATCTGCAAGAACATTAATTGGCTGACCCTTGTATTCACGGGCTGCTGCCAAAATAACTCCAGGTCCTGAAACACCAACATTAATAACACAGTCACCTTCTCCAGGTCCGTGGAAGGCACCTGCCATAAATGGGTTGTCTTCAGGGGCATTACAGAAAACTACAAGCTTTGCACAACCGTTTACTTCTTTATCTTTGGAAACTTCTGCAGTTTTTACGATTGTTTCACCCATCAATTTAACTGCATCCATGTTAATTCCAGATTTAGTTGAACCAACATTTACCGAAGAACAAACATAGTCTGTTGTAGCCAGAGCTTCTGGAATAGAATCGATTAAGATGCGGTCTGCAGGAGTAATTCCTTTTTGAACCAAAGCAGAAAAACCACCAATAAAGTTTACACCAAGCTCTTTTGCACATTTGTCGAGAGTCTTAATATAAGGAACATAATTTTTGGCGTTGGATGCACCGGCAACTAAAGAAATTGGAGTTACCGAAATACGTTTATTGATAATTGGTACACCGAATTCTTTTTCAATATCCTGACCAGTTTTTACAAGATTTCCGGCTTTTTTCATAATCTTGTCATAAATTTTGTCACAGGCAAGTTTTGGGTCTGAATCTGCACAATCCAAAAGTGAAATACCCATAGTAATACATCGGATATCGAGCTTTTGGCGCATAAACATATTTACTGTTTCCTGGATTTCTACTGGTGAAAAAATCATATTGCTTTCCTATTAATTTTAATGTTTCTAATATTATACAGCGGAATTAAAGGAATGATAATAGGGGGGGGCGTCAATTGCGAGCCATAGGCGAAGCAATCTATTATTGCAATTCCTCTTGTGATTCAGGTAATTTCACATCCTCAGATTCAAAAAATAATTCGTAATCATCATAATACGAAAGAAATCCCTGTTTATCGCCAACTTCCATAGTGCTAAAAACAAAGTGAAGCCGGTTTTTTAGGGAACCTTCTGTTATGTTTTCATCTCTGGCAATAACAGAATATTTTTCCCCTTTTTGAATTCTCTGAAGAATTCTACAATCGCGTTCTGTTAGTTTGGGGTAAGAGGCTAGATTAAGTTTCTTATCCTCATATGTAAGAAGATTTGTAGAGTAACCATGTATAAAAAAAGTATATAATAGTAATACTAATATACAACCAATTGTTTTTATAAAAAAATCAATAAAATTGTAAATCCCAAATCTTAAGTGGGTAAGATTTAGACCAAGCAGAACAATGTATAAACAAAGAATTTTTAATTTTCTTTGTTTCTTAAGAAATCCCCTTGCTTGTAATAAAGAAGTTCCTAAAAAGAACATTAGAATACCCATATAGTTTTCAGGCTCAAATGGAATAATTGCAAGTGAATAAATATATGTGATAATAGATAGATTCTCAATTTTTTGTGGAAGGATAACAACAAAAATAAAAAACACAATTGCTATGAAATTGACTAAGCGAGTAAACAAATAATAATAATCTTTTTCATGCAATGGTAATAATTTTGGTAATTCACTTATTTCTGTAACTATAAGAAAAAGAACACAGATTATTGAAATTATTCTAAAGTATTTAAGTGCATATTTTGTGTAAAATGTTTTTATTTTCATTTATTACTTCCACATTGCATTTGTAGAAACAAAGTATCTATCTATTTCAGGGCAATCAAAGTTATAAATCTTTTTTAGTAATTGATTTTTTAATTTTCTATAATCCCATTTTCCGTTGACAATTGGATTATATATGCCATTTCTTAAATCTTTTTCTTTTGATCGGTTATAACCTTCTACCATTATGTATGCAAGAATATTCATTCCATGTTCTATTATTGCAGGATTGCCACCTTCAAAAGTATAAATAAATGCAAGACGGTTATAAATATCTTCATCATCAGAAGGAAGGTGTGCATAGTATTTTTGAAAGCCTTTGATTTCGGCTTCATAAATACATAGATGGGCAATAGCTGTCCTTTCTGGTTCTTTACATCCAGCCACAAAAGGAATTGCAGCAATAATTTTTGCGGTGTTACTGTTGTAAAGTTGCACTGTTTCTTTGTCTGTCAGATTAAAAACTCTTGCTGTTTCTGTAGCAAGATAATCCCATTCAATAAAATTTTCAGGTTCGATTGTTTCTGCAAGATTTGTACTTTTCATTTTTTTATAACTCTTTTTTATAATTTTTTATTGTAATTAATATTGTAACACTAAAATATTTTTTTAAAAGAAAAATAACGTCATATCCAGGTCATATAAGTAATACCCCTCCCCATACGCTTGTATTGTTATGACCTTTTAGTGACATTAATGTGACCTAATTTGACTTGTAGAAATACGAGACCGTTGTATCCTTAAAATATCTTAAAAAAGGAAACTTAAAATGAAAAAAGAAAGTCAAAAAGGAGTATCCGTAATAATTCCAACTTTCAATCGTGTTAAATTCTTATATCCGACTTTATTATGTCTTGCGAATCAGAAAGTTGAAGAAACTTTAGAATTTGAAATTATTATTGTTGATTCTGGTGATGATGAAACAGAACCTGTAGTTCGTATGTTTCAGAATAGAGGAAAGCTATCTATAGTTTATAAAAAAATAAAGAAATGCAAGAATCGATCTTTACTTAGAAATACTGGTGCTGATTGTGCAAATTATTCTATATTATGTTTTCTTGATAACGATATGCTTACTCCTCCAGATTTTATACAGACTCATTTTAATGAGCATAAAAATAATGAGCATACAGTTTTATTGGGCTGCAGAAAAAGCCTTCTACATTTTGATATCGCACAAATAGGAGAAGAGGCATTACAAACAAATTTCAATATTCTTGAGCAGCTTCCCTTTTATACAGATGAGCGAATCAGGTTATTTAATGAAGATGAACCATGGAGATTTGTTTTTTCTCATACGCTGAGTGTTGAACGAACAGATTATATAAAGGCAGGTGGTTTTAACCGAGAGTTTGGTGAGCATTGGGGGTTCGAAGATCTTGAGTTAGGATTTAATCTTCAGCTTGTAGGTTGTAAATTTAAACTTATTACAGACCAGTTTACATTTCATCAGCCTCATTTTGCACAGAGTAATAAAGAGCAGCATGAAATGTCTCATAATGCAGAGCTCTTTATTCAGCTGCATAATTGTTTTGAGTGTGAACTTTACGAAAGCTTTTATACAAGTTTTGATGAATTCTACCCGGTTTTAAAAGAGCTTAAGAAGTCTTTTGTTCTTCCTTCTAAGGAGACTCAAAAGAAATATGATCTGATATTCGGATGTCTTTTTTCTTCTATGGAGAATGTTTCATACAAGAATATGTATTTAGGTGCATACAGTATGAAAGAGGATAAATCCTGTAAAAATCTTTTGATTGTTGAAACCTTCTTCAGTCTGCCAGAAATTATTCAGATGTCAATTCTTGCAGAAGCTTTCCGTGTATCAGAGTGCATTTGTATTGAAGATAATGAAATATCAAAAATAAAGGCTTTTATTAAGATTGCAAAAAAAGCAGGTCTTATAATTGATTACAACGCTGAAAAAGACAGGATCGTTTTTAAGAAACAGGAAGAGACTAATTCCCAGATTTTTATAATGCTACTGCCTGATATTTTTGAACCGGAAAAACGCTATGTTTATTCATGGCTTGCTTCTCATATGCTTAAGAATGGAACTTATGTAAACATTCGCGATATGAAGAAAACTGAAAATGTCCGCTACGATGATTTTTATCTTCCGGAGGATTCTCAGAAGTTAATCGAGAATAACTTTGAGCGCTGTTTTGGAAAAACTACTTTGCAGTTTATTAATTCTCTTTCAATGCTGCTTGTAGATTCAAGTCCTGCTATTCCAAACTCAAAGAGAACCTTTATTATTCATGATGAAGATTATGCATTAAAATTTCAGAGCTTAAAGTTCCGTATGTTCAATAATGCAAATCATCTTGATGAAGCGGTTTTTGATACCCTTTCTTTTTTAAGTGTTCTTGAGACAGTTGAGAATTATAAAAGAGAAAAAAGCTGCGCGGCAGAAAAAGATTCATTCTGTTGTTTTATGGAAAACGGTTTTAAGGAAGATGGAATCGATTTGATTCTGGAGGCCTTTGCAGAATATGCAAAAGATCATACTTCTGCAAAACTTACAATCAAAATGCCAGATCCTTCTGCCTTCTTAAATGTTGTTTTTACACTTCATAATGATATTTCAAAAAATAGCAAGCTTTTCTCCGGCAACCAGAAGCGGGCCATGGATCTGATTAATCTGGTGACTATGATTAATCAAAATGGTCTTGAAAAGAATGTATCAATAATTCAGAAAAACTTTTCAATCAGCGAAGTTGTAGATTTTGTTGATAAAAGTGAGAGTCTTATCTTTGCTTCAAGGGGCTGTTCTGTTCCGCCTCAGGTTTATATTGCTTTGCTTCTGGGTAAAAAAACAGTAATTGGTCAGCATCATATGATATTGAACTGGCTTCAGCCTTACTGCTCAATTGTCGAAGCAGCTCCTTATGAGTTTGCGGGAGAGTTGAATGTTCCTGCAGCATGTCTGAACCTTCCGTATGTAGCATTCAGAATGAATTCTCAAAAGCTTTTTGAATGTCTGACGGAAACAAAAGAGTTATTACCAGATGAACTTAAAACGAAGATTGCACAGGAGGCATATCGAATAATCGATACTTTCTTTGTAAGAAAATAATCCTTCGTTGAAGGATAAAAAGGGAATCAGCCGGCTAGGGCTAGTTCCTGATAAGTAGTTATCTAAAAGACAATGAAATTCTTTAGGTACTATCACAAATTAAAAGTGGTTTCCAAAAAGTGGAAACAAGCGAGGTATGCTATGTTAGCTTTAACAAGTTACGAGCAGTCAAATGGATTCTCTGCACTTAATGCAGATGAATTGTATTTTATCAATGGTGGTAGTGTAACTGCTACAACCGTGATAGGTGTAATAACAGCAGGCGCTGCTGTAGTTGGACTAATAGCGGGAGGAATTGCTTCTGCGGCTTCAACTCCAGTAACAGGTCCTGCTGGTCCAGCAGCAACAGTTGCACTTTGGTCAAATGCTGTTGCAGCGGCAGGTGGGTTTGCTCTGGCCATTGATGCATTAAGAAACTAATAAAAAATAAAGTCATCTGGTAAAAAGAAGCCTAAGTAAGAATTATTTTTTACCAGATGACTAATAGGAGTTTTTTATGAAAAATAAGATATTTTCTTTTTTATTACTTATAAATTCGATTACCCTTTTTGTTTTTACTTTAATTAAATCCAAAGGTCCTATATCACAATTAATGAATTATGTATTTGTGGGTATTTGTCTGATAGAAACTTGTTTAGCAATATACCATGTTTTTGTTTTTGGAAAGATTGCTAAAAATTCGTCAGCAAAATATAACAAGGAAGAATAGCATTTATAGCAGATATACAATTTTGTATATCTGCCATTACCAAAACTAGAAAAGATATTTACATGAAATCAAAAAAAAAGAATTCTGGGAATAAAAATGAACATAAAAGAATTGCTGAGTACAATAATGGTAATTATTTGTTTTGGATTTTTATACTGGAAATTTGATAACAATATAGTAACGATGGGAATACTTTTCGTTAGTTCAGTTTGTGCCGTTTATAAGATAATTAAGAAAATTTTGAAATGAATGAAATAAATAAATTAATCAGTATAGGAGCAAATTGTCTCGCATTAGATTTTACAAAATATCTTGGAGTTCGCGAAAGAGGTCCTGTTGATAATTTTGCAGGATTTCATATTTGGGATTCACCTCTTCTTTTTAATAATGAGTTTAAGAAAGCTGTATTCAGGGGTAATTATGCGACAAAACAAGCAACAGATTTAGAGTTAAAGCAATATCATTTTGGAAATACAATTTTTGTTTTTGAAAAAGGTTTTAGTATTGTTCATAATAATTTTAAATCTTTGAAATTTAGACACGAATTAAAAAAACGAATTAGGAATTTTCATAAATATTTTAAGACAAGTAAGAAAAATTCTTCTTTGTGGTATGTCTATTCTTTGGACTATTTAGATTTTGAATTATCAGAAAATAATTTATACAGAATTAAAAATGCATTACCTAAAAATGTAACATCACATCTTATATGTCTTGGAATACGTGCGAAAAATCCATTATTTGAAAAGTATTTTAACTATTATATTGAACTTGATAGTGAAGAAAAGTATCGTTGGGGGGATAAATCTCAGGGGATAGAAATAGCAAATCTCCTTGAGCAGAAATATAAAATTAAAATTAACTATATTAGTGAGGGAAAAATATAATGAAATATTTCCAACAGTTGGATATGACCGATTGTGGTGCAGCATGCATAGCAATGATAGCCTCACATTATGGAAAAAAACTTAGTATTGCCGAAGTACGAGGTCAGGCTGGAACAGATATAATTGGAACGAATATAAATGGGCTGCTTATGGCTTCAAAAAAATATGGGTTAAAGGGAACTGCAGTTAAGGGGAGTAAGGACGCAATTACTCCTAAACTTCCTGCACCATTTATAGTCCATATGCATATTAAACGTGATGAAACAAATTGGGTAGACCATTATGTTGTAATAAAAAAAATCACTAAGTATAAAATTGAAATCTGGGATCCAGACCCACTGTATAAAAAGCAGAAGCTAACTTACGAAAAATTCTTTGAAAGCTGGACAGGTTATGCAGTTTTCTTTGAACCTGCTGCAGATTTTAAGAAATCAGGAAAGAAAGACAGCCTGCTCCTTAAATTCATTCCTGTTTTTCTGCCTCATACAAAAACTCTTGTGTTTTCATTTCTTGCTTCAGTTCTACTCCTTGTGTTTGGAATAATATCTTCTTTCTATTATAAATATGTTTTTGATGAGGTGATTTACTCAAAAGCGGCCTTTTCGCTGCACACGCTTACAGCGGGAATCCTTCTGGTTACTATAATACAAAGCCTCGTGGGAACTGTTCGAAGCGTGCTGCTTTCTCATTTTTCTTTCAAGACAGATTTGCAGCTGAATTTTTCGTATCTGTCTCATATTTTCAGCCTGCCTCTTTCATTCTTTGAGAGCCGAAAATCTGGTGAGGTTCTTTCGCGTCTTGGGGATTTGGACAAAATAAAGCAGACGCTTTCTTCGGCAGCCTTAAGTGGAATTATGGATGTAGTAATGCTCGTCGTGAGTGGGCCAATCCTTTTTTCTATCAATTCACGGCTTTTTGGAATCTCAATCGCAACTGTTGTAATTGCATCTGCTGTATCTGTAATTTATGCAAAAATTTACCGCAGTTACTATGCAAAGTCTATGAGCCAAGGAGCAGAAGTTCAGTCATATTTGTATGAATCTTTGAATGGTGTAGCAACTGTAAAGGCTTTAAATGCAGAAGAAATTGTAAACATTGAATATGAGAAGAAAAAGATGACTGCGGTTGCTACAGGCTGGACATTAAACCGCTATGGAATCTCTCAGGGGTTGGTTAGCGGGCTTATAAGCGGCATCAGTGGAATTCTTGTTTACTGGATTGGCTGTTCTGCAATTATCGCAGGAACAATGAGTTTCGGAACTCTGATAACTTTCAATTCACTTCTGGGGTATTTTACGGGGCCTCTGTTTAGGCTCATCAATATTCAGAATCAGGTACAGGAAGCACTGGTTGCGGCAGAGCGCGTTGGTGAGATTCTTGAACTGGAAAAAGAGAAAGATGATTCTATACAGTATATGAAGCCAGAAAAGATAGAAGGACATATCAAATTTGAAGACGTAACCTTTGCATATGGGAGTCGACGTCCTGTTTATGAACATCTGAATCTTGAAATTCCTGCTGGCAGCTGGACGGCTTTTGTTGGCCCTAGCGGTTCAGGAAAATCGACCTTTGTTAAACTTATTTTAAAATTCTACGAAGCAAATGAGGGACGAGTATTTCTTGACGGAAATGACATTCGCGACATAGACACGTCTTATCTACGAAGTAAAATCGGTTATGTACCCCAGGATATATTTTTATTTTCTGGCAGCGTAAGGGAAAATATTGCGCTTCATAATCCAGATGCCAGCCTTGAAGATATTATTGAAGCTGCAAAAAAAGCTGGAGCACATGAGTTTATTGAAAAACTGCCTAAACGTTATGAAACCTTTTTGGGCGAGCATGGTGGGGGCTTAAGCGGCGGTGAAAAACAGAGACTTGCTCTTGCACGAGCACTGCTAGGAAGTCCGAGTCTTATAATTCTTGATGAAGCTACAAGCAGCCTTGATACAGTTAGTGAAATGGAAATTCATAAAGTTATAAGACAGTTGAAGAATGAAAAGATATCAGTAATCCTAATAGCTCATCGTCTTACGACTGTCACTGGATGTGATAAAATTTTTGTTATGAAAGACGGTCAGATTGTTGAGCATGGAAATCATATTCAGCTGCTTAATGAACATGGACTTTACAGTGAAATGTGGAGTGAGGCAGTGTAATGTATTTAAAAACTTTTGATGATATGAAAAAGACTTCCGCATTCTTTATGCTCAAACCTGTGAATGCTATATATGGCTTTATTATCACAGTGTGTTTTTCAATTTTTTCTGTTATCGTTTGGGCTCTTATTGCACCTATGGATGATGTTGTAAAGGCATCAGTTTTATTAAGGCCAAGTCAGGCGGTTTCTTCGGTACGCTGTGTTACCAGTGGGGAATTATCATCAAAGAATTTTGAAAATGATGATTTAGTCAATGAAGGTGATTTGCTTTTTAGTCTTGATACTTCTGCTTTGAAAACAGAGTTGGAATCATACAGTCTTTCTCAGAAAAAAAATCTTGAAAATCTTCATGTTTATAAAACTCTTGCTATGACTATAAGTACTGGGAAAGTTGGGGTGCCAGAAGATGACACAGATGCATTTCTAAAATCAAATTCATATCTTCTGGAAAAATCACGGTATGAGACAGTACTTGAGGATGCGAAGGTAAAATATGAACGTGAGAAAGATGCCCCTTCTGCACTTCGAATTCCTCAGAATATTGTTGATTTGGAAAATCAATATACACAGACAAAGCTTACTTATGAAACATGGCTTAGTAATCAGAATATTCAGACTAATGAAAAGCTTTCATCGCTGGAAACAGAAAGAAAAAGTATAGAAAGTCGTATAAGTGAACTTGAGCGGGCTATAAAAAATTCTACAATTTATGCACCTATTTCCGGGCGTATAACTGAAATACAGAAAATGAATTCCGGGGATTATATTCTGGCTGGTGAGGAAGTATTAAGGATAGTTCCTCAGGATAACGAATCATTAAAGGCAGATATTTATGTAGATCCGTCTTATGTTGCAAGAGTAAAGGTTGGGAATCCTGTTAGGATTAAGTTTCCAGGGCTTGCACCCAGCAGGTATGGAATGGTCGAAACTGAAGTATCAATTGTTCCACCGGATGTAACACTTGCTCCTACTGGACAAGCTGCTTTTTTAGTTGAAGCAGTAATTGAAAATCCATATCTTCATGCGAAACATGGACAGACAGCGAAGCTGCTGCCTGGAATTAGTGCTGAAGCCCGTATTGTAACTGACCGAAGTACTGTAATGCAAATGGTATTGCGTAAACTGGATTTTATAGAGTAATTTAGAAAGAGTGAAAAAGATTTTGTTTCTGTGGGACTTACATGTGGCGCGGGAGTCTTTTTTAATTTGTGAAAGAGTCATACCTGCTACCTTCTGCAGGAAGCTCCATATTCAGGAGAAAAAGTGTCACTTTAAATAAAAATGTCATCCCAAACTTGATTCGGGATCTTTTTATAGATGCTTGCCCCTTCGCAGCACAGCTGCTCGGAGACTCGCTTAAAATGCTCCACTGGAGCATTTTATCGGCTTTCAGCCG
>OCTW011595179.1_pt1 | contig 25429 bp, 19 predicted proteins | sample 1539671 | NCBI WGS metagenome assembly OCTW01 (sample SAMN02144230, study PRJEB22623) | gut metagenome | biome: sheep rumen | host: Ovis aries | place: New Zealand | reverse complement strand
AAACGTCGTGAATTGGCTGATTCAAAATACAACGAACGACGTGCTGAATGTGAAAAAGCTGTTGAAGAATTGAATCAAGTGCTTGATATCAAGACACTTGGTGAACTTGATTTGCAAGCTTTTGATGAGTACAGTTATCTCATTAAAGATGAAAATCGTCTCAAACGTGCTCGTCACGCAGTTTGGGAAAATCAACGTACCCTTCAAGCCAAAGAAGCTTTGACAGCAGGTCAGCTTGAAAAATTTGGTCGCTTGGTTAATGCCTCACACGTCTCACTTGAACATGACTACGAAGTAACTGGTATCGAACTTGATACCCTTGCTCACACAGCTTGGCAACAAGAAGGTGTTCTCGGAGCTCGTATGACAGGAGCGGGCTTTGGTGGTTGTGGTATTGCTATTGTTGCTAAAGACAAAGTAGATGAATTTACTAAAACTGTTGGACAAGTTTATACTGAAACTATTGGATATGCGCCAGCCTTTTACATCGCTGAAATTGCTGGTGGTTCACGTGTCCTTTCACGAAAATAAAGAATAAAAAGAAGACGAAATCATGAAACTTTTAGATACTTTTGTCGCGAAAGTAATTGAAGCTAGCGACTATACTGAAGATGATATGTTTTACTTGCGTAACCGAATCCTTGCCCTTGTGGGCGAGGAAGGTGCAGAGCAAGAAACTAAAGAAACGACATTAATTGCTCTCAAAGAAGAATTGGTTAACCTAGCTGTGAAAAATGGCAAGGTTGGTGACTTAATGGCTGAAAGAGATTGCTTGGGTGCTGAATTGATGAACTTTATCACTCCTGTCCCAAGTCAGGTGAATCGCAATTTCTGGGATATATATGCTCAATCTCCTCAACAAGCTGTCGCAGATTTTTACGAACTCAGCAAACGAAATGACTACATTAAAGTAGCCGCAATCGCTAAAAATATCGCTTTTACTGTGTCATCACAATATGGTGATATTCAGATTACCATTAATTTATCAAAACCTGAAAAAGATCCCAAGGCCATTGCTGCAGCTAAGTTAGCCAAGGCATCTTCTTACCCAAAATGTCAGTTATGTATGGAAAACGAAGGTTATCAAGGACGCCTTAATCACCCAGCGCGTGCTAATCACCGTATCATTCGCTTAAATCTAGGTGATGAAAAATGGGGCTTCCAATATTCGCCTTACGCTTACTTTAATGAACATTGTATTATTCTAAATACTGATCATGTGCCGATGGTTATTAGCAAGCAAACTTTTGAACAGCTGCTAGATATTGTTGATATTTTCCCAGGTTATTTTGCAGGTTCTAACTCTGATTTACCGATTGTTGGTGGGTCAATTTTAACTCACAACCACTATCAAGGTGGACGACATGTCTTTCCGATGGAAATAGCAGAGCTGGACAAAGAGTTTCATTTTAAAGGCTTTTCAGATGTGACAGCTGGTATTGTCAAATGGCCAATGTCTGTTATTCGTCTTCGCAGTAAAGACAAAAGTCGTTTAGTTGAATTGGCTGAAAAAATTCGTTTAGCTTGGCGAGAGTATTCGGATGCCAGTGTTGATATTGTAGCTCATACAGGAGATACGCCGCATCATACCGTCACACCAATTGCTCGCAAACGTAATGGGCAATTTGAATTAGATATCGTTCTTCGTGATAACCACACAACAGCTGAATTTCCAGATGGGGTTTATCATCCACATGCTGATGTCCAACACATTAAAAAGGAAAATATTGGACTTATTGAAGTTATGGGCTTAGCTATTTTACCGCCACGTCTTAAAAATGAACTGCTAGAAGTTGAAAAATATCTTTTGAACCAGTATAATGAAATCGCTGCCTATCACAAAGAATGGGCAGATGAGATTAAAAAACGTTCGGATATTACTGCTGATACGGTACATGATATCGTGCAAGAAGAAGTCGGAAACGTTTTTGTTCGTGTTTTAGAAGATGCAGGTGTTTACAATCGTGATGAAAAGGGGAAAGAAGCTTTCATGCGCTTTGTGAACAGCGTGGGGTTAGAATAGGAGAAAAGGAATCATGTCAATTTTAGTGCTTGGTGGGGCTGGCTATATCGGTTCTCACATGGTTGATCGTTTAATTGAAAAAGGTGAAGAAAAGGTTGTTGTTGTCGATAGTTTGGTAACAGGGCACCGTGCAGCGGTTCATCCTGATGCAACATTCTATCAAGGTGATCTTGCTGATCAAGATTTTATGCGTAAAGTTTTCACAGAAAATCCAGATATCGATGCTGTGATTCACTTTGCCGCTTACTCATTGGTTGCCGAATCAATGGAAAAACCATTGAAATACTTTGATAACAACACTGCAGGAATGATTAAATTACTTGAAGTGATGAATGAATTTGGTGTTAAATACATTGTTTTCTCATCAACAGCTGCAACTTATGGTATTCCAGATGAACTTCCAATTAAAGAAACAACACCACAACGTCCAATCAATCCGTATGGTGAAAGCAAACTCATGATGGAAACAATCATGAAATGGTCTGACCAAGCCTATGGCATCAAATTTGTACCGCTTCGTTACTTCAACGTTGCTGGTGCTAAACCAGATGGTTCTATCGGTGAAGATCATGGACCAGAAACACACCTGTTGCCAATTATCTTGCAAGTGGCACAAGGTGTTCGTGAAAAAATCATGATTTTTGGTAATGACTACAACACACCAGATGGTACAAATGTCCGTGACTATGTCCACCCATTTGACCTAGCAGATGCTCATTTGCTTGCGGTTAAATATCTTCGCGAAGGAAACCCATCAACTGCCTTTAACCTTGGCTCTTCAACAGGCTTCTCAAACCTTCAAATTCTTGAAGCAGCTCGCAAAGTAACAGGAAAAGAAATTCCAGCAGAACTTGCTGATCGCCGTCCTGGTGACCCAGATACTCTTATTGCGTCATCAGATAAAGCGCGTGAAATTCTTGGTTGGAAACCACAATTTGATGATATTGAAAAAATCATTGCTTCTGCTTGGGCATGGCATTCAAGTCATCCAAACGGATACAATGACCGTTAATAAATGATTATAGTCTGAGGCAAGTGCCTCAGGTTTTTTGTGCATCATGAGGATGTGCTAGAAAAAGGAAAAAGATGATGTCAATAATTAAGACACCTTGTTTAGATAAAGAGCAAAAATTACAGGTAGAAGCATTAATCAAAGAAGTTCAGACTTTTGATGGGACTCACCGCATCCCGTATTTATCGAATAATCTCAATTTTGATCAGGAGATGCCAGCTTTCTTTTTAGCTTATGAGAAGAATCAACTTGTGGGGGTGTTGACAGTCTATGCTGATGAGCCAGACGAGGCAGAACTTGCTATTTTGGTTCACCCAAACTATCGCCGTCTAGGATATGCTAAGCAATTATTTCGTGTTTTCCGTGAAACCATGAAAGAGTATCAGTTGAGTTTTACAGTAATGTCGGAGCAATCTTTCTTAGCAAAACACCCAGATGTGCTGGCTAATCTTGGCATGACTTTAGAAGATGATTTTGAGTATTGGCTTAATCGACAACGAAAAACCTATTTGCTTGAAAAGCGTGACGATTTGTCGGTCATCAAAGCTAGTAGAGAACACCTTGAAGCGATTGCAGACTTTCAAGCAAAAGCTTTTGGAGATCCTTATGAGGTTGCACTGCGCTATGCCAAAGAAGCTCTAGTTGATGAGACTGAAAAACTTTATATTGTGATGAAAGATGACAAAGTTGTTGCTTCTTGCACGGTGGATTTTAGCACGACTTACAATTACCTTTATGGCTTAGTAGTTGCCGAAGGCTACCGTGGTCAAGGGATTGGGACTTATTTTATGAAAGTGCTTATCAATAGCCTGTTAGCTGAAAATGAGAAGGCCTTTCAAATTGCGGTTGAATCAGATAATCTAGCGGCTAAAAGGCTCTATGAAAGTTTAGGTTTTGAAGAACAAACGCAGGTTGTTTACGCTAAGGTGACTGACGCTAGTAAACTTTGGGAGTTTTAACGGTCATTTCTTGCGTTGTTAAATGTAATTTGGTATAGTTGTCATTAAGCTTATATTTATGGAGGATTCTTATGCCAACAGTTATTATGTTGCTCGTTATGGTTGGTTTGATTTGGTTCATGCAACGTTCTCAAAAGAAACAAGCACAAGCCCGTCAAGATCAACTTAAAGCATTGCAAAAAGGTGATGAAATCGTAACAATCGGTGGTCTTTATGGTGTTGTTGATGAAGTTGACACAGCTAACCAAAAAATGGTTTTGGACATCGATGGTGTTTATTTAACATTTGAATTAGGTGCTTTGAAACGTGTTGTTAACAGAGCTGAACAAGAAGTTGTTGAAACTGCTCTTGTTGAAGAAGCTGTTGAAGATAACCAAGAAACAGCCGAAGACACAGCTGTTGAAAGCAAAGATTAATAATAGGAATGACCAGATGAGAAATCATCTGGCTTTTTTATGCCAATATTCCCTAAAAGCCACTAATTAAGTAGAGAAAAAATGGCTATTTTATGGTAAAATATTATGATGAGTATGCTTTTAAGGAAATTGTATGTTTAAATTTAAATTTAGAAAAAAAGAAAAGGCTGTCAGCCTAGACAAAATTCCTAATCATATTGGAATTATTATGGATGGTAATGGTCGTTGGGCCAAAAAGCGCATGCAACCACGTGTCATGGGACACAAGGCTGGTATGGATGCTTTGCAAGACGTGACGATTGCCTGTTCAGAACTTGGTGTTAAAGTTTTGACTGTTTACGCTTTCTCAACAGAAAACTGGTCACGACCCGAGGACGAAGTCAAGTTCATCATGAACTTGCCGGTTGAGTTTTTCGATAAATATGTCCCTGAATTGGATGCAAATAATGTCAAAGTTCAAGTAATCGGTGAAACACATCGTCTACCGAAGGCTACTTTTGATGCCATGAAACGTGCTTGTGATCAAACTAAGCATAATTCTGGACTTATTTTGAATTTTGCATTGAACTATGGTGGCCGTTTAGAAATCACAGAAGCGGTTAAAAATATTGCACAAGAAGTGCTTGAAGCTAAAATTAGCCCAGATGATATTACAGAAGATGTGATTTCAAATCACTTGATGACTAATCATTTGCCGTATTTGTATCGTGATCCGGATTTGATTATTCGTACAAGTGGAGAACTTCGTCTTAGTAATTTTCTACCATGGCAATCAGCATACAGTGAATTCTATTTCACGCCTGTTTTATGGCCTGATTTCAAAAAAGACGAGTTAATTAAGGCGATTGCCGAGTACAATCGACGTCATCGCCGTTTTGGTGGAATCTAGAAAGGAAATATCATGAAACAACGTGTGATTTGGGGGGCAATTGCCTTATTGATTATGCTGCCGTTTCTATTGCATGGAGGCCTAGCATTTCAAATTTTTGTAGGCTTTTTAGCAATGATTGGTATGGCAGAAATGTTACGCATGAAACATCTTGAATTTTTCTCAATTGAAGGTGTTTTATCAATGCTCGGTGCTTTTGTTTTGACAGTGCCTTTGGATAACTACTTTACATCATTACCATTAGATTCTAATTTTGCTGTCTATGGTTTGCTAGTTTTCTTGCTTTTGGCAGGAACAGTTATCAATAGTGATGAGTATTCATTTGATGATGTCTCTTATCCAATTGCTGCTAGCCTTTATGTTGGTATTGGTTTCCAAAATCTGGTCAATGCTCGTATGGGTGGCTTAGATAAAGTGCTCTTTGCTTTATTCATCGTATGGGCGACTGATATTGGCGCTTATATGGTTGGTCGTCAATTTGGTCAACGTAAGTTAATGCCGAAGGTTTCCCCGAATAAAACAATCGAAGGTAGCTTGGGTGGTATTGCTTGTGCAGTTGTCGTTTCACTAATTTTTATGTTAATTGACAAAGCTGTATATGCACCGCACAATCTATTTGCTATGTTGATTTACGTTATCTTGTTTAGTATTTTTGGTCAATTCGGTGATTTGGTTGAAAGTGCTATTAAACGTCACTTTGGCGTTAAAGATTCTGGAAAACTTATTCCTGGTCATGGTGGTATCTTAGATCGCTTTGATTCAATGATTTTTGTTTTCCCAATTATGCATCTATTTGGTCTTTTCTAATTAAGTTGGTTGGCACTTGCCACAAACTTTTGGAGTTTGCTTACTAGTGAATGGTTATTAGGATAATAATGTTACTGGTATAGAGAGGAGCAAAATGCTCGGAATTTTAACCTTTATTATTGTTTTTGGAATTTTAGTTATTGTCCATGAATTTGGTCACTTGTATTTTGCTAAAAAAGCAGGAATCTTGGTGAGAGAATTCTCCATCGGAATGGGCCCGAAAATCTTTTCGCATTTTGACAAAGAGGGCACAGCTTATACTTTCCGTATCTTGCCCTTGGGCGGATATGTGCGAATGGCTGGTTGGGGTGATGATACCACTGAAATCAAGACAGGTACACCAGCTAGCTTGAGTTTGAACAAAGACGGACTTGTGACACGTATTAATCTATCACATAAACAGTTGGATAATACAGCTCTTCCTATGAATGTGACTTCTTATGATTTGGAAGATAAACTTGAAATCACAGGCTTAGTTCTGGATGAGCAAAAGACATATGTTGTTCATCATGATGCAACAATTGTTGAGGAAGATGGTACAGAAATTCGCATTGCGCCTCTTGATGTGCAGTATCAAAATGCTACTGTCTGGGGGCGTTTAATGACAAACTTTGCTGGTCCTATGAATAATTTTATTCTGGGAACCTTAGCCTTTATCTTACTTGTCTTTATGCAAGGAGGTGTCCCGAATACGGCGACAAATGCTATCCGCGTAACCGACGGTGGCGCTATGCAGGCTGCAGGGGTAAAAGATGGAGACAAGGTTTTAGCTGTTGGAAATTACAAAGTCTCAAATTGGTCAGAATTGACTGAGGCTGTTGCCAAATCAACTAAGAACATTTCAAGAGACGATACCATTTCAGTTACGGTAAAAGATACATCAGGAAAAACGAAAACACTAGATGTTAAGCCAGTAAAAAACAATGGTAGTTACCTCATTGGTGTTTCTACGTATTTGAAAACAGGCTTTTGGGACAAAATTACTGGTGGTTTCCAGATGTCTTGGCAAAGTACTATGTTGATTTTGAATGCTTTAAAAGGTATTGTATCAAACTTTAGCTTGGATAAACTTGGTGGTCCTGTTGCCATGTACCAAGCCTCAAGTCAAGCAGCTTCTTACGGATTGACATCGGTGATTAATTTGCTTGCTGTTTTGTCAATCAACCTTGGAATTGTGAACTTAATTCCAATTCCGGCTTTGGATGGCGGAAAAATCTTGATGAACCTTATTGAGATTGTACGTCGCAAACCACTCAAACAAGAAACCGAAACATATATTACTCTAGTTGGGGTTGTCATCATGATTATTTTGATGGTAGCTGTGACTTGGAATGATATTATGCGAGTTTTCTTCTAAATTTAATTCATTTAGTACATCATTTTAAAAATAAATACACATTTTTTAGAAAGGAATTGACACGGTCTTTCCTAAATTATGAGCATAAGTGAGCTACTTGTTTTAAAAGCAGCTTACTTATTTTCATGATTTGACCGCAATATTTTATTATGAAACAATCACAAATGCTTATTCCAACGCTTCGCGAAATGCCAAGCGACGCTCAAGTTATCAGTCATGCTCTTATGGTTCGTGCAGGTTATGTCCGCCAAGTGTCTGCAGGTATCTATGCTTACCTACCACTTGCTAACCGTACGATTGAAAAATTCAAAAAAATCATGCGTGAAGAGTTTGAAAAAATTGGTGCCGTTGAAATGCTTGCACCAGCACTTTTGAACGCTGACCTTTGGCGTGAATCAGGTCGTTACGAAACTTACGGTGAAGACCTTTATAAACTTAAAAACCGCGATAAATCAGACTTTATCCTTGGTCCAACTCACGAAGAAACATTTACCAGTCTTGTTCGTGATGCGATTAAATCATACAAACAATTACCATTAAACCTTTACCAAATCCAATCTAAATACCGTGATGAAAAACGTCCTCGTAACGGACTTCTTCGTACTCGTGAATTTATCATGAAAGATGGTTACAGTTTCCACGCAGACTACGAAGGTTTGGATGAAACTTACGAAGAATATCGTAAAGCATACGAAGCAGTCTTCACACGTGCAGGACTTGATTTCAAAGGTATCATCGGTGATGGTGGTGCTATGGGTGGTAAAGACTCTCAAGAGTTTATGGCTATCACTCCAGATCGTACAGACCTTGACCGTTGGGTTGTTCTTGATAAATCAATTGCATCAATCGATGAAATTCCAGAAGATGTATTAGAAGATATCAAAAAAGAATTGACTTCATGGTTGGTTTCAGGTGAAGATACAGTTGCTTACTCAACAGAATCAAGCTACGCTGCTAACCTTGAAATGGCAAGTAATGAATACAAACCATCAACAAAAGTTGTGGCTCAAGAAGATGTTAAACGTGTAGAAACACCTAACTGTAAATCAATCGATGAAGTGGCTGCTTTCTTGAATGTTGATGAAGAACAAACAATTAAAACACTTCTTTTCATCGCTGATAAAGAACCAGTTGTTGCTCTTCTTGTCGGAAATGACCAAGTTAATGATGTTAAATTGAAAAACTACCTTGGTGCAGACTTCCTTGATCCAGCAACTGAAGAAGATGCTGTTAAAGTCTTTGGGGCAAACTTCGGTTCACTTGGCCCAGTTAATCTTCCTGAAAATGTTCGTATCGTTGCTGACCGCAAAGTTCAAGATGTCGCAAATGCTGTTGTAGGTGCTAACGAAGATGGTTACCACTTGACTGGTGTTAACCCAGGACGTGACTTCGAAGCAGAATATGTTGATATTCGTGAAGTTAAAGAAGGTGAAATTTCACCAGATGGTAAAGGTGTTCTTAAATTCGCTCGTGGTATCGAAATCGGACACATCTTCAAACTCGGTACTCGTTACTCAGAAAGCATGGGAGCAACAATTCTTGACCAAAACGGTCGTGCTGTTCCAATCATCATGGGATGCTACGGTATCGGTGTTAGCCGTATCTTGTCTGCTGTTATTGAACAACATGCTCGTCTCTTTGTTTCTAAAACACCAAAAGGTGCTTACCGTTTTGCATGGGGTATTAACTTCCCTAAAGAATTGGCTCCATTTGATGTTCACGTCATCACAGTTAACGTGAAAGACGAAGAAGCACAAGCTTTGACAGCTAAAGTTGAAGCAGAATTGGTTGAAAAAGGTTATGAAGTATTGGTTGACGACCGTAATGAACGTGTCGGATCTAAATTCTCAGATAGCGACCTTATCGGACTTCCAATTCGTGTGACAGTTGGTAAAAAAGCTGCTGATGGTATCGTAGAAGTTAAAATTAAAGCAACTGGCGATACAATCGAAGTGAACGCTGAAAACCTTATTGAAACACTTGAAATTTTGACAAAAGAAAACTAATTATAATGAGGTCGGGCACATAGCCCCGGCCTTTTTGTTTTGTCTCGAAAAAAGCTCACTTTTATGATAAAATTGAAAGACGATATTGATAGATATAAGAAGTGAAAAAGTGACACTGATCTCTTTTTTACTAAGTATAAAAGATTAGATTTTGGAATTGAGGTAATTGACGTCTTATGTCAGAGTTATTTAAAAAATTGATGGAGCAAATCGATATGCCGCTTGAAATGCGACAATCTTCTGCTTTTTCATCTGCAGATATTCGTGAAGTTAAAGTACACTCAGTATCCCGCCTTTGGGAATTCCATTTTTCATTTGCAGAGGTTTTGCCGATTGAGATTTATCGGGAGTTAGCTTATCGTTTGGTTAATACCTTTAAGCAAGCAGATATTACAGCGACTTTTGACATCAAGGCAGAAAAAATTGATTTCTCACAGCCGCTTTTACAGGATTATTATGAGGAAGCGTTTGAACACTCACCGTGTAATAGTGCTAGTTTTAAAGCGTCATTTAGTAAACTTCAAGTATCGTACGATGGTCATAAATTATTGATTGAAGCGCCAGCTTTTGTTAATAATGAGCATTTCCGAAAAAATCATTTGCCTAATCTTGCACGTCAATTTGAAGCCTTTGGTTTCGGAAACTTGATGATTGATATGGTTTCAGATGAAGCTATGACCCAAGCGCTTCGAGAAGATTTTAAAACTAATCGTGAAGCCATGGTGGAAAGAGCTGTTCAAGAAAATCGTGAAGCGGTTAAATCTCTTGAAGCCTCAATGCCTCCGGTTGAAGAAACACCAAAACCAAAATTTGATTTCAAAGAACGTGCCAAACAACGCCGTGCTGGTTTTGAAAATGCTGAAATCACTCCGATGGTCGAAATCACAACAGAAGAAAATCGCATTGTCTTTGAAGGAATGGTTTTTGATGTTGAGAAGAAAACAACTCGTACAGGTCGTCACATCATCAATTTCAAAATGACGGACTATACATCAAGTTTTGCTATGCAAAAATGGGCAAAAGATGATGAAGAGTTGAAAAAATACGACATGATTGCTAAAGGCTCATGGCTTCGTGTTCGAGGGAACATTGAAAATAATAATTTCACGCATGCACTGACAATGAATGTGCAAGATGTTAAAGAAATTGTTCACCATGACCGCAAGGATTTGATGCCAGAAGACCAGAAACGTGTGGAATTCCATGCGCATACGAACATGTCAACCATGGATGCTTTGCCAACGGTTGAGGAGCTGATTGATACAGCTGCTAAATGGGGGCATAAGGCGGTTGCTATTACTGACCATGGAAATGTTCAAAGTTTCCCTCATGGTTACCATAGAGCACGTAAAGACGGTATTAAAGCCATTTTTGGTCTGGAAGCCAATATTGTTGAAGACAAGGTTCCTATTGCTTACAATCCTGAAGATTTAGAGCTAAATGAAGCAACTTATGTTGTATTTGACGTGGAAACAACAGGGCTTTCTGCTGTTAATAATGATTTGATTCAGATTGCGGCTTCAAAAATGTATAAAGGTAATATTGTTGAGCAATTTGATGAATTCATTAATCCAGGTCACCATTTGTCAGCTTTTACGACAGAATTGACAGGGATTACGGATAATCATGTTCGCAATGCAAAACCAATCGAACAAGTGCTTCAAATGTTCCAAGATTTCTGTAAAGATACTGTACTTGTTGCCCACAATGCGACCTTTGACGTTGGCTTTATGAATGCTAATTACAAACGTCATGGCATGCCAACCATCACGCAGCCAGTTATTGATACCCTTGAATTGGCACGGAATCTTTATCCAGAATACAAACGTCATGGTTTGGGACCATTGACCAAACGTTTCCAAGTATCGCTAGAACACCACCACATGGCCAACTACGATGCCGAAGCAACTGGTCGCTTGCTCTTTATTTTCTTAAAAGAAGCGCGTGAAAATCATGGCCTTACAAACATGATGGACTTGAACACAAAATTGGTGGCTGAAGATTCTTATAAGAAAGCTCGTGTAAAACATGCAACAATCTATGTTCAAAACCAGACAGGGTTGAAAAATATCTTCAAGCTTGTCAGTCTTTCAAATGTTAAATATTTTGAAGGTGTGGCTCGTATTCCAAGAACAGTTCTTGATGCTCATCGCAAAGGACTCTTGCTAGGAACAGCATGTTCTGAGGGTGAAGTCTTTGATGCAGTTTTGACCTCAGGTGTGGATAAAGCTGTTGAAGTGGCTAAATACTATGATTTCATCGAAGTCATGCCACCAGCTATTTATGCTCCGCTATTAGCACAAGGAACGATTAAAGACGAAGAGGGTATTCGACAAGCTATTCGAGATTTGATTGAAGTAGGTCGTCGTCTTAATAAGCCTGTGCTTGCGACTGGTAATGTTCATTACATTGAACCAGAAGATGAGATTTATCGAGAAATCATTGTACGTAGTTTAGGACAAGGGGCACCGATTAACCGTCCAATTGGTCGTGGTGAGGATGCTCAACCAGCTCCGCTACCAAAAGCCCATTTCCGTACAACTAATGAAATGCTAGATGAATTTGCTTTTCTTGGTGAAGATCTTGCTTATGAAATTGTTGTCAAAAATACTAATGATTTCGCAGAGCGTTTCGAAGAAATCGAAGTTGTTAAAAAAGATTTGTACACGCCTTTCCTTGAAAAATCAGAAGAGCGCGTTGCAGAGATGACCTATCAAAAAGCCTTTGAAATCTATGGTAACCCACTACCAGATATTGTCGACCGACGTATCGAAAAAGAATTGACTTCGATTTTGGGGAATGGATTTGCCGTGATTTACCTGGCGTCTCAGATGTTGGTTATTCGTTCTAATAAACGTGGTTACTTGGTTGGTTCACGTGGGTCTGTTGGATCAAGTTTTGTGGCGACTATGATTGGGATTACTGAAGTTAACCCAATGCCACCACATTATGTCTGTCCAAATTGTCAGCATTCAGAATTTATCACTGATGGTTCTGTTGGTTCAGGTTATGACCTTCCTGACAAGGATTGTCCAAAATGTGGCACACGTTATAAGAAAGATGGACATGATATTCCGTTTGAAACCTTCCTTGGATTTGATGGGGATAAGGTTCCCGATATCGATTTGAACTTCTCTGGTGATGACCAACCCTCAGCTCATTTGGATGTTCGTGATATTTTCGGTGAACAATACGCTTTCCGTGCTGGAACCGTTGGTACGGTTGCTGACCGTACGGCTTATGGATTTGTCAAAGGTTACGAACGTGACTATGGTAAGATGTATCCAGAAGCTGAAGTCGAACGATTGGCACAAGGTGCTGCAGGGGTGAAACGTACAACTGGACAACACCCGGGTGGTATCGTTGTTATTCCAAACTACATGGATGTTTATGACTTTACACCAGTTCAATACCCAGCTGATGATCTTTCTGCTGAATGGCAAACCACTCACTTTAACTTCCACGATATCGATGAAAACGTCTTGAAACTTGATATCCTCGGTCATGATGATCCGACGATGATTCGTAAGTTGCAAGACTTGTCTGGTATTGATCCCAAAGATATTCCTGCGGATGACCCAGATGTTATGGCACTCTTCTCAGGCACAGAAGTCCTTGGCGTTACGCCTGAGCAAATTGGAACACCGACAGGGATGCTTGGTATCCCAGAATTCGGAACCAACTTTGTTCGTGGAATGGTTGAGGAAACACACCCAACAACTTTCGCAGAATTGCTACAGTTGTCAGGGTTGTCACACGGTACTGATGTTTGGTTGGGAAATGCCCAAGACTTGATTAAAGAGGGGATTGCTACCCTAAAAACCGTTATCGGTTGTCGTGACGATATCATGGTTTATCTTATGCACGCAGGTCTTGAACCCAAAATGGCTTTTACCATTATGGAACGTGTGCGTAAGGGAATGTGGCTTAAAATCTCTGATGAGGAACGTAATGGATACATTGAAGCTATGCGAGAAAATAATGTGCCCGACTGGTACATTGAATCCTGTGGTAAAATCAAGTACATGTTCCCCAAAGCCCATGCGGCAGCCTACGTTTTAATGGCGCTTCGTGTAGCTTACTTTAAAGTACATTATCCGATTTACTATTACTGTGCTTATTTCTCAATCCGTGCTAAGGCCTTTGACATTAAGACAATGAGTGCTGGGCTTGATGCGGTGAAAGAACGCATGGCTGATATTTCTAATAAGCGTAAGAATAACGAAGCTTCAAATGTTGAAATTGATTTATACACCACACTTGAAATTGTCAATGAAATGCTCGAACGTGGTTATAAATTTGGTCAACTTGACCTTTACCGCAGTGATGCGACAGAGTTCATCATTGACGGTGATACCCTTATTCCACCATTTGTAGCTATGGATGGTCTCGGAGAAAACGTTGCAAAACAAATCGTTAAAGCGCGTGAAGAAGGTGAATTCCTATCTAAAATGGAACTTCGCAAACGCGGCGGTGTTTCAGCAACATTGGTCGATAAAATGGATGAAATGGGAATCCTTGGCAACATGCCAGAAGATAACCAATTAAGCCTATTCGACGATTTCTTTTAATAAGCCAATTTTAGAGAAGCTCTCAAAGTGAGGGTTTCTTTTTTGAGCTCTGCTATTTGTAAAAGATACTAGTTAGTGATACTATGTAAAAAAAGACAGAAAGGAGTAGCAATGAGCGACTTCAAAAATAAAGCTGTTAAGGCTATGGTTGTTTTGCGAAAAGCTTTTAGAACTATCGATGCTAAAACATCAGAGTCTTTCAAGGAAGATGATTTAACACAAACACAATTTGCAGTTTTGGACGTTCTTTATAGCAAAGGAGCGATGAAGGTTGGCCAATTAATTGATAGTATCCTAGCGACTTCGGGGAATATGACGGTGGTTATCCGTAATATGGAGAAAAAAGGCTGGGTAGTACGCCAAGCTTGTCCGGGTGATAAGCGTGCTTATCTGGTTAGTTTGACTGATGTAGGTCGTCAAGTCATTGAGCATGCTTTGCCACTTCACATGGCAAAAATTGAAGAGACTTTTTCAGTTTTAACTGAGGAAGAACAAGATCAATTAATACGACTTCTGAAAAAATTTAAACCGCGTGAGCAAAATAATTTACAAAAGTAAAAATAAAGTATAAAATGACAACATAACAATAAATCACTAATTAGTGATAAATGATTTTTGATTATAAAAATACTAATATCTTTTTGTTAGGAGAAATATCATGAAAAAAATTCTATTTGTTGTCGGTTCATTACGTGAAGGTTCTTTCAATGCTCAAATGGCAAAAAATGCTGAAAAAGCACTTGAGGGAAAAGCACAGGTCTCTTACCTTGATTGGTCAGAAGTTCCAGTCTTTTCACAAGATTTAGAAGCTAACACACCAGCAGCTGTTCAAGCTGCACGCGATGCTGTACTTGCTGCTGATGCTGTATGGTTCTTCACACCAGTTTATAATGCTAACATCCCTGGTCCAGTGAAAAACTTGATTGATTGGTTGAGTCGTGCCCTTGATCTTTCAGATCCATCAGGTGCATCAGCTATCAATGAAAAAGTTACAACTGTTACAATTACATCTGCGGCTCACCATGAAAAAGCAGCTGACCAATACCGTGCATTATTGCCATTTATTCGTACTAACTTTGTTGACGAATTGACTCTTGCGACAATTAATGGTTCTGCTTGGGCAGATGGTAAATATGTGGCTGAAGAAGCTGATCTAGCACAATTGGACAAACAAATTGCCGCTGTTCTTGCAGCTATCAACTAATTTTATAGCTTGGTAAAATTCTGTTTAGAAAAGCAGTTTTTCTCAAGTCGTCTTAATTGACTTTAAGATTGGCTGATGCTATCATCAGTTCAGAGATAGTGCTTATAGCTATCGTTTTAATTATAATGATTTGAAAAGGATTATATATCATGAAAAAAATTCTATTTGTTGTCGGTTCATTACGTGAGGGATCTTTTGATCAACAATTTGCTCAAAACGCTGAAAAAGCACTTGAAGGCAAAGCAGAAGTATCATACCTAGACTGGTCACAGGTTCCGGTCTTTTCACAAGATTTGGAAGCTAACACACCAGCTGCTGTGCAAGCTGCACGTGACGCTGTCTTGGCAGCTGATGCTATCTGGTTCTTCTCACCAGTTTATAACTTTGCGATTCCTGGTTCAGTGAAGAACTTGCTTGACTGGTTGAGCCGTGCGCTTGATCTTTCAGATCCAACAGGTCCATCAGCGCTTAATGAAAAAGTCACAACTGTTTCTATCCTTGCAAATGGTGGACACGAACCAGTGGCAGATGCTTACCGCGCATTATTCCCATTCATTCGTACACAATTTGTTGATGAAATTACTACAACACAAGTGAATGACTCAGCATGGGTTGACGGTAAGTTTGTGGCGACTGATGATGTTCTTGCCAACCTTGATAAACAAGCTCAAGCACTTCTTGCTGCAATTGATTAATGATTAATCTAAGATTTTTAAACATTTAACAAATCCGTGAGTGAGCTTTCCTATTTTTGCTTAACTCACTATCTTCACAGTAATATTGGTTTAGCCTTTCAATATAACGCTGTGACTAAATAAAAAAGAGGTTGGGATAAAAGTTCCCAGCCTCTTTATTTATATAGTTATAATAAACAAAACACAGTGTCAAAAACGGTTTGAGAATAGACCGTTTTAGGTCAGCAACAAGAAATTGAGATTTGCTGAGAAATCAAGTTCCTATGAAACTACTGATTCGCTTTTTAGTTTTTATTTGTCCCACTCTCGTTTGTTATATACAAAAAAACTGAGGAAATGTCCTCAGTTTCTCTATGTATTATTCGACAATTAGCATACCGTCTTTGATAGCAAATGGATTATCTTCGTTGATGCGATCGTAGAACATGATACCATTTGTGTGGTCAATTTCGTGTTGAACAACAATTGAGTTGTAACCTTTAAGTTTGATGCGGTGTTTTTCACCGTTTTTGTCGAAGTATTCAACAGTCACACGAGAATGACGAACAACGTATCCTTCAACGACACGGTCAACAGACAAGCAACCTTCACCGTCAGCAAGTGCTGCATCTTGAACTGAGTGTGCAACAACTTTTGGATTGTACATTACTTCTTGTAAGCTGTAAGCTTCTTTTGGTGGATTGCCATCTTTATCTTCCATATTTGGTACAAGAACGGCAATGATTCGTTTTGAAACATTCAATTGTGGTGCTGCAAGTCCAACACCACCGCGCAAGCCCATTTTTTCAGCTGTTACAGGGTCTTGAGAATTTTTCAAGAATTGCATCATTTTTTCACCTAAAATGATTTCTTCATCAGATAATGGGAATGTGACATCATCACAAATCTTACGCAAAGTTGGATGACCTTCGCGAATAATATCGTTCATATTGATTAAATGACTTGGTTTAGCTAATTTTTCAATAACTGACATATTTTCTCCTCAAATTATTCTATATAACACTATAGCATAAAAATGCTGAACGAGAAAGCTAAAGGCTCAGTTAGTAATCTTCAAGTCAATGAGTTGCGCCATATCTTTGATATAATAGTTAGGGCGACGTTTTTCAATAATTCCTAAATCGATAAATTCATGAATGACACGAAGTAAATGTCGGTAGCTGACACTGAAGGAATCAGCAAGATTAGTTAATTCTAGTTTGAAGACACCTTTATCTTCGATAGCCAAGATATGAGTAGCTAGGCGTTCTTTAAGTGTGTAATTCAAATTCGTTGAGGCATGGATGTTTTGCTCATAAAGTGACTGAGCTAGGCCTCTGCTAAGATTTAGGAGTAAATCATTATCAGCTAATAATTCTTTGCGAATCCCAGTCAAGGGAAGTTGGATAACCAGAGTATCTTCAAGTGCAATAACTGAAGAAACGATAGGTTGATCGGTTAATAATTCAATATCACCAATCAGAGTTGGTTTTTCTTTAATATCTAGAATATGTTCTTTACCGTTAAATAAACGACGAACAATTTTTAATTTTCCTTTAGCGAAAAAAGAGAGTGCAGTTAAAGCTTCTCCTTGGTGACAAATAGCATCTCCGGCTACTAATTCACGAACTTGTAATTTATCAAAATAATGTTTAGGAAAGATTTTTTCAAGCTGATAGTCTTGAATATATTGTTCTAAAGACACACAGACCTCCTTTGTGACAAAAGTCATATTTTTATGCGCTAACTTTGATTATACTGGAAATGATGAAAAAAACAAGTAAGGAGTTTCTATGAAAACATTTTTGGAGAAATTTAGTCTCCTATCTTTATCTTTGATGCTGGTCTCGACCTTATCACCGTCGACAGCATTACCCCAAATGATTACAACATTTCATCAGCAAGGATACGCTGCTAGTCAGGTAGAATTTCTATTTTCACTATCATCTTTTGCGATTCTTGCCATGTTGTTACTAAATCCAATTACCGAACGTCTAATCTCTGAACGTCTCAGCATTATTCTTGGACTTTTATTAATTGCCTTTGGTGGTAGTATGCCTGTAATGTTGCAGAGCTACTCATTAGTTGTGGTCTCACGTGTTTTACTTGGTATTGGAATTGGTTTTATTAACTCACGTGCGATTAGTATCATCAGTGAAACTTATGCTGGTAGAGAACAAGCTCAAATGCTCGGTCTTCGTGGATCGTTTGAAATTATTGGTAACGCCTTGTTGACCATGATTGTTGGTTTTCTTGTTGTTCTAGGCTGGTCATGGACATTTAGTGTTTATTTATTTGCTTTACCAGTCCTCGTGTTCTATCTTCTCTTTGCACCAAAAGCTAAGGTAGAAGTTAAAGATACCCCAAAAGAATCACGTGCTAAGTTTACGAAAGCTGATATCTTATATATTGTTGGTCTATCGTTATTAGCAGGTTTTGTGATTAATATCAATAGTGCAAATAGTCTTCGAATCCCAGTTATTGTTGACCAATTGCATCTTGGAAGTCCACGTCAAGCAAGTCTTATCTTGAGTGGTATGATGCTTATGGGAATTCTCTCAGGAATCTGTTTTGAAGCTTTGTTGGTTCGTTTTAACAAAAATTTGATCACTGTTTCATTGCTTCCGTTTGCTCTCGGTCTTTTCTTGTTAGGGTTTGCTCATAACCTTTGGGTTATGCTTATCGGAGCAATGTTATCAGGTTTCTGGTACAGCATCGTTGTAACAAACGTCTTTAGTAATGTGTCAACGAAAATTTCGCCACAACTGATCGGTAATGCGACAACATTAGTTCTATTGTTCTGTAACTTAGGTGGGGCTAGTGCAGCATTTACTCTAAACCTCTTTTCAAAAGTAAACCCACAACCAGGATTTGCTTTTGTGATTTATGCGATTATCAGTCTTGTTATTAGCTTTGGACTAGTCTTTAAAACACGCTTTTTAACAAAAAAATAATTTGTGTTAAAGTCTAGTTAAATTAAGGGAAAACCTTTGACAAAAGCAGAAGTAATCTGCTACAATAAGGACTGTCGTAAGACAAGTAACTTCTTCTTGGTCGTAGGATCCGCCAAAAACCTACCACTCGGATGAAGCAATATAAAGGAGAAAATTATTATGGCAATCTCAAAAGAGAAAAAAAATGAAATCATTGCTCAATACGCACGTCACGAAGGTGACACAGGTTCAGTTGAAGTTCAAGTAGCTGTTCTTACTTGGGAAATCAACCACCTTAACGAGCACATTAAACAACACAAAAAAGACCACGCAACTTACCGTGGATTGATGAAAAAAATCGGTCACCGTCGTAACTTGTTGGCATACCTTCGCCGTACAGACGTTAACCGTTACCGCGAATTGATCGCATCACTTGGTCTTCGTCGTTAATCTGACGTTAGGTCACGTAAAAGCTTCTTGGATTTTCCAAGAAGCTTTTTTGTGTGCAAATGCTTCAGTTGATTAACAAAATTAATCACCTTCCCATTGGGTGTATTTTAATGAAAATGAGGTTTTATATAGCATTAAAATGTTAAAAGTGACAAAAGTATTAATATAAAAGGAAAAACGCAAGTGTAATTTGTATCCCCTTACATTGCTTTTACAATAAAAATGAAAAAGCTTACAAAAAACACTTGACCTTTTTTTGAAAAAGGGTTAATATAATTGGTGAAGAATATCACAATGATATGATGATTAAAGAATTTAACTGTTGATTTTGTGTAGTTTTTATAGTGAAGAGAACCTCAAGTAGTGACGTTGAGTTTTGAAATTCCAGACTATACGGTCTTGTTTTTATTTTAGTATCAATCATTAATATAGTTCTTCTCAAAAAATGAGGCACTTATTTTTAAGGGTACTTATAAGGAGGTTTTCTTAATGGCTAAAGCAACAAATGCAGATGTAAAGAATAACGAGTTGAGCGCTGAAGAGTTGGCTCAACAGTACACTGGAGCTCTTGTCGAAAAAGCTCTTGAAGCTGAACGTATTTATGCAACTTATTCACAAGAACAAGTTGATAATATCGTAGCAGCGATGGCTCTTGCAGGTTCAGAAGCTTCACTTGAATTAGCAAAAGAAGCTCATGCAGAAACTGGTCGTGGTGTCGTTGAGGATAAGGATATTAAGAACCACTTCGCTACTGAGTACGTTTATGAACGTATTAAAAACGAAAAAACAGTAGGTATCATTGGTGAAGATAAGGTTTCAGGAAGTATCCAAATTGCTGCACCTCTTGGTGTTTTGGCTGGTATTGTTCCAACAACAAATCCAACATCAACAACCATGTTCAAAATTTTGGTAGCTCTTAAAACACGCAATGCGATTGTTTTTGCCTTCCACCCACAAGCACAAAAATGTTCAGCACATGCAGCTCAAATTCTTTACGATGCTGCTATTAAAGCTGGTGCTCCAGAAAACATTGTTCAATGGATTGAAACACCATCTCTTGCAAACACATCAGCGCTTATCCAAAATCCGAAAATTGCTTCTATTTTGGCAACTGGTGGACCTGGTATGGTAAATGCCGCTCTTAAATCAGGTAACCCATCAATGGGTGTTGGTGCTGGTAACGGTGCTATCTACGTTGATGCAACTGCCCATGTTGATCGTGCTGTAGAAGATTTGTTGCTATCAAAACGTTTTGATAACGGTATGATTTGTGCAACTGAAAACTCTGCAGTTGTTGAAGCACCAATCTATGATGAATGGCTTCAAAAAATGCAAGATAAGGGTGCCTACCTTGTGCCTAAGAAGGACTATAAGAAAATTGAAGACTTTGTCTTTAATGATAGACACGGAGTTAACGGTCCAGTTGCCGGAATGCCTGCCACTTGGATTTGTGAACAAGCCGGTGTCAAATTACCAGAAGGTAAAGATGTTCTCTTGTTTGAACTTGATAAGAAAAACATTGGTGAAAAACTATCTTCTGAAAAACTTTCTCCACTCCTTTCAGTTTATAAAGCTAAAGACCGTAAAGAAGGTGTTGAAATTGTTGAAGCACTTCTTGACTACCAAGGTGCAGGACACAATGCTGGTATTCAAATTGGTTCACAAGCAGACCCATTTGTTGCTGAATATGGTGATGCTGTGAAAGCATCTCGTGTCTTGGTTAACCAACCAGATTCAGTCGGAGGTATCGGTGATGTCTACACAGACGCACTTAAAGCTAGCTTAACACTTGGAACAGGATCATGGGGGAAAAATTCATTGTCACACAATCTTTCAACTGGCGATCTCTTAAATGTTAAGACAGTTGCTAAACGTCGCAACCGTCCTCAATGGATTCGCCTACCAGAAAAAACATACTACGAAAAAAATGCTATCTCTTATTTGCAAGACGAATACGAATCAATGCAACGTGCTTTGATTGTTGCTGACCCAGGTATGGTTCAATTTGGTTTTGTTGATACTGTCCTTGCTCAATTGGCATTGCGTGATGAAAAAGTTGCGACATCAATTTACGGCACTATCAAACCAGACCCAACACTTGGTCAAACAATTGAAATCGCAAAACAAATGCGTGATTTCAAACCAGATACAGTTATTGCAGTCGGTGGTGGTTCAGCACTTGATGCGGCTAAAATTGCACGTTACATCTATGAATACTCACTTGATCAAGAAGCTGATTTTCTTGATAGCTACGAAAACGTCAGCGAACTCTTCTTACGTTTGCAACAAAAATTCATTGATATCCGTAAACGTATCGTAAAATTCAAACATCAAACAGCAACTCGTCTCTTCTGTATCCCAACAACATCTGGTACAGGTTCAGAAGTAACACCTTACGCTGTTATTACTGATGATCATACTCACGTTAAATATCCATTGACTGACTATGAATTGACACCACAAGTTGCTATTGTTGACCCAGAATTTGTTATGACAGTGCCAAAACGTACCGTTGCTCTTTCTGGTTTGGATACTTTGTCACATGCCCTTGAAGCTTATGTTTCAGTTATGGCATCTGATTTGACTCGTCCATGGTCTCTTGAAGCTATTAAATTAGTTATCGAAAACTTGGAAGATTCTTATAACTACGATCCTAAGAATCCTACACTTCGTGGCGAACAAGCACGTGAAAATATGCACTATGCTGCAACACTTGCAGGTATGGCCTTCTCAAATGCCTTCCTAGGTATTAATCACTCAATCGCACACAAAACTGGTGGTGAATTTGGTCTTCCTCACGGTCTAGCTATTTCAATCGCTATGCAACATGTTATTCGTTACAATGGTGTTGCAGGAAATGTGAAACGTTCAGTCTTCCCACGTTATGAAGAATATCGTGCACAACGTGATTACGCTGATATTGCTCGTAGCCTTGGTCTTCAAGGTAAAGATGATGCAGCATTAGTAGAAGCACTTTGCCAACGTATTGATGCTTTGATGAAAGCAGTTGATGTTGATCCACGTCTTTCTGCAAATGGTGTTACAAAAGAAGCCTTTGATGCAGCAGTTGATAAATTAGCATCACTTGCTTACGATGACCAATGTACACCTGCTAACCCTCGTCAACCATATATTGCTGAGTTGAAACAATTGTTGATTGACATGTTCTAATATTGCATTGTTCAATGCTTAAAAACCTCCTGAAAAGGAGGTTTTTGTGTTTTTAATTTAAGAAAAGTAGTCTTTTAAATGGTGCTTGCTTTTTAATTTTCGCACACGAGAAATTATGATAGAATGGTGGTGTAAAAAAGCAGATTTTTTAAATAAAGGCATAAAAAGGAGAATGTTATGATTGGGTCATTAATTGTTGGTGCACTTATTGGGATAATAGCAGGAGCTATTACGAAAAAAGGTGAATCAATGGGATGTATTTATAATATTTTTGCAGGACTTGTTGGTTCATTTGTTGGTCAAACTTTATTTGGTTCTTGGGGGCCAAGTTTGGCAGGTATGGCTATTTTACCATCTATTCTTGGTGCGATTATTGTCATTGCTGTGGTGGATTTATTATTTAGATGATAGATGTCAAAAGATATAACAGAGTAGCTATTTCGAGATAGCTACTTTTTTTGCGCTTTCGGTCTTAGAGCTCTGCCATTTCCTCTAAAATGTGATAAAATAGTGGAGATACGTGGTTTTATGCAAAGACGAGTTTATAAGTCTTTTACAGACTGGTTTTTGTAGAAAACAGACGTATCAAAAAAATTGTTAGAGGAATAAAAATGTCAAAACAAACTTTTGAAACAACCTTTGCTGGTCGACCACTTGTTGTTGAAATTGGTCAAGTTGCTAAACAAGCTAATGGCGCTGTAGTAATTCGCTACGGTGAATCAACAGTTCTTAGTGCGGCTGTAATGTCTAAAAAGATGTCTACAGGTGACTTCTTCCCACTTCAAGTTAACTACGAAGAAAAAATGTACGCCGCTGGAAAATTCCCAGGTGGTTTCAACAAACGTGAAGGACGTCCAACAACTGATGCGACATTGACAGCTCGCTTGATTGACCGTCCAATTCGTCCAATGTTTGCAGAAGGTTTCCGTAATGAAGTTCAAGTGATTAACACTGTTCTTTCTTATGACGAAGATGCTAGTGCACCAATGGCAGCTATGTTTGGTAGCTCATTAGCCTTGTCTATTTCAGATATTCCATTCAATGGACCAATCGCAGGGGTTCAAGTGGCTTATATCGATGGTGAATTTATCATCAACCCATCAGCAGAACAAAAAGAAGCTTCACTTCTTGAATTGACTGTTGCTGGTACAAAAGAAGCCATCAACATGGTTGAATCTGGTGCCAAAGAATTGTCAGAAGATATCATGCTTGAAGCTCTTCTTAAAGGTCACGAAGCTGTCAAAGAATTGATTGCTTTCCAAGAAGAAATCGTCGCAGCTGTTGGTAAAGAAAAAGCAGAAGTTGAATTACTTCAAGTTGATCCAGAATTGCAAGCTGAAATTATCGCAGCCTACAACGCAGATCTTCAAAAAGCTGTTCAAGTTGAAGAGAAAAAAGCGCGTGAAGCAGCAACAGAAGCTGTTAAAGAAGAAGTCACTGCTGTCTATGAAGAACGTTACGCTGATGACGAAAACTACGAAACAATTATGCGTGATGTTGCTGAAATTCTGGAACAAATGGAACACGCTGAAGTTCGTCGTTTGATTACAGAAGATAAGATTCGTCCTGATGGTCGTCGTGTTGATGAAATTCGCCCATTGGATGCTGAAATCGACTACATTCCAAAAGTTCACGGTTCTGGTTTGTTCACACGTGGACAAACTCAAGCCTTGTCAGTATTAACACTTGCTCCGATGGGAGAAACACAAATCGTTGACGGTCTTGGGGCTGAATACAAAAAACGTTTCTTGCATCACTATAATTTTCCACAATTCTCTGTTGGTGAAACAGGACGTTATGGTGCGCCAGGCCGTCGTGAAATTGGTCACGGAGCTCTTGGTGAACGTGCTCTTGCGCAAGTTCTTCCAAGCCTTGAAGAATTCCCATACGCTATCCGCCTAGTTGCTGAAGTTTTGGAATCAAATGGTTCATCATCACAAGCATCAATCTGTGCTGGTACACTTGCACTTATGGCTGGTGGTGTGCCAATCAAAGCACCAGTTGCTGGTATTGCCATGGGATTGATTTCAGACGGCAGCAACTACACAATCTTGACAGATATCCAAGGTCTTGAAGATCACTTCGGCGATATGGACTTCAAAGTAGCTGGTACTCGCGAAGGTATTACAGCTCTTCAAATGGATATCAAGATTGAAGGTATTACACCGCAAATCTTGAAAGAAGCTCTAGCTCAAGCTAAGAAAGCTCGCTTTGAAATTCTTGATTTGATTGAAGCAACCATCCCAGTTCCTCGTACACACCTTGCTCCAACAGCACCAAAAATTGATACTATTAAAATTGATGTTGATAAAATCAAAGTGGTTATCGGTAAAGGTGGCGAAACTATCGATAAAATCATCGAAGAAACTGGCGTTAAAATCGATATCGACGAAGAAGGAAATGTATCTATCTACTCATCTGACCAAGCTGCTATCGACCGTGCTAAAGAAATCATTGCTGGTTTAGTTCGTGAAGCTAAAGTTGGTGAAGTTTACCACGCTAAAGTTGTCCGTATTGAAAAATTCGGTGCATTTGTAAACCTATTTGATAAAACAGATGCCCTTGTTCACATTTCAGAAATCGCTTGGACACGTACAGCAAACGTTTCAGATGTTCTTGAAGTTGGCGATGAAGTAGACGTTAAAGTCATTAAAGTAGACGATAAAGGTCGTGTCGATGCTTCAATGAAAGCTTTGCTACCACGTCCACCAAGAGCTGAAAAAAATGAACACAAAAAACATTCACCATTTGGTGGACACCTACGTGATCATAAAGAAAAACACGATAGTATCGACTAAGATTTTTTCTGATTGATTATCTCTTATATTGTGGAGTTTAACGATGACAAATTTAAATGAACTTGATATTCGTTTGCGTGCCTTTGTTAACGCACCAGACAACTTTTTAGATAGTATTGCTCTTGTCAATGCTTTACATAACATTCCAGTTTTGGCTAG
>OCTW011371839.1_pt1 | contig 25447 bp, 24 predicted proteins | sample 1539671 | NCBI WGS metagenome assembly OCTW01 (sample SAMN02144230, study PRJEB22623) | gut metagenome | biome: sheep rumen | host: Ovis aries | place: New Zealand | reverse complement strand
TTCTACATTAAATGTCATATTCATGTGAACTTTTAATTTTGAACCACATCCATCACATATATACTCTTCATCTAATTCAGGATCATCTCCTAAATAGAACTTAATTTCTCCTGAATCTGATTTAGTAATATCATACTGTTTACCAAAAACAGCTTCTGGTAAAAAGAGTTCAGATGGTAAATATTCTTGGCCACACACTGGGCACTTTATAATTGGTAAGTCTTTTATCATAAATTATCTTCTTTCTTTCTATCTATATAAAATATTATACAATTTAAAACTATAAAAATAAACTAATTAAAAAAGAGGTAATTTCTTACCTCTTAAATTTCAGTTTTTCAGACAGCCTCTTGAATTAACTGTCCTTCATCGTCGTATATCGCTGATTGAGTGCATGTAGAAAATTCTTTAACAATTCTCCAAACACCTCCGACTTTAACATACATTGTATTTACTTTCTTTCATCCAGAAGCTAGTTTTATATACTTACCTGTTTTCGATCAAATACCATAAATATTTCTAGCGTTTGAATCTGATGTGTCTCAATCATCAGCAGTTGTTACTTCATTCTTTCTTATATAGTATGGTAACGCCAACTTAGGAGCTTCATCAGTATTAGGATAAACGCCTCTATCATTATTTCATTTAGTAATTCCATCTTCTCCATAGAATTCATTAAGCTGATCTATAGTACTCCATCCTATAAATACGAAATCTCCTCCCATCGAAACACCTTCAGGAGCTTCTTTAACATAATAACACTGAACATTATTATAAGTCTTTAGGTTTTCGATTGTATATGTTTCGAGAGTTCTAACATACCCTTGATCATCGTAGTAATGTAGATACACTTTATTCTGAATAGGAATTCATTTAGCATAAAGTTTTACAATAGTAGGTTCAGCACCTGATTGACTAGTGATGTAATTATAAATTCTATCATCTAACCATTGGCCTTCTAATTGAACTGGTACAGTTCCTGTTTCATTTGTCCATCCACCAAACGTATAACCTAATTTCTTAGGGGTTACTGCAGGAATTTGAACATCTGATATATCATAAGTCTTTGTAGCATTAGGTCATTGACCTGGTTGAGCTGCATCACCATTTATTATAAATTGAACTGAATAAGTTTTATTTGTCCATTTAGAGTACGCAGTAATGTCTGACTCCATCGTCATATTATTTTTGATTTGAATGTCTCCACTGTCATACCAACCAGCAAATTTATAACCAATTCTAGTTGGATTACTAGGAAGCCCTGATAATTTTAATGGACCTTTTTCTGATATACTATAAGACCAGTAAGCTTTGAGAGTAGTATTAGCCATTAATGTTAGGCTTGACATACCTTCATTGCCTCCGTACTTAAGTCCATTATAGTTACTTATGTAATATTTAAGAGGATTATAAGTTATTGTTTGGTTTCCAGTATTCGAATACGTTGTTCCATAATACGATCCTAGATTGTAGAAATTAGCTGCATATGAATATTCTGATTTATCATTATTTTTCGTGGCATTTTTAACACTTAGCGTAGCATATGAAGGGTTACCTTTAGATCATACAGCATCTAAATACATATCCTCTCTAAATGTAGCTGTTGATCCAGGATTATAAGTCGATCCAGTAAATCTATCTCTTCACGTACTAAACGAAGTAGTTTGATTTCATTTTCCTGTCTGAGGGCTTACAGCATTACCACCTTGTACATCATATGTAAGAGTATATGTTCCAGAATCATGAACATCAGATTCTTTTGCCCTAATAGTTGTAGGACTTCCATAAGAGAATGAAGCTCCTCCTACCTTCTCACCATTACTATAATAATAAACATAATATAGTAATCTAGGACCGATTATTGTTAAGTCATCAGATATACTATCAAAATTTGCTCCACCTACAGCTGTTATTTTATACTTAGCTGATACATCAGCGTATGCTGTAGCTCTAGATGTTCCTGAAAGAGTTCCGCCTGATACGAATGTGCATAATATTGACGGACTACTTGAACTTGTTGATATCGAAGATACACTTGTAATATTTCATTTCATAACATATCCTCGAGATGATCAATCTCCCGTCTGAAGAGCACTCGATCCGTTGTTACTAATAGTTGCTGTTGTGCTTCCTGAAGGTCTATATGCTTGACAGTATATATTTACTAGTCAATTATTTCCTGATCTTAAATATGAGACTGCAAGTCTTGTGTATATAAGCTGAGAATTTCCGTAAGATGTTGAATTCCAGTTAGAATATCATGAGCCACTTGTATAACTGACAGGTATATTAATTGTAGACATACTCTATCTCCTTATTCAGTATATTTAAGTCAAATATCTCCATTTTCTCCGATAGATCTATCAGGAGAGTTCGTACTTGCATACACTCCTACACCACTATGAAGTGTTCCACTTGTTGTATAGCTGGCTCTAGAAACACTATAAGAAATTCCAGCTTTCGATTCAATCTTGAATTCGTGACCAGCGTCAACATTAGAAGCTTGTGCTATACCATTATCATCGAAATACACAAATTTAGAATTATTTCCTTTTCGATTTAACCCATTTAATTTATTAAATTGTTCAGCTTCAATTCCAATAGTCATTGTGTCTGTAGAGGTATCAATATCACTGATTGTGATACCGTCACCTTCTACTAGGTTGTGCTGTTTTCTAGCTATTTCTTCTTTAACATTGTAATTATCATCATACTTAATTGAATCAGCAGTTAATCTTACCTTATTAACTAATCTACCATTCTCAAACGCTTTTAAAGTGTATACGGCATAATTTTCAGTAACTTCGTCTGCAGGCTCAGAAGTAGAATATTTTAAGCCAACAAAATCACTTGCCGGATCTAAATCAGTATCAAGATCTACACTAGTGCTATCGAAACTAACTAATGTATTACTATTGACGATACCTTTCTCTACTTTTATTTGAAGCCACAAGTTACCTTGACTAAGAGTGCTTAGAAGAGAATCAGTAATTTCAAAATAATAACCGTGAATAACAACTTTTAATACATTATTCTTATAACTTAAAACATAACCTTTGTTCTCTGTAAAATCATCAATATCAGTAATAGAATTTAAAATATTTACAAAGTTTTGTTCACTTGTATATTTACCACTAAATGTCTTTGTTCTTAGTGTCGATGGAAATACAGATACGCTATCTGAACTAAAATAAGCCATAATTTCTCCTTATCTATATATAACTAACAGCTAATGTTCATTCAACTTTCATATTTGAATCACCACCAGCTACTATCGGTCCTAGACCTAAATCAGATAATTTTACTTCTGCGTATAATGTTTTAGAAATATCCTTACTGTAAAGTCTAAATCCGTATATCTCTGTTCCAGATGTTAAGATCTGATTAGGAATAAGAAATGTCATTGTAATCAAAGCAGCTTCATCGCCATCTTCAGTAGCAATTACTTTATCATTGATAACTGGAGAACCTGCACCGATATCAACCAACTCTAAGCTGGCATCCACTCCACAAGGAGTGATAATGCCAGGTCTTTTAGCGTTGATATTTTTACCGTATAAGGCATCTCTTAAGTATTTACATAATCCTATTTTTGCAGTATTATGACAATCAACCACTTTGTAAGGAACATTATCTCTATACAAAGTTATCTTAACATTATTAAATATTCTACTGCCATTAAATATATTTGATACCATATTATCTTATTCCTTTTCTTCAAATTTCTGATTACTTCCATAAATGAATGTATCTGTAATCGATCTTGGACTCACAAGATCAACATCTTCTCCATGTCTCTCAATCGTAATATCATTACTCGGACCAACAAACATATCAGAAGTATAAGGTGAATCATAACTATTAACATTATCAATATAAGCCAATAATCTAGAATTAATGCTTCCCGCACTCGATGTTTTATATCTAATAATATTAAACGTTAATCCTGCAGGTAACAAATATTCAATTAAATCTTCAAGCACACCTAATGTAAATAAGTTTTCAGGTACTCTAATTGTAACATTATATCCTGCGATATTAACTACCTGATCGATTGATTCACCTTCGAGATTTTCTATCTTTAAAAGGATGTTAACACAATACTCAAGAGCTTTACTTGTACCTTTATTCATCATTAAGTATTTAAAACAAGAAGTTACAGCTTCTAATTCATCATCATCTCAATGATGCTTAGGAATAAAGTTTAAAGTCCTTGATCTTAAATCTATTAATTTATTATCTATGTTATTATTTCAAATTTGCATATCATCAATATACATTTTTGAAATATTAAATAGTGCAGTATACAATCTCGCAATTACTTGGTAATCACGAGATTGAGCACTATATTCAGCAGGAGTTTGTTTAATTATATCAATTAACATTTTAGCCTCCTATCGTTTTAAACTAGGTGGAAATGTTATTGTAGATGCATCCATTTGACTTGTACTTGGTAATACAATTTGCGGAATTGTCATTCTATTAGCAACGTTGTTAACGTCTCACATTGCATTGGCATCTTCGAAGTCAGTGTTATCCATTGCAATACTATTATCAAGTCTATAAGTATAATAAGGCTTTACATACTCTGAATCAGAATTACTAATAATACTTAAGATTCTCTTTAGTACATCACCTATAGCAATTGATCCGATGTTTAGATTAGGATTTAAGCCACCTTTAGAATCTTTAATAACTGTTATATCATCGATTAAAATAGCTTCATTTGTATTTGTAATAGGATTCCAAGTCAATGTCATTTTTAATTGACCGCTTGTAGATATCTTAGGACTAATATAATATGAAGTACTTCCAGCAAATGAAGTAGCCTCAGCATACACTGTCGAGCTAGGATAATCAGTAAATTCAACATCATTGTCATCAGCATCTTTAATTGAGATAGTAATTTCTGAATCACTATCTATAATATGAAGAGGTAAAATGTAGATACCTTCTCCCTTATAAAAATTAAATTCAGCCGAAGTTGTCTGATCATTAACTCGTACAGTTCTAGGATAAGTCTTTCCATCTAATTCATATGAATAAAATCTATAATTTTCATCGAGATAAATTGTATCACCTAAAGCCATGAGAGGCTGAGAAGATTGCATGTAAAGTGAATGCCATACTTTTGTAGTCTCCTCTTCACTTTCGATAGTTTCCCAATAACCAGAATATTCTTTATTATTAATTAAGATTCTTTGATTTTCTAATAATTCTTGAGCATTAGATGAACTCATATTCAAATCAAGTCTACTTCTAATTTGGTAGAAGTTAGAAACCTTAGGAAGTACATTCTGAGTATTATTTATAATGTATTTAATAGATCCATCACAATATACAAAATCATTTCCAATTTCATCTATGCTTTCTCCTCGGTGATCTTTAGGATTATCCCAGCCACTAATAATCAATTCATCATTTTCACCAAGAGTAACAACGTTCATCTCTGTAATTGTTAAAGGATTAGCGATGAAGTCTAGATTTTTCTGCCAAGGAATATCTGAAGTAGTTCCTTCTCTAGAAATAGTTGAAATACTCCTATCAGAAGGAGAATCAATTACCCAACTCTTTGCAGTAGTTTCATTAGGATAATTTTTTAACTCTAACTTAGTTCCGGCACCGAGAATCATAATTTCGTTTAAAGAAGAATTTGTGTAGATGAAGTACTCATCATTTCTTAAAATTCTTTCTTTCTCTCTTACAGAGAATAACCTATCTTTACCATCAGCCTCACTGGTAATTATTCAATAACACTGAATTCCTGTGTTATCTAATAATGTGCTCATTTGTTTTCTAGTAGATATCGTTTGATTTGTTGCTAACTGTCTAAAGTTATCATTCTCATAAAATGTACCATCAAGATCTGTTCATGATTTTTTAACACCTTTAGTAGTCAAATAATCAGTCGGTGAAATATTAAATGTAGTTAATACAGTTTCACCTGCTTCGATTGTAGCCATTTTCTCTGAACCATCTTGAGTATATATTAAGATAATTCTCTGACCAGCTGTTAACGTATGTTCTGTATTAGCGTAAATAACATCACCAGGGGCTCCAATAAATTTATAGTTAACGTATACACCATAAGTGTATTCAGAATAATAGTTTGGATAGATAATCTGAACAGCTTCATTCTTCTTTAATACATAATCAATATTCAAGAACTCTTCTTTAGTGGATGATTCAGTTGTTTCTTGTCACACAGCTACAGAGCCAACAGCATCGAGTTTCACAGTCTTAGAGCTTTCACTTTTGTTCATATTTATTAGAGGAGCATTTAAGTTATTTGTAATTGTACATGTAATATTATCCTCAGACTTATAAGTAGTCTCACTCTTAACAGTTCCGTCAGCTTCAACTACTCTTACCTTTAAAAAGTCTTGACGAACATCTCCATCGATAGTAACTGTCTTTAAGATATATGAACTATTAATTCCAAGTGATTGTCTTGAATCTGGACTATCAAAGTTAGGAGCATTAAATATATACTCAATATTTGATCCTGTAGAAACAAATCCTTTGTACTCTTTTTTAACAGATTCGGTAGCATATGAAATACTTTGATCTTGCTCAATTGTAATAGGTACTTCTGTTTCTAGTTTATTCCACGATATAATATCACCATTTATTTGACCAAAATCATATTTAAAGTCTTCATCAAAATTAAATAAACAAAGTCTACCAGCTAAAACATTCTTAGCAACTAAATCAGTTACTAATACAGAATCATTTAGTGCATCTTCAATTTCAATATAACCATCGGCTCCATCGGAAGATCTTACTAAAGCACTTAGTTTATAATTAATAGAGCCTAAATCAACTCTCTTAATTCTAGGATCAGCTTCAACAATCACTTTTTCGATTTCAGCTGGATCTAGTTTCGTACCAAATTCAACTTCTCTTGCGTTGAAGTTTTGAGAGAGTGCTTTATAGACATTCGTTAGTATTTCTTTTCTTTCCTTCTCATAAACTTTATTAAATGTTACAATACTAGCTGAGATAGGAGCATAATTCTTAAAACAGAATACTTCACCTTCATCATGACCTTTATATGTGTGACAGATACATTTATAATTTTCAATAGCAGATTTAACTTGACTATCTGTAGTATCTGATACAGGTTTAAATGATTTGTTTAAAGCAGATGAAGGTATATCATCAATATAATCACTCAATGAGAAAGCTTTCAAAGCATACACAACTAAATCATAAGGAGTCATTGCACTTGTTAAAAGTGCGAAGCTGTTTAAATTAATTCTATTAGCGTCAACTCAACCAGTTTCTGTATATACTTGAAGTTTACCAGAAACTTTTAATGTCTCTTCATCTATCGTTATTAATGTAAATAAGTCTCCTTCTTTAGCATCTGTAGGTTCAGTTGTTCCCGCGCCTACAAATGATAATGAGCTTGATTTAGTACTTATGTTTTTGAACTGTTTGCTTCTAGTCTCTAAATCATAAGTAATTACATTTAATGATTTATTATAATCGTTACGTCTATCTGTAACATAAACATTTGAAACATAAGGATTATCATTACTATCAACTAATGAATAGATCTTATTAGCATAATCTCTACAAGTAATCAATGTATCGAACGTACCAACAATTCTCTTAAAATTATTATACATTTCATTGATAGTTTCAGGGTCTTTACCATTTGTAATACTTCCTGAATTATTTACCAATAATATACTTGTACTTCTTGTATCTCCAGAATAATCTACAAAAGTATCAGGACTAAGAATCTTGACTAATTTATTAGCACTAATATTTCCTGATTTACCTGAAGTAGCAATGTACTTGATTACTAAGCCATCTCCTATTAAATTAGATATATCAGAAGGAAATTCGATATAAGGAAGATTCTTCACTGAATCGTAATCTATCTTATATATTCTTAATCCATTAGGCTGTGTTAGCAGATAATTATTTCTTTCCCATAAATCTTCATAATCATCTGCATTAACATTTCTAACATACACTCCATTCTGAGCAACCATTGTTTCAGGAAAGTATACTCGATTATTCTCGTCTAAATTATCTAATGTAATTGTATTATTATCATTAATCGCTAGAGTTTGAAGTGTTCCTTCAATAAATCTAGCGGAGAAACTTGATCCTTTACCACTTATAGAAATATCTTCAATCTGAGTATACGAAACTGTTTCCTCAGCATCTGATATTACTAATGGATTATCACCAGCAGGAATTACAAAACTTGCAGGTAGTCCAGTTTCCTCTTCATCATAATCTTGACTAAGAGTTACTGTTACCATTCCATTGGCTGAAACATAATAGTTAGGGGTATAACCATTCATTTCAGTGATATTTCTTACTGATCTATCCTGAGTAGCAGAAGGTAAAAAGTTCTCTAAGATATTTTTATCAATGTTATAATTATTGTGATCAGCTACAAACGCCGCTTCTTTCAAAAGAACAACACCAGGGTCTGACTCATCAGATCTTGATGGATCCCATTTATCAGTGAGCTCTTTAGCTAAATCAAGCATATCAGGATAAATTGATCCAAAATCTTTATCAGTATAGCTTATAGCAGATATTTCATTTATTTCTTTAGCCATTTATTATCTCCTAAGCTTCATTTTGTAGAAGCACAATATTATATAAGTCAGTAGTATAGTCAGCTCTATTAAGAGCTCTTATAGTTAGTGTCAATTCACCATAGCTTCCTCTAATTAATTTAAGATCTTTTCTCTTAACGGATATTTGAGGTATAAATAATGTAATAGCAGTGTAGATATCATCTAGTAAAATATCCTGCAATACGTTATCATTCTGGTTAAATAAGTACCTTTTTAATCCTGTGCCATAATAAGGGTCACCAAATAGTTCTCCTTTTTCTGACCACAAGAGTAATTTTAAATTTTGTAGAGTAGCATCATAGTCACTAACTATTTTTGTATTTGTACGATCAAACATTTCTGGAAATGCAATACTCTTCATCTAATTACCTTCCTTTATTATAATTAATCAGGTCATCATGTAATAAAATCATCTGTACCTATAATATTCCCTCATTCCGGTCATGTTCCACTAGATTTTGGTTGATACTCTATTTGACGTTCCTCTGTTATTCTTGATATAGAATCTCATCTAGGATTTCTTATCTCATCTGATACATCGACATATCGTGATGCGTCAGGAACTGACGGACTTTGCTGGTCATCACACAATGTTCTACCTATTGTTATATATTCAGTATGATCGTATACCCAGCCACCAGGTTCAGGTCCAGGTGGATCAGGTCCAGGAGATCCTGGACTTACGAGTACATATACAGGACTTCCAGCCCCATCGTAATCAACAGTTCCATCATCATGATAAAATCTGTAACTCTGATATGTACTTCCTCAATTCATTACGTCACTTACAGATGATCCAACATAAACTGTAAGAGCGCCTCCTTGGGGAGACTCTGCTCAATAAGAATTTGCAGGCCTTGGATCAAACTTTCCACCTAGAGAAGAATATCCTCTGTATCCAGTGTATCAGCTTCCACTTACCGAGTTTCCACCTTCACATACAGCTACATGCGTATGACTGTAGACTATCACATCTCCTCTTTTAGGAGTAACAGTACCATAAGGAACGGCTTCTCAGCCTGCAGATTTATTAACATGATCTGGTCAACTATCAGCCCCAGGAGTGCCGCCTACAATAGGAGCTGATAATCCCATTTCTTTAACTCTTCCGTATGCATAGCATGTACAGCTAGGCATACAATTGTCAAAAGACACATAAGGATTAATTGATGAATCTGTATAATGTTTGCTTCAAGAAAATGCCATCATTTCTCCTATCTATCTTTTATCTATCCTTCATAATGAAGTCTTCCTAATCCAGTTCCACTATATCATCTAGAACCTGATTGTTTACTTCAGTATCTATCACTGAGTATTCCTCCATCTCCACCTTTTATACTATAGGCAGGATCATCCCAATGTTCTAAGACTTCATAATATAGATCCTCAGCAGTGCCACTTCTATTTAATGTATACCCAGGTCCTCCATACGTAAGAACAGATTCTGAAATTTCACCATCTGATTCAACAACCGCGACATGTCCATTCCATACAACAATATCACCAGGTTGCCAATTTCCATCGTATTTAGGAACTCATCCATTACCTGCATTATCAAGCCATCATTGACCTGCATCACGCCAATAAGAAAATGGAGCTGGAAAACCCATTTCTTGGACTCTATAATAAGCATACCAAGTACAGTTAGGCATAGCATTTGCACCAGAATCTCCCCATGGATAATTATCATTATCAGGAGTAGGTGCGCCTGATGAAGGTTGAATGTGTCTATAAACATCATACGCAATAACACCTTCAAATGAATACCTATGTTGTCTCCATCTTGCATAATCATAGAGATCTCTATGATCGGTCATTAGGATTCCATCTTTTTGATTTACAGGCGATAATAAGTTATCTTCATATCACCCATGATTTCCACTTGAATCTCCATAATGAGTAACATATTCTTCAAAATACTCAGGAGCTCCATCAGGAAGCGGAAAATCTACGGCTTCAGGTTTGTACCCTCAAGCATATCTCTTAGGAGAATAAGTATCTATGTTATCTCTGTCATAATAGTGAACATCATATAATCCGTAAAGAAGTTCTCTATCACCCTTATAAACTCTTCTCAATGAATCAGATCCATCTGTAGCTCTTAATCTAGGAATATCTTCTGTTCCATTTTTAATAGGCATTATACTATCTCCGAAGGTGGTACTGAAGTTAAGAAGTATAATTTATGCTCATCTTTTTCAGATAACTGATCATACTCTTCGCCACTCATTATTATAATTCTATTTGCATAAGTTCTAGTATCAGGTTGTCCATATTCAGGAGCATCTCCTATAGCATCATACTGAACAACTTGCATATTAACATCTTCAGCATACATATTCATCTGCGTAGCTAAAGGTACTTTAACATTTCCCTCTGAATCTACGTACTCACCATCTTCATTCTTTTCAACTCCTGGAGCTTCTCAATGAACATGATCTAAACGCACACCTTCGGCAGATATTTGATAATCTTTCTGAGCTGGATCATCATCTGTCTCTGATTCATCATACTTAGGAGTATGATTCCATTTTACAAAAGGCTTTAATTCATCAGGATCAATTCCATGATCAAAGTTTTCTAAACCTTGATATAAGTTATAAATATCTTGAGGACTATATTGTCCTATCTTTGTATTCTCTGGTAAGACTACACTTCCTGTAACATTCAACTGATCAAACTGTGCATATACAGGATCAGATTCTTCTGGCACATCTGTAAATAACTTACCTTGAATAATTGCTATGTTATATTTATCATCTTCAAAAGTAACTATTACACAATCACCGACTTTATAGCCTTTGTATATTCCTGGACTATTACTTAGAATAGCATCAAAAATGGCCTCATCATTAACATTATCTGTCATCAACGGGACATTTACTTTATACATATTGCTATCTTCAGTAGGTAGCTCTGTAACATAAGCTTTTGTTGTAATCATTATACTAAGTTATCATCTGGGGCCACTCTTAATACTTTAAGAGTTGTCTTATATCCATCACCAGCACTTATTGAATCTTCTTGTGAGGTAATTATATAGTAGCCTGAAATTAAGCTCTTATGGCCATAATAAAATACATTTATCTTTATATACTGCATCAAGACAGCTGGTCTAAGTAATCCTCTCATTGTTACTATAGCACTAATAGGATACTGAGTAACTTTTGTCCACCAAGTCGAATCATTCTCATTCATTTCGAATTGAGTGTTTGTTAACTGAGGTGAATAAATAGCCTTTTGTCTGCCTCGATTATCAATTCTTTTTAAATAATCAGAGTTTCCAAGATCTCTATTATAATCATAATATAGAGATCAATTTTGTTTATTGTCTACATTAAAACTTGTAACTATGTTCGCTGATGGATACCCTATATCTAAATCATACGTACATAACTGATTTAATTCATTAGAAGCTCTCTGAATCTTTTGAACTTTAAAATAAGCACCGCCATAAGTATTATCTAAATCTTCATATGTTGTTAATGAATATACATTCTGTTTAATAGCAGAGCTTGTAGTGCTTCCAGAAGGATTCATATATGATACGAGAAATGAAATGTATTCCAATATAGACATATTAGTACATGTAGGAATAGTGATAATCCTGTCATCTCCTGAAATGAATCCACTCTGTTCGACTAAGTCTTTATCTCTCATTCCCTTAAATACATCTGTTAAATGATATTTAGAACTATATAATAACCTTTTAATAACATCACTTGGTTTTGATGTAACAGAAGGGAAAGTATATGTACCACTTAAAGATAAAGTAGAAGCTGATACAGCATTTATCGTATAAGATATAGTAGGTTCATTAACGGCATAGTTACTATTGATTCCTGTGATAATAGCTTCCTCATCTCTATAAATATATTCAGGAAGCATCGCGTCTCCATAAGTAAACTTTATCTTAAAATTACTTGATACAGAGCTAAATAGTTTTTCAAAGAAGTTAGGATCAGAGTTTTCAGTAAGCGGATACTTTATTGTAAGTGAATACTGATTGACTGTACCATTAATCTTCTTAACATTTAAGTTCTGAATAAAATTAGGATACTTAACACCGTTCTCTGTAACAACGCCATTGTTTGTGGTAACTCTTTTAGATCTACCTTCGTAAACACCGAATGTATATCCTCCGATTTCTACACGCACAAAAGGAGCCTCAACTCTATTTGTTGAAGCTAACAATGATCCTACTCTATTTGATTCTCTAGTGATATCTGCCATTAGTCTTTATATCTAATTCCACTTAATGTTGGTATATATAAGTAATTAAATTGATCTATTGGTTTTGTATAAGGATCGTGAACTCTATTAAAATCACATATAACCCAGAAAAGATCTGGTCTTCCGTAATACTGTAAAGCCAGTGAATCATAAGTATCAATATCTTTAACAACGTGGAGTACATATTCAGTATCATCTCTTAAGTTTTTAGAGATACCATAGATATATTTCTTATCCACTGTGTTGTAATAATATGGTAGTGTGCTATACCTTGAAGTGTAGGTATAGAATTTTTTAGATTTATTTGTTAAAATATCCATAATTACTCTACTCCTGTAACTACGAATTTATGTTTTGTCGTACTTATATTAGCAGTCTTCTTCTTTTCCTGTGTAATACCATCAAGTGTTTTCACTGTTCTAGGTACTGTAGTTCCATTTGAACTATTTGCTGGAGTAGAAGAATTCTGAGAAGCAGCTGAAACAGTATCTGAATAAATACCGTCCTTAAATGTTCTTGTTATTCCTCTGAATGATCCTTGCTCTGAAATAGCTGCAGCATCATAAGGATCAGTTTCATATATAGAGAAACCGATGTCAACTACAGCATATTTATCATTCCATAAAATTGGTTTCTGATAAGTGCATTGTACAGTACTGTTAATAACTCCTTTAATAAAAATATCATTACCGAATCGTAAAGCTACCATTGGAGGAATTACTGCTTTTGATCCAGATGAATACTCGTTATATTTAGGAATAGCTGCAGCTTGAAGATACTTAATTAATGTATCTACATAATCATCAGCTGTAAAATCTACAACACCTTCTTTTAGATTACTTACATTAAAGTTTAGCCCTTCCATCATATCTCTATGTAATCTTAAACTTACAGTGGAGATATTTCTAGGACCAGAATTCTGGTATGAAAATACAGGTGCAGTTCTAGCCAATGCATTTGTTTCTGCGAACGTAGACCCCATAGTATCGCTTAATGATTCTGGATAGTCAGGTAAAACACAAAACTTATTTAAATGATACAAATAAATATATGAATTAAAAATCATTATATTAACCTCAAAAGAGTTTCTACATCTTTATCTACATATCCAAGTAAATCTTCATGTGTATCGATAAATCTCTTTGTAAGTACTTCCTCACGAGTTTCATTACCTTCTCTAATTAGAATCTTATTACCATGCTTTTCTTCTGTTCCTTTAGTAATATCATTCATTAATAATTTATCATGGACTTTACTTGTCAGTGTCTTATCTCAAATACCATAATAACCTTCAAGATTTGAATCTCTGTAAATAATATCCTGAACTCTCTTTATATTATCTGAAATAGGATCAGTTTTGTTTATTACGTGTCCTAGTAAATATTGAATTAATTTATCAGCGAATGGATAACTATTCTTGTCATCCAAAGCCAATAAAGAATTTTTACTAAAGTAACTTTCTGGAAGATTCTCTTCGTTATAAATGAAATTAGTTACTAATGAGCCGTCAATAACATTTGAGCAAGGAGAATAGTTTCCTTCTAAAACAACAATTGATGAGTCTACTTCACTAGGAAGTTTAATCAATAATCTAAGATCTCTTTCTTTTCTCCATAAATCTTTAGCACAACTAAAATCTGTACTATATACTATTGGTGAGTTAAATCTCGATCCTCCAAAACATTTGTAAGATTCTTTTACTAAAGATTCTGGAGTAGCTGAAATAAATATATCATTATATAAAATGCATGCCATTTCATACTTAACTTCAGAATTAATAGCGATTGTATACATCTGACCAAATTTCACAGGAATTAAATAGTAATTATATCCAGTGTTGTCTGTATTGACTTCAAACTTTACCGAATTACTTCCTGTTTTAATTGTATAGTCTTCGCTCAAACCAAGTTCTTCCAATGACTTGAATACTTTTTTTCATTCTTTATGAGTTTCTTTATTTCCTTTAGCATCGATAGTAGAAACATCTTCATAAGAATCTACAAATTTACCCTTGATCCTGACTTCGTTTCCATCATCGTCTGTTACTGTTTTATAATAAATATATTCTAAAGAACTAGAATCATTTTCCGAATCTATATTTAATGAGTACTCTAATCTCTTAGGAGTTTCTCCTGAGAAACAGTTATACATACCCATTAAATCAACTCCTTTATAATCTCTGATAAATCTAAGAAAATCTCCTAAGTAAGTATGAGTATATCTGTCATACTCAGAAGAATTGATTACAAGATTTCTTGTTAGATTAACAATAGGAGTATTATACGTGTAAAAAGTAAGTTCTTTAAACTTACCATTTACATATTTAACTACTTTGTTATTTTTTATATACGTTCTTCCTTCAAAAGGAGTATCACCATCTTTAAATACTGGTACCGCTGGAAGATTAAAATTATGAAGGAGTTCTTTAATGTATCCAACAATTAAACCTGTTTCTCCAAAATTATATTTCATCTATCCTCCTATATGATTGTACCATTAACAGCATAAGCAATTCCAGTTGTAACAGGTGCCATAGCTGTAGCTAATCCTGTGATACCATCAGACATAACTTCCATGTAAGTATCTAAGATCTCCAATATTGAGGCAACATCTTCTCTAATATAAGAAACATTTTCTTCTAATGTTACCTTATCACCTTCAACTGATGTTACAGTTGATGTTACTTCATTTAAACTAGTTGTTGATCCTGAAAGAATATCTCCAGTTCCTGTACTTGATAAATACATACTTCCAGATACTCCTGCTCCAGAAACCTTTACAGTAGAATTAGGAGATCCTGCTAATGAATTAAATATGCCACTTATTCCTTTACTAGAAGCATTTATAGAGCTACCTATATCACTTATTAATCCATTATCACCAAATAAACTAGCAATAATAGGAATTAATTGTGCATTACTTAATGCAATACCTGCAATCTGCAATGCAACATTCTTATATGTACTACCCACTCCTTCAAGCATCTGGCCGATACCAGATTTTGATATCATTTTGGTTATCTCATAACTAGCAAGGAGTCCTGGACTAGAAGCCATATTAGTTCCAAATGAGAACATTAAATTAGAAATAGTATTTCGTAATCCTGTTCCAAATGTAACAAAGTCTCCATAATCACCGAATAATGTTCCAATATCTGTAGTGGCACCACCTGTTGTCTGTCTTAAATTAGATGCAGCCATTAAGTCTGTGATACTTACACCAAATAAGCTACTTAGCTGTGATCTTACTACATTACTTTGATTATCATTCATCTCAGCCATATAATCAGTTAAGCTAGATAATAACCTGTTAGTTGTAGTGGCATCAAGTCCTCTATTTAAAATATCTCCATAGTCTAGACCAGCTCTTGCAGCAGCCATTAAAACTAGATTAGAGATACCTGTTCCTACATTCGAAATATCACCTGAACCTAAAGCATTGATAGCTGTGGCTAAGTTACTGATAGTACCTGAATTCATACCAGCACTATACATAGAACCTAATTGTGTTTGCACAGCAGCTTCAAAATTCATAGCATTATTAGTATTCATCAATGATTGAGAAGTTAATAATGCATTAGCTACAGTTTCATAACTGTCTTTTATATATTCAGAAGTCTGATAATTTTGATTTAAGAATTTTTGTAAGCTATACTCAATAGCTAATCGATTAGCTGTGGAGTCTTGATTTTGTAACCTAATTAATTGTGCTAGAGAACCATTGGCTGTATTAAATACTAAATCAATATCATCAGCTAATGTTTGTAAAAAAGCTCTCTGCTCAACATTATAATTGATACCGGCTTTTACATAGTTAACTAAATTATCAAATACTCTTTCTTGTCTTACTAAATTAGTAGCACTAAGAGTACTTTGAAGAGAATTTGTTAAGCTTGTTAACGCAGATGATCCAGTGCCTCCGCCGACTCCAGTAAGATGTGCGGCCATTGACTGTTGAGCATCGATATACTTATCTAAGCTTTTATCTATTTGAGAAGTTAAAGTGCTAGTAATAGCACCTACAGTTTTACCTACAGCGTCTAAAGAACCGACAGCGCCCTCAATAATGCCTTTAAAGACTTTGCCTTCTTTTTTGTAATTCTCTAATCGCTTTTTATGCGCATCTTCTTCAGCTTCTCTAAGTAAAGCATACTTCGATTCAGTAGCTTCTTTAGCTAAATCTTGTTCATATTTACTTAATTTTTCAAGCTCTTTTTTATTCAGATCAGTTCGTTTTCTTAACTCTGCAACAGCGCTTCGTTCCTGCTTGATCTGTTCACTCTGATTACCAGCCATCTATATCTCCATTAGTTATATTGCTTCTTACGATTTTCCATCTCTTCTTGCAATCTATCATGATCTTCTACAATAAATTCGATTATATAATCTCTTTCACGAGGAGTCATCTGAACAACATCCATATAAGATGTGTTACAAGTTTTAGAAATGCTATAGCAGTCCCTCACTATTTCTTTATATCGTCATGGAGCATATAAATCACCATTTTCCCTAAATAGTGGGTCCAAAAAACTCTTCGGTGAAACGAAAGGGTACTTTTGATTCTTCACCACACCTTCCGCATTTTATTATGATTGTGTTAGATACACCAACACTTTCATTTAATTTTGTGGCTGCCCTTGATAGAATATTAACATCCTTCATTTGTAGTTTCTTTAATGATTCCTTAATCATGATTGGATCAACTGGATTTCCATCTATAGACTTAATAATTGATTGTAAAGTAAGAAGAAAAGTAGGATCGCCTTTCATATCGGGGAATTCCTCTTTCATCTTCTGTGCATCATTCTGAATCCTATCTAAATCTCTAGGAGTTTGAAATCGAATTTCTACATCATGATTAGTCACAGGAAGATGAACATTAATCATATCTTTTACTTTGTCATTATACTTATTGATCTTCATCTCATCTAAATTAATAATTGTTGTATCTACATGGCCACATTTAGGGCATATATACTTGATCTTGTAGTCAGATCCATAAGTTACAACTCTTAGTTTATGAAGAAGATAAGTATAATCACCAATACAAAGATCATAAACTGATATAGGTAATTTTTCAGCTAAGCATGATTCAATAATCTCTGACATTGCTTTGTAAGGAAATTTAGAAGGAGATAATCTCTTCATCTCATCCTCAACTGTCATTGATCTTAAAGATACTTTAGGATCGAACTTATTACCGTAAATCAATCCTCTACTAGGCAACTCAAAATCTTCTTGAATTGTTACATGTTCTTTTGTCATCTGTCTATCTCCCTATCTCTTGCTTCTTAAAGCTCTTAATGTTTTACCATCATTATTTAGAATATAAACATTAAAACCATCGACTGTTATAGTCTCGAAGTCATCATCTTTCTTTCTATGTTTTTTATAAATGTTACAAAAGCTGGTACCATCATCAAAAGCACCGACATCAACTTTATCTACATCGTCAATGTAAGTATTATTAACAATATTACCAGCTCTATATTCTTTTTGTACTATCATATCTCTATCTGCCTTTCTATCTAATTAATTTTAACTATTCACCTTTATGAGGAATAGCTTTATCAAATCTGATAGTTGCAGTTACCTGTTTCTTATCAGAATTGTCGTTATCATATCCTGTAGTATTAATACTCTGTACCCAGCAACCTTTTAATTCCCAATAATTAATTAATGTATTATCAGGAAGATACTCTAATAATATAGCATCTTTCTTATAAACATCTGATGAAGGAATTGTATCATCGACTGGATTATAAGATAATGCTTGCCAAGCTCTTAAAATAGATTTACCATCAGCACCTGCAAAGTCATTAATGACTAAATCACCTGTGCTGTAATGAGCTTTACCAGCGAACCAAATTTCACTATTACCTCTTGAAACGTTTATCTCGTCCTGTTTAAAATCAGGTTCAACAAATCTTACAACTGAGAAATCTAATACTTCCTGAGCATTGTAAATATAGTCATTAGCATCAGCTTCATCTCCACCGACTCTAAGTAATCTATCTAAGCCTTGTACTAGAAATCTAAAGTTATTAGTTCTTACAGGTTGGTACTGACGTGGGTTATCAGATAAATGGAACGTTCCGAATTCTGTTGTAGCCATCTAAATTCCTCCTATACTAACTCCGAAATAGAAGCATCTTCATCAGTTAATACGATATCAACTTTAATATTCTCTAATGCTTCAATCGGTCTGATTGTAAGAATAGCTTTAATAGTAGCTTTTTCAGGAGTATATTCTTTAGTCCATTTATACCAAGATATACCTCTACCACTCTTCATTTTTTCTAACAAAGGATTTACAAGAGTCTTAAAGTTAATCCATACAATATCATCGTTAGGTTCAAATGTAACTCTCATTGCTGAATGATAAATCTGCTTTTTGATATCACATAATAGAACTCTTACATTTAAGAAGTTCATGAATCTATCAATAAGAGTAGAATCATTGCCACCTAAAACTCTGTTACCCCAGATTCTGTAGCCATAATTGCCAGCATTATAAATAGGGTTAACAACATAGTCAGGTTTAGTTCCTTCTGCATCTTCATCACACTGTAATAAGTGCATTAATGCTTCACCTACCTCGTATGTAGCTGATTTAAAGTTAGGAATATATCCTCTTACAACACCCGCAGCTGCAAACCAATTAGAGTTAAATTTAACACTATTTGCATAGGCCATCAAGTAACCGAAGCTAGCAGGCATTTCCATATCTACATTAGAACCTGTAGCAGTTGTTGATGATACATACCAAGGTAAGCAACCAACAGCATACATATTATCAGAAGCACCGGAATTATTAACTGCTGCAATGATAGATTCTTCATCAACAAATGTTTGATCATATTCTACTAATGCAATAGCATCACCTCTAGATGCTGCCAACTGCTTAAGAATAGTAAACATTGTTAAATTAAGATTATCTTCAGTACTGCAGTTTGTATATCCACCTGACGAAATAAATTTAATATTATATAAGTTTCTATCTTCAAATTCTTTCAATACATTCTTTTCTACAATTGCATTTTCAAGAATTTCATAAGCTTTTTCTAACTCAACTACAGTAATATCCTGAGTATCATCTGCACTCCTCTGAGTGTAATCAGCATTATTAAAAGTAATTGGTTTTATAATAACTGTAAGTCCCTGAAGCAGTAACTCATACGCCATAACAAATGATTTATCGTATGTACCTTCTTCATCAATGAAGACCTTATGGTCAATCATTTCCTGTCTAAATGTCTGAGAATTATGATATAATTTACCTCTTATATCTTCTGATTCTTCATATGTGACATTTCCTTCAGAGTCAGTTACAAAGCTTCTAGTATAAAGCATAGGAATAAGTACAGAGTTTTCAGTAGCATCAAATTCTGCAAACGAAGTACTTTCCTGCTCACTAATTTTAATTACTGGCATGTATTAACTTTCTCCTTAATTAATTAATCTATAACTTTAACGCCTGCTGGATATTCAATTTTCCAGTTATCCATAAATGGTATACTGAATAAGTAAGCATCGTCTATTGTTATTCTTAAAGACATTCTAGTAAATTGACCTGGAATAAGTCTCTCTGGAATGTCAGAGTTATCTGATACCGTTTGTTCTAAGCTTATAGTTGAGTTATGAACAACCTTAGCATCATTGTACGGTATCTCTATATGGACGTTAGGAAAATTAATTATGTTAAATATAAAGTTCCTAACATATTCATCCGCTTCAGCAAAATACTTACAATAAATATCTAACTGATATGCTAAGCTAATTGGAATACCGTTCAATAACATTGATGTATCTTCAGTAGCATCTAAGTGGCCACCATCATAAGTTAATGGTTTCTTAGCTGTAGATATAATATCGAAGTTAGTATCCCTTGATATAGCTATAAGAGGTAACTTTAATGGCTTATCACCACTCTCATCAGCTTTTAACTGAAATAATCTTGAAGATTCATTAGGACCAAGAATGGTCATATTAGGATCTTTAACCCAAGATTTTATTTTATCTGTTAAGGCTGAATCGTAAAATCTAATTGCCATCTAATCACTCCTTATAAATTATATCTAAATTATTAGCTATATAATTAAATATATCATACACTAACGTATATCCTTTACAAGAACGATTGCCATAAGTGATTAGGTTGATAAGCGAATCTAGATTTGCATTCTTATATCTTAAATTTTTATTTATAGAAATAAGATATGAATTTGTAGTTTCACTTACTTGTAAATTAGCTAATGCATATTTTACAGCTTCTAAACAATCAATCCCAAATTCTTTATCTATGACCTTAAATCTAATTGGATCATTATGTTTTATGAACAACTCATATATATACCTTCTCAGATATCCGAAAACAAATTCTTTACTATAAAGATCTTTATTATGAATTGTTAATTGCATTATCTAATCATTCCTAAATCATTTAATATCTGAATAGCATTCTTGCCTTCAAATTGAGGTCTTTGTAATAGTTTCTTCAATAAGTTATTTGCTTCTTCATCTGACATATCATCATTTGATTTAGGTTCTTCTTTCTTAGCTCCAGCTCCTTGAGCTTTTGACATGATATCAGCGTATGAATTTAGATTGCTTTGTTCAGGTTCAGCTACATCAGGATCTTCTAAAAAAATATTTCTCATCTGCTCATCAGAGATATTTCTATTTCTTAGATTATTGTACAGCTTGAATGTATTTGTAATCTCATTCTGATCTCAATCATATACAGAATTTGAATTAAATCCTAAAATCAAACATTGATATATTTTATCAGAATCTGTATTTCCTGCTAAATACTCGTTCTCAAAATAATTAGCAGCATACACATTATAAATTTTTGTAAAGTGATCTTCGCTAGATAAAGCTATACTTGCAGGAGTTATATGATTTAATAGGAAAATAAATTCATTTCCATCTCTTCCTATTTCATCTCATCTCATCGCATTGATCCATTTAACTACAAATGAAGGAGTATAGCTTGTTATTTTATCAATAACATCATCTTTTAATACTCTGTTTTCTTTCGCGAATTCAGAGAAAACTTCAACTTTTTCTTCGAAGGTTTGAGCATCATTAAAATCATTTTTAGCTTGGTTAATGCTATTAACCGCTGCTTCTCTTAATACTTTCATTTAAAATGCTCCTCATCTTCTTCATTGAGAAGATTGAAATTAGAACTAGTAAATGATTTTGTATCAGCATCAGACATTGTACTTTCATATTCAGGTACAACTCTACATGATATACTTGCTGGATAAGCAGGTATAGCTGACATTTCAACTACTCTAAATAATCTTCCAGGTGAATTATCAAATGCACTTGGTAATTCAAACAAACAACCTACTTGAAGTTCTTCTAAATCATAAGGTACACTAATGACAGTTGCCTCAGTATCTAATTCACTGTTCCAACCCATCTTCTTAGTAGTCTTCTGATCTAGATGTTCATTAAATATACAACCAACGGTTTGTGGTTCACTATAGCTTGATCTAAGTTCTCCTTGATCAGTATAGTTCTTATTACTTAAAGGATACTGATATTGGCAGAAAACTCCTCTAAGATTAACCATTTCGTTGAAGTATTTTCTTTGTAGCTTAACATCAACTTGATTTAATAATCCATAGTTTTTGTTCACTGCCAATAATTCTCCTATTTTCTAATTACTGCTCTACCGTAAACCCTAACAGTATCACTTTCGTTAGATTCATTAATAGATTTAGCGGTATAGTTATATGTTAATGATTCGCTGACAAACTTTTTGTTTGCTAAGTTACCTTTTAATAAGAATGCTCTATTTGATTTAGAGAACATCTCATTAATACCAGCAACTAAAGTCTTTCCACGTTTAGTATTCTTGAAACCTTCGAATACAAACTTAGTAGCTTTCTCTTTACCAGAGTTGAACTTAATAAGACCTTCAACTACTAACTGACCTTTCTTATAAGATACTTTTGAAGTATTGAAAGAGTTAACATTTTCGTAAACTCTCTTTAAGAATGATTCACCTAAATCATTGAATGAATCTTCATCAAACTCATCTACTTCAAATTCATCTTCTGCTGGAGCTTCTTCAACTGGAGCTTCAGCTTCACCAGTGATTTCAGTTTGTTCTTCGTCTGTAAGAGGAGCAATCATCTCAGCATCATTAGCTACATTCTCTTCTTCAGCTTTAGGATCAATAGAAATATTTAATTTGCCATCAGGTTCTACTGATACATTAACTTCCTGATCATCAGCTTTTACAGATACTTCATCAAGATCTTCTTTTAGAGATTCATCTAATTTTCTAATAAATTGAGTATCTTTTGCAAGTTTTCCATTACCAGCATCTTTAAATTCAACTTTATAAAGACTAAAACTAGAATTTCATTGCTCTTGACTAGCATCTTTAATAGCAGCTTCTTCGGAACTAAAATATCTATCTTCAATATCTCTTCCTTCCATGCCACCTCAAGATTTAGTCATATAAACAATGTCACCAGCCTTAATCAAACCTTCATTTAGTGACTCGTCAAGAATTGGATCTTTTTTACAATCTTCAAGCTTCTCAGCATCTTCAGCTTCTTTATTAGAGTCTTTATCAACTGATTCAACTTTCATAAATCTATTTATCATAGATAAATCTGGATCTTCAATTATTCTATTAAGATCACTTACCTTAGCTTTAAAAATTCGACCCTGTTTAAACACAGATTTCATAAGGTCTGTCTTTAAATACTTCGGAAGTTTAGCTTTTTTGATCTGCTTAGTTACTTTCTCTAAATCTTCTAATGTTCAACATTTCTTAATATCATCTCCAAGTTTATCAAAGATAGAGGCATCATAGTCATCATTGATATCGACATCTGAGTCTTCGACGATTGACTTCTTTTCAAAAGCATCACGAGCTTCTTTAGCAGCTTTAGATACTTCAGAAAGACCCTCTTCGTCAGCTTCATTAGAAAGATCATCTAATTGAATTTGAACATCAGCTACCTTGTCTTCCATTTTATGTGAGTAGTCTTTTTTATCGAGTTCTTCATTGATAGGTTCCTGTTCAGAATCTTCAATCTTAACAGCATCTTCAGCGGCTGTCTTATCATTGATATTAACGTCTACTTCTTCAGTAAGTCCTTCATTCTGATCATCTATATATCTAAGAACCCAATAACTATCAATACCAGCATTAGCTAATACATCTTTAACAGCATCAATATCGCCAATAGAATGTTCAGAAATATCAATTGTACCACCATTGCCATTATCAACTACTCTATTGTATTCAATTCCAGCATCATCTAGTACTTGCTGTACTCTTTCCTGTGATTCATGCAATATTGATTTTTTCGATGATTTTTCATTTAATGCTTCCTTAAGAGCCTCGCCAATTTCATCATCAGAGAATTCATCTTCTTCTTCTGGAACTTCATCAGAATGTTCATCATCTTCAAATTCTTCAGCATCAAATGGTTCAATCTTACCAATAATTTTCCAACCATTAGTAGTGCCACATGCTGGACATGTTTCATCTTCATTTACAATCTCATCATTTTCTTCTGAAAGAATAATTTCAGCAGGATCTTTGTAAACTTTTGCATGACAACATTCACACTGTAGAATTATCTTACCTAAGTAATCATCAGCTAATTCGTCATTATTATCAGCATCAACATCAATAATTTCTTCTTCGTATGGAGCTTCGATATCATCAGCAACAAAACTCTGTAACTCATCTGTTACTCCCTTGTCGGCTGAAAGATCAAAAGCATCTTCATCTAGAAGTTTTAGTTTATTAAATGCTTCAGTAAGATAAAAGTTATCGTTTTGCTGCAACATTAATTTTAATCCTCCATATTATAATATATTTAATTTAGCAATAAAAATCACTAAATTTATTGAAAATTTTTCACGGTTTAGTCTAATGGTAACAATAAGTCAGCATTAGCTTTAAGTCTGTCTCTTATTTCAGTAGCTTCATCTCTACCTTCAGCTAAGATAGTATCTCCATCATCTTCATATAAAGCACTAGTCTGACGGAATCTTGTTCTAATTCTACCAATAGCTATCTTTGCTTCTGCTAATGATAGACGATACAAGATATCTTGCCAATGTTGTGTTAGTACATCTGAGGCATCATTTAGTTTAGGAATATACTCAATAACTACCTGCGAAGGCATTCCTTGAGAGTAGTTAACATATAACTTCTTACTCTTTTCATCATACCTAAAATCTAAATCAGTTGACATTGCATTTGTTAAACTCTGTGTTGTAGAGTAATTAACAAGTCTGTACATATAATCATTTGAAAATGAATAGGGTGATCCGAGATTATACATCTGCATATAAGATAAATAAGATGGATCAGAAGTAGTCGAAGAACTTGTAGCTTGCGAAGATCCTGAAGCTGAAGTTCTATGAACAGCCACTACATTATTTATCTGTGGATAATTAGTTAGATCAATACATTCAGAAGAATCGACCTGAATTAATTCAGCTACATTATAGTAGTTATTGATTTCTCTGATAGTATTATTAACTATAGTTCCATACTGTTTATCGCTTAATTCAGATTGAAGAACTCCTCCTCCAGTGATCTGAAATTTAATTCTA
>OCTW013411709.1_pt1 | contig 25454 bp, 23 predicted proteins | sample 1539671 | NCBI WGS metagenome assembly OCTW01 (sample SAMN02144230, study PRJEB22623) | gut metagenome | biome: sheep rumen | host: Ovis aries | place: New Zealand | reverse complement strand
GGCGATAGGCGCCAAGCCGTGGAGCATCCTGAAACTGATCATCATCGAGAGTGTGATCATCACCACCTTCTTCGGCTATATAGGTATGGTGCTGGGCGTTGCCGCCAATGAGTATATGGATGCCACGCTGGGACACAACACCATCGACACGGGTATCTTCAAGGCCACGATGTTCGTGGACCCGACAGTAGGTCTTGATGTCTGTCTGGAGGCAACGATGGTGATGATCGTCGCAGGAACCATCGCAGGGCTTATCCCTGCTTACAAAGCAAGTAGGATACGCCCGATAGAGGCACTTAGAGCTGACTGATTATGAGAATAGATTTAGATAGTTACAGAGAAATACTCGACACGCTGACGCGCAATAAGTCGCGCTCGTTTCTGACGGGATTTGGTGTGTTCTGGGGCGTGTTCATGCTCGTGGCGCTGATAGGTGGCGGCTCTGGGCTGAAAGAGAAACTGAATGAGAACTTTGCTGGCTTTGCCACGAACTCAGCCTTCGTATGGTCGCAGCAGACCACCAAGGCATATAAAGGCTTCCGCAAGGGACGCTGGTGGTCGATGGACCAGAAGGATGTGGAGCGGCTTCGCCAACGAGTGCCGGAACTCGACGTGATAGCCCCCGTGGTTTTCATGCCTTGGAACTCATCGAGTACGGCTTATCACGAAGACCGCAAGGTGAGTGTCAACGTACAGGGGGTGACACCTGACTATGCCAAGGTGAACGAGCCGAAGATGTACTATGGCCGTTATATCAATGATATGGATGTGAAACAGCATCGGAAGGTATGCGTGCTGGGGAAAAAGATCTATAAAGACCTGTTTAAGAACGGTGGTGATCCCTGTGGACAGTCCGTCAGGATCGACTCAACCTATTATCAGGTGGTAGGTGTAGACTATAACACCAGCAACATCTCCATCAACGGTCGAAGCGAAGAGTCTGTCTCGCTCCCCTTCACGATGGTGCAGAAAGCCTATAACCGTGGACAGCAGGTGGATCTTATTGCCGTGACAGCCAGGGAGGGTGTGGTGATGTCGAATATCACAGACCGTATCCGTGAGACGGTGGCCAGGGCCCACTATGTCGATCCTACAGACGAAAGGGGCGTCACCGTGTTTAATACAGAGGTGCTGTTCCAGTTGCTCGACAACCTGTTTAAAGGCGTCAACTTCCTCATCTGGCTCGTCGGACTGGGTACGCTGCTTGCTGGTGCTATCGGTGTGTCGAATATCATGATGGTGACCGTTCGTGAACGCACTACTGAGATAGGTATCCGTAGAGCCATCGGCGCCACACCTAGGATGATACTCTCGCAGATCATCTCTGAGAGTATCGTGCTGACGTTAGTGGCAGGTATGAGCGGTATCCTCTTTGGCGTGATGATACTGCAGATGCTCGAAATGGGAAATACGGAGGACGGTATCGTGACGGCCCACTTCCAGATAGGATTCTGGACAGCCATCTTTGCTGCTCTCGTGGTAAGTTCGCTAGGCGTATTGGCTGGCCTTGCTCCTGCTGCACGTGCTATGAGTATCAAGCCTGTGGACGCTATGCGTGATGAATAAGAATAAGTAATAATAAAACAACTGTAACAAGTATGAAAAAGTACAGCAAACTGATAATCGCTGCTATTATCGCACTGATTTTCATCGGAACATTCGTGTTCCTCTGGCAGAAGAGCCTGCCCAAGGAGATCGTCTATAACGAGTTTACCCCGAAGACGGAGGACATCAAGAAGACGACCATTATCACAGGTAAGATAGAGCCTCGCAACGAGGTGAATGTCAAGCCCCAGATCTCTGGTATCATCACTGAACTGTATAAGGATCCAGGTGACTATGTGAATGCAGGCGACGTGATTGCCAAGGTGAAGGTGATTCCCGACATGGGACAACTCTCGAGTGCAGAGTCTCGTGTTCGTCTGGCAGAGATCAACCTGAAGCAGGCTGAGGTGGATTACAGTCGCGAGGAGAACCTGCACAACCAGAAACTTGTCTCCGATGATGAGTTCGACAAGAGCAGGCAGGCCTTGAAACAGGCCAAGGAGGAGAAGGCGGCTGCTGTGGATGCCCTGCAGGTGGTGCGCGACGGCGTATCTCAGAGCAATGCCAAGGCCTCTTCCACGCTGATACGCTCTACCATCAGTGGCGTCATCCTCGACATCCCCGTGAAGGTGGGTAACTCCGTGATCCTGGCTAACACCTTCAACGACGGTACCACTATCGCCACCGTGGCCAACATGAATGATCTCATCTTCCGTGGAAATATCGATGAGACAGAGGTCGGTCAACTGGTGGGCGGCATGAATATGAAGATCACCATTGGCGCCCTGCAGGACCTGTCGTTTGACGCCGCCCTGGAGTATATCTCTCCGAAGGCTGTCGAGAGCAACGGTGCCAACCAGTTCGAGATCAAGGCTGCCGTGAAACTCGCTGAGGGTGGTAAGATCCGCTCTGGATATAGTGCCAACGCAGAGATCGTACTGGCTTCAGCATCGAAGGTGCTCAGCATCCCTGAGAGTGCCATCGAGTTCTCTGGCGACTCTACCTTCGTATATATTGTAAAAGGTGATGGCAAACAGAAGACCTACGAGCGCAAGCAGGTCACCACGGGCCTTTCTGACGGTGTGAATATCGAGATTAAGAAGGGCCTGTCTGCTAAGGACAAGGTACGCGGACCTGAGATCGTGGCTGAGGAAAAAGAAAAATAAGAAGGTGAAGAAGTGAAATGACTATGAAACAGAATAACAGATTATTAAAGGTAAGGGGCTTGGTGCTGAGTGTTTCACTCTTCCACTTTTTCACCCTTTTACCTTTGAATGCCCAGACCCGGCAGTGGAGCCTCGTAGAGTGCTGCGACTATGCCGTAGCGCATAACATCAGCATCAAGCAACAGCAGAACCAGTGCCGTCAGCAAGAACTGGAACTCTCCACGGCCAAGAACTCGCGCCTGCCAGACCTCAATGCTTCTGTGGGGCAGAACTTCTCCTTCGGACGTGGTCTGACATCTGAGAACACATACTCGAATACGAACACCTCTTCGACTTCGTTCCAGTTGGGTACGAGCGTGCCGCTCTTCACAGGATTCCAGATCCCAAACCAGATCAAACTCAGCAAACTGAATCTGGAGGCTGCGACTGCTGACCTTGAGAAGGCTAAGAACGATATCCGTATGCAGGTGGCACAGGCCTACGTTCAGATCCTCTACGATATGGAGATAGCGGATGTTGCTAAGCGGCAGATAGAGATCGACTCCGCACAGGTGGCTCGTCTGGAGGCCTTTGTCAGAAACGGCAAGGCTGCCGAGGCAGAACTGTCACAGCAGAAGGCGACCCTCGCCAATAGTAGGCTTACCGCTACCCAGGCAGAAAACAATACCCGTCTGGCACTGCTCGCTCTCTCGCAACTCCTCGAACTGCCCACGCCTGATGGCTTCACTATCGTCCGTCCTGAGATATCTGGCATCTCTGATATCATCGATAGTTCGAAACTGTCACCAGACCTGATCTATGCAGAGGCCTTAGGCGTGAAACCGGAGATCCTTTCCCAACAGTTGAAACTCAAGGGCTCTGAGCATAGTGTTAAGATTGCACAGGCTGCCAACTATCCTACCTTGTCGTTGAGCGGAGGACTGGGCACGAATTACTATACCACTTCTGGCTTCCCCGCAGATGACTTCGGCACTCAGATGAAGAATAACTTTTCGCAGTATATCGGCCTGAACCTCAATGTGCCCATCTTCAACCGTTTCCAGACGCGTAACAACATCCGTAATGCACGAATCCTTCAGGAGAACCAGCAACTGGCTCTCGACAACACGAAGAAGGCGCTCTACAAAGAGATTCAGCAGGTGTACTACAATGCCTTGAATGCTCAGTCGAAGGAGAAGGCATCGATAGAGGCCGTTCAGAGTTCGAAGGATGCCTTCACCTTAATGCAGGCGAAGTACGAGAACGGGAAGGCTACCATCACGGAGTTCAACGAGTCGAAGAACAATTATCTGAAGTCAGAGTCAGACCTCGTACAGGCTCGTTATGAGAATCTTTACGAGCAGGCCCTCATAGAGTTCTATCGAGGTAAGAACCTCGCTTTCTGAAGTAAAAAGGAATCCCTGCCACAACGGTAGGGATTCCTTCTTTTTCCTTTCTTATTTCTTATGCCTGTTGGCCCGCTGCTCACGGTATTTGGCTTTCTGACGGGCTGAACCGCTGCCGTGGGCACCAGTGATATACTGCTTCTTCTTGGCCTTGGTCTTCACCTTGCCATCATCCTTCGGCTTGTCACCTCCGCGTCCGAAGTTGATGCCGTTCTCAAGTATTCTCTGAAAATCGTCCATGCTATTTTTTGTTTACGGTTTACAGTTTACGGTTTACAGATGATTACATCTGCGGTGGTACAGCCTACAGTCATATCAACTGTAAACTGTAAACCGTAAACTGTAAACAAAATATTAATGATGGAACAGTCTTACACCAGTGAAGGCCATGGCGATGCCATACTTGTCGCAGGTCATGATGACATGGTCGTCGCGTACCGAGCCGCCAGCCTGGGCGATGAACTCCACGCCGCTCTTATGGGCACGCTCGATGTTGTCGCCAAAGGGGAAGAAGGCATCCGAGCCAAGGGCCACCTTCGTGTTCTGGGCGATCCAGGCTTTCTTCTCTTCCATCGTCAGCACCTCGGGCTTCGTCTTGAAGAACTGCTGCCAGGCACCGTCACGCAGCACATCGTCGTGCTCGTCCTCAGAGATATATACATCGATGGTATTGTCGCGGTCAGCGCGGCGGATGCCGTCGATGAAAGGCAGCGACATCACCTTCGGATGCTGGCGCAGCCACCAGATGTCGGCCTTGTTGCCTGCCAGACGGGTGCAGTGGATACGGCTCTGCTGACCTGCTCCGATGCCGATGGCCTGGCCGTCTTTTACGTAGCAGACGGAGTTAGACTGTGTGTACTTCAGCGTGATGAGGGTGATGATCAGGTCGCGCTTAGCCTCAGGCGAGAAGGTTTTGTTCTGCGTGGGGATGTTCTCGAAGAGGGCATCGTCGTCGAGGCGTATCTCGTTGCGGCCCTGCTCGAAGGTGACGCCGAACACCTGCTTGCGCTCGATAGGCTCGGGCTTGTAGTCTGGGTCGATCTTAATCACGTTATAGGTGCCCTTGCGCTTGTCCTTCAGTATTTCGATGGCCTCGGGGGTGTAGTCGGGGGCAATCACGCCGTCGCTCACCTCGCGCTTCAGGATCCTGGCCGTCACAGCGTCGCAGGTGTCTGAGAGGGCCACGAAATCGCCATAGCTCGACATGCGGTCGGCACCGCGGGCTCTGGCATAGGCACAGGCGACGGGACTCTCGTCGAGCCCTTCGATGTCGTCGACGAAGTAGATCTTCTTCAGCGTGTCGCTCAGGGGCAGGCCTACGGCGGCACCTGCTGGCGAGACATGCTTGAACGAGGCGGCGGCTGCCAGCCCCGTGGCGGCTTTCAGCTCTTTCACCAACTGCCAGGCGTTCAGGGCGTCGAGGAAGTTGATGTATCCAGGGCGGCCGTTGATCACTTCGATGGGTAACTCGCCCTCTGTCATAAAGATCCGTGAGGGCTTCTGGTTCGGATTGCATCCGTACTTGAGTGCTAATTCTTTCATTGCTAACAGTCTTTTTTCGATTCTGGCTGCAAAGTTACGCAAAGTCGAGAGCAATACAAAATAAATTCACTTATTTTAATTGCCGAGACGGAGTAAATTCGCCATTTTAATGGCAAAGTTACGAAAAGTTGAGCGAAATACAAAAGGAAAGCTTGCATTTCTTTCTGCTCATTCGATGAATCCGTCCATAATCACCGTTGGGGCAGCCTTGCTGTCGAAGGCGCCGAGTTTATAGCCGCCGGGGAGGCACTGGGGCTCCCAGTAGAACACACCGCGGCAGTGGCCGTCCGTCTCGTTACGGGCTTCGCGGACGACACGGGCCAACAGTCGGCGACCCTCTTCCATCTTCTCCGGATGGCGCTCATCCACCTCGTAGCCCGTCTCCACGATCATCACGTCGCAGTTGTATTTCTCGCTGACGTGGCGGATGTTGCTGATGCAGTCGGTGATGATGCCGTCGGCATTCAGTTCGGGATGCCCGTCCATCGCCCAGTAGGGATAGAGCGACATGCCTACCATGTCGAACTTCCCGCCGTATTTCAGAAGGGTGTCGAGGTGACGGTCGTAGAGGCTCTGCTCGTGCCCACGGTCGAGATGTACGATGACGATGGCTTGGGGAAAGACTTCCTTCACGGCATCGTAGCCGGTACGGATGAATCCGGCATACTGCTGCGGCTCCGTCTTGATGTGCCCCATTGAGTGGGTGATGGTGGTGTTGCCCAGCGAGTCCTTGATCTCCCAGCCTTGCTCATTGGTCTTCACGCTCCAGAGCATGCCGTTGGTGGTCTCGTTGCCCACCTGCACCCATCGGGGCGTGATGCCGTTCTCCTTGAGTAGCGAGAGCACTTCTATCGTGTGGCTGCGCAGGTCCTGCTTCATCTCTTCGAACGAGTGGCCGAGCCAGGCCTTCGGGATGGGCTGCTTGGCAGGGTCGGCCCACCAGTCGCTATAGTGGAAGTCCACCATCAGGTCCATGCCCAGCGCCTTTACCCGCCTGGCCATGGCCAGCAGTGCGAACTTATCGCAGTTGCCGCCACGGGGATTCACCCAGACGCGCAGCCGGATGGCCGACATCTGATAGTCGTTCTTCAGCAGTTCCAGACACTCGCGCTGCTGGCCGTTGCGGTCGTGGAATACGATTCCCTGTCGCTCCTGTCCTGCGAGGAACCCAACGTCAGCCCCTTTCACAAAGTCCTTCTCTGTGGTCTGTGCGCCCGCCATCATCGGCAGCGCCATCAGTAATGCGAATATAATGCGCTTCATCTCAGTAGTGTATCATGAGGAACATCGTCAGAGCCTCAATGCTTGCCTATACCATTTGGAGTTCCTGTGCGAACTGATGAAAAGCCTGGCGGATTTGCATAACCCGCTGTTCGCTTGGTTTCGAGATGCCATAGATGTACCTGGCCAATAAGCTCTTGTTGATACCGATAGCACGGGCCACCTCCGACACATTCAGCCATGGACAGCGCTTGAACATGATGGCTACCTCGTTTTGATCGTTAGGTTCAGATGTCTCATAGAAACTTGATATGTGCATGTCTGCATCCAGTTCCTCCCATCTGATGGCCATACCGTCAGCCACTATTGTATAGTTGTTGCGCTGTTCCATCGTAGCCTCCTCCAACTCGGGATATGCCTTTAACGGACGGCTCAGCACCCGCCCCTCTGACGAGCGCATGTAAATCCTACTACCGTCAAACCACAAATTCTTAATCGTCTCCATAATCAACCTCCTTGTTTATCCAAACCTTTTATGCCATTCGGCAATGAAGTTCTCTTTGTATATGATGCATGTTTCGACAGCCGTTCTTAGTTCCTGTTCTTTCAGACCATGATTGTATACGACTTTGACTTCATTCTCAATTTCTATTTTTGCCAGCTTTCCGCCACATTCCACATGCACATGTATGGGCAAGTGCTCATCGAGATAGAAGAAGAACCTTAGTCCAAAAATTCTCAGTAATGTCGGCATCGCTTCATTTTTTCTGCAAATGTAGGTATAATTTTTTATATCTCCAAATGTTTATGGTAAAAAGAACAGGTTTAGTCATCAGATTGGTCCTTTGGCTACGGATTCATGATGATGTTTGTCAGTTCCACATGGTCGGCGGCGTTCACCTGGCCGTCACCATTCACATCACCCTTCATACTGATAGGCAGCGTCAACGTAGCTGTGTCAGAATTGGAATAGCCAGTCTTGGTGGCATAGACGCTGACAGTGACACCTGAACCTAAATTTACAGAGCCAGAGCCTGTACTTGTACCTGAGCCACCTCCGAGACTTGAAATTGAGTAGTTGTAAGTGACTCCTTCTGTTTCGCAGGTAAAGGTAATCTGACCTTTATTGAAAGAGATGGTTGGCGTAGCACATTTCAGTCTCTCTGTCGAGCCTCCTTCCAACGTCTCGATGGTGGCAAACTGGTTCCAGAGCGAGGTAGACAGATAAGCCTCAGAAGCAGACTCTGGTACCATGAGTTTGATTTTCTCATCGAACATCTTTTGTGAATTGTCGTAGGGGAACGAACTAGTGTTTATACTTGGAGGTGTCGTGGGTAAGGCTATTACTTCCGTCAGACCGCTGCAGCCATTGAAAGCACTGTATCCTATGCTCTTTACGCTCTCAGGAATCGTGATGGATGTCAGACCGCTGCAGCCAAGGAAAGCACAGTCAAAAATCTTCACAGTGCCCTCTTTTATGGTTATACTTGTATTATCTGGCATTGTCCCTTTGTATTCATATGCGATTTTATCAACATAAACTATGCCGTCAGGCAAATTGTTATACCATGCAGTCCCGTCAAAAAGGGAACTTTCCAACGTGGTAATACCGCCTGAGAATGATATAGAAGTAAGACTACTGCAGTTTTTGAAAGCTCCATAACCAATGCTTGTAACACTCTCAGGAATAGAAATAGAGGTTAGTTCGGTGCATTCAGAGAAAGCTCTATAACCAATGCTTGTAACACTCTCAGGAATAGAAATAGAGGTTAGCCCGCTGCAGTTATAGAAAGCATTGTCTCCAATGCTTGTAACACTCTCAGGAATAGAAATAGAGTTTAGTTCGGTGCATTCAGAGAAAGCCCTAGCACCAATCCTTGTAGTACCATCTTTTATGGATACGGCTCCTGAAGGTTTGGCCCCTTTATAGCCGAAAAGGATGTTATTTATATAAAACAATCCGTCTGGTTGATTCTCATACCATGCTGAGCCTTCGAAACTATTTACTCCAATATCCGTCAGGCTACTTGGTATTGTGATGGATGTCAGGCTACTGCAGTCCTTAAAGGCTTTGTTACCTATGCTCTTTACGCTCTCAGGAATCGTGATGGAAGTAAGCTCGCTGCAGCCATCAAAAGCAGAATCCCAAATAAACGTGACGCTGCTTGGTATTGTGATGGATGTCAGGCCGCTGCAACCCCCGAAAGCGTAATAATTAATTCCAGTCACGGGATAAGTTACACCATTATAAGTTACTTCAGAGGGTATTACCAGAGAACCGGAGTAGCCAGCACTGTATTTCTGTGTTATGTCACGAACCATATAATCATCAACGTCCGTATCTATTCTAAAATCGAATCCCTTGCAACTTACATACGCTTGATGAGTGTATTTGTTGAATTCGTAGTAGATCCCATCTACTAAAGTGAAGTTTATGCCTGAAGCATCTGCCATGAGCGGCATAAACAATAGCATGAATGATAATAAATGTTTTTGTTTCATAATTGTGAATGTTTTAAACTGTTATTGATAATTGTTTGAACTGATATGTCACCATATACAGCCTGTTTTCAGGGTTCAACATTATTTTATTCTCTTCATCAGGGTCTCAGGTTTCATTCTCGTGTCCCAGATGTCAACGATATGGACCGTATCCTCTGTTTCATCATAAAAATATAGAAGTTTGAAACGACGATGCATCATACTATTATATAGTTGCCATGCAGGATCAGTCCACTCTATTATAGCCATGGATGTCTTTTCTTTAACTCTGCATGTAGGTCATCTATACGATGCCATTTGCTGGGATTGTTGCGATCCTTCCATGCCTCGTTGATGCGGGCAATGGCTTCGTCAAGTGTCTTGGGACCGAATATTGGCATGCGGTCCCAGTCAAGATCGTCAATCTCATCATGCATACTTGCCATGCTGTTTTGATAGTCGGCAATTGGTGCTGACACAGGTTCACAAACGGCGTGTTCCTCCATCTCTATGTCTCTGGTTTCTTCACTCATATTCTTGACTATGTCTGCAATATCGTGTGCAAATATACGGATTAATTCTTAAAGTTCCAAATAAAAAGGGAATATTTTGTAGCATTTCATTTGCTATGTGTTGACTTTTGCTCGTCTTCTTTTGCTTTCAGTCGGGGCGTAATGGGCTATGAGCCAGTGGATTCGGCTGAAGGGGGGTGACTCGCAAAGGATGTGAGCGTAAGAAAAAAGGAGGGGAGGGCCTGCGGGGACTTTGCTACATTGAAAGGGGGACGTCGGATAATGGAGGCGGTTGTTTGACCTTGGTCAAACAATTGATTGACGCTCGTCAAACAATCGTTTGACGGAGGTCAAACGATGGAAAGGAGGCTGTAAAGTTCTGGATAAGTGGCTGTGTGGGAGGGCTTATCTTAGGGGTTCGTAAGTTTTGGAAGAACTGCCGAAATAGTTGCAAAAAGGCTTGCTACAGGGCGTTTTGCGTTGTATCTTTGCACGGATTTTGAGACATTGACAAACTTATGATCAGAGAACTAAAACTTGTTGGCGAGATGCTGAAGAACAGTAAGTTGCTCGCCGAGATGAAAGCACAGAACGACCTGCTGACCTCGAAGGTGGCGTGCCTGGAAAACACCCTGAAGACCGAAAGCCTTGGCGACGGCCTGACGGCGGACTGCGCTAACCAGCGGTCTGATACGGGAAAGCACAAGGCAGACAAGGAAGGGCGCTATCAGGAGCGTCAGCAGTCGATGCTTCGTCCGCAGCGGGAGATGAGGGCGTTCGTGTCCCAGGCGTACGACATGCGTCACAATGTGGTGACAGACGTGTATGAGTATCGCCGCAAGGGTGGCGCAGCGTGGACCATCATCGACAAGCGCCAGTTGAACACGATTGCCAACGAGGTGGCCGAGGCGGGCATCTTCTGCCTCGACAGTCAGGTGAAGCGCTACGTGGAGTCGGTATTCTCTGAGGACTACCATCCTGTGGCGGACTATCTGAACAAGGTACGCGGCACGTGGGACGGACAGCGTGACTATGCTGACGACCTGCTGCGCCGAGTGTCGCAGGATGACTATTTCCTGCGCATGGGCCGCATCTGGCTGCGGGCGGTGGTGGCCCAGTGGATGCATTGGGACGAGAAGCATGCCAACGCGGTGATGCTCCTGCTGGTGAGCGAGCGCCAGGGCATGCAGAAGAGCACCTTCCTGCAGCAGTTGCTGCCCAGGGAACTGCGCGACTATTATACCGACGACTTCTCGCTCTCGTCGAAGGGCAATGCCCAGCGCAAGATCGTGGAGTTTGCCATCATCAACATGGATGAGTTCGACAAAGAGCCCGTGCGCAGGATGGCCGACCTGAAGACATTGATGCAGACGATGAAGCCCAGTTTCATCGGTGCCTACAAGAAGAACTTCAACCGCCTGCCGCGCATCGCCTCGTTTACGGGGACGAGCAATCGCCTGCAGTTGCTCTCCGACCCCACCGGCTCGCGCCGCTTCCTGGTGGTGGAGCCCGAGGGGGAGATCTGCGTCGACGGCATCTGCCACGACCAACTCTTTGCGCAACTGATCCGGGAGGTGGAGGAGGGGATGCCCTGTTACTTCTCGAAGGCCGATGAGCGCGAGATGGAGCGCCGTAACCGCCGCTATCAGCGACTGTCGCCTGTGGAGCAGTTGCTCACGACGTTCTTCCGCCAGGCTGGCGACGGTGAGGTGTCGTGGAAACTCTCGGCAGAGGATATCATCCGCGAACTGGCAACTCATAACCAGGCGTTGATGCGCGAGATGTCGGCCTCGGCCATGGGCCGATTGCTCAGCGGCCTTGGGTGGAAGGCTGAGCATACGGAGTTTGGCAATGTCTATCGCGTGGTGAAACTGTAGGATGCCCACGCAGCAGAATGATGTCCTTTCAGCGGAAGGTGTTCATTATGAGATGGTTGCGCCTCGGCTGAAAGGCTTTTTGTCAGATGCCTACGCGGCGGTAGAAATAGGTGTTGCCCTCGCGCTGGCGGGTGAACTTGGCGGCGGGGCCTGCGACGAGTTGGTTGGCGACGCGGCTGGCCTTGTACTTGGTGAGGCCGAAGAGGGCGCAGAGGGTGCGCACGGTGAACGGTCCGTGCTGGCGGCAGTAGTCCGTCAGGCGGACGATGATGTCAGCCATCGTGACCTCTTCGGAGTGGCGCTGCTCCTCGCGGACGAAGTGGACGACGGCCTGGCGGACGGTGTCGTTGAACTCCCTGTCGGGCTTGAATCCGATGCCCTCTATCTGCAGGTCGTTGGCGGTGATGGCGCTGGGCTTGGTGACGCTCTTCTGCTTGAGGCCGATCTTCAGGTAGAACGTGCCGAGGCCCTCGATGTGGAGGTCGCGCCCGTGCAGCAACTGCTCGGGGATCTCCTTCTTCAGCGTCTCCATCAGCAGTTCGTAGAGTCCGGCGCTGATGATGGTGTTCTCCTCGATATGGTCGCGCAGGAAGCGGCTCGACATGGTCATGCTGATGCGGCGCACGTGGTACGTGGCCTCCTCTTCTGTGCTGCCTGGTGTCTGGTAGACATCGTAGGCGATGCGGTATCCTTCTTTGATTTTTGGCATAATAATCTAAAGTTTGGTGCAAAGTTACGAAATATTTTGCAACGATGATGGCTTATTCGGAAAAAAAGTGTACCTTTGCAGACTGATATATAAAAATATGTAAGAGTGGAATGAAGGAATCGGGAAACAGAATCATCAGTCTGCCAAAGATCTCAGACGTGAGGGGCAACCTCTCCATCATCGAGCAGCTCAGGCACGTGCCGTTCGAGATACGGCGCGTGTACTGGATCTACGACGTGCCAGGCGGACTGGACCGCGGCGGCCATGCCTACAAGGAGAGCGAGGAGTTTATCGTGGCCCTCTCAGGCTCGTTCGACGTGGAACTTGACGACGGGGAGCAGAAGCAGACCTATCAGCTGAACCGCTCGTACAACGGCCTCTATGTGGCTAAGGCCATGTGGCGGCGCATGACCAACTTCTCCACCAACTCGCTGGCGCTGGTGCTCGCCTCGACGGACTATGACCCCGGCGACTACATCATGGACTATCAGGACTTCAAGCTGTGGCTGAAGGGTCAGGCGATGCTGACGGACAATGTGAACAACACCTCGGCCCACGTGATCAGCCACGCCCATGTGCCTGCCGCCGTGAGCTATGCCAGGAGCGTGTTCGACAGTTCGCTCTACGAACTGAACAAGATGCACGACGTGGAGGGCAACCTGACGTTTATCTACCAGAACGTGCACGTGCCGTTCGAGATCAACCGCGTGTTCTACAGTTACGACATCCCTGGCGGCGAGGAGCGGGGCGGACATGCCCACAAGGAGTGCCACCAGTTTATCATCGCCGCCTCGGGCTCGTTCGAGGTGGTGCTCGACGATGGCACCAACAAGCGCACCGTCGCCCTCAACCGCCCCTTCTGGGGCTTGCACGTGCCCCCAGGCATCTGGTCGTCGGAGCAGGGCTTCTCTTCAGGCAGCATCTGCCTTGTGCTGGCCAGCCACGCCTATTCCGAGGAAGACTACATCCGCAACTACGACGAGTTTCTTGAGTATGTCGGGAAGGAATGAATGTTGAAACAAAGAAAGATGGAAATATGCAGATAAAACTTTTGGATCTTCAGGCCATCACGATGCAGCATGCCGAGGAGTACGAGGCTGCAGCCCGTCGCGTGATCGAGTCGGGATGGTTCTTGCAAGGGCGCGAGAACGAAACGTTCGAGCGCGATTATGCCCGGTATATCGGCACGCCGCATTGCGTGGCGGTGGCCAACGGGCTCGACGCCCTGAAACTCATCCTGCGGGGCTATAAGGAACTGGGCGTGATGCAGGACGGCGACGAGATCATCGTGCCTGCCAACACGTATATCGCCACCATCCTCGCCATCACAGACAATCAGTTGGTGCCCGTATTGGTGGAGCCCACGTGGGAGAACCTCGAACTGGACATCAGCAGGGTGGAGGAGGCCATCACGCCAAGGACGAAGGGCGTGATGACGGTACACCTCTACGGGCGTATCGCCTACAACGACGCGCTGGGCGACATCTGCCGCCGGCACGGACTGAAACTGATGGAAGACTGCGCCCAGAGTCACGGCTGTACCTATAAAGGGGTGAAGACGGGAGCCCTGGGCGACGCTGCGGCCCACTCGTTCTATCCAGGCAAGAACCTCGGCGCCTTTGGCGATGCCGGGGCGGTGACCACTGGCGACGCAGAACTGGCCTCTGTGATACGCGCCTTGGCCAACTATGGCAGTCAGAAGAAGTACGTGTTCCGCTATGTAGGCATCAACAGCCGCATGTCGGAACTCGATGCCGCCGTGCTCGACGTGAAACTGAAATACCTCGACGAGGACAACCGGAAGCGCCAGCAACTGGCTGCCTACTATTACGATAACATAAGCAATCCGTTGATCACCCTGCCCGGCAGGCTCAGCGACGAGAACAACGTGTACCACCAGTTCCCCATCCTCTGTGAGCGGCGCGACGAACTGCAGCAATATCTCCAGGAGGGTGGGGTGCAGACGCTCATCCACTATCCCATACCGCCGCATAAGCAGGAGTGCTACCGCGAGTGGAACAATCGCTGCTATCCCATCACGGAGCGCATCCACCAGCAGGAACTCTCCATCCCGATGAACCAGGTGGTGAGCCGTGAGGAGGCAGAGACCGTGGTGGGGCTGGTCAATAACTTCAGATGAATATGCAACAGAAGAAAGAGATATCCGTAGTCATCCCTGAGTATTGCGGGGAGTCGATGCTGGCAGAACTGCTGAAGCGGCTGCATGCCACCCTGCAGACGCTCACAGACAGTTACGAGATCATCCTCGTCAACGACTGTTCGCCCGACAACGTGTGGGAGGCCATCCGTCAGGTGTGTGCTGTTGACAAGCGTGTCGTGGGGCTCAACCTCAGCCGCAACTTCGGCGAGCACTATGCCATCTCGGCCGGCCTGCGCTATGCCAGGGGCGAGTGGATCGTGGTGATGGACTGTGACCTCCAGAACCGCCCTGAGGACATACCCGCCCTCTACCAGAAGGCAAAAGAGGGCTGGGATGTGGTTCATGCCCGCCGCGTGCATAAGCAGTTCGGATTCTGGAAACGGATGTCGTCGAGCGTGTTCCATGCCGTCTACGACTGGATGACGGGACATAAGTCAGACTCCAGCATCGCTGAGTTTGGTATCTACAGCGCCCGTATCATCCGAGAGTACAACAAACTGGGCGAGGTGGCCCGCTCGTTCAATTTCCTGATAGAGTTCCTGGGCTTCCGTGTGACGGCCATCGACGTGAAGCACGACTCCAGGGCCGACGGCGGCGGCTCCTCCTATACACTCAGGAAACTGTTCCGGCTGGCGATGGACTCAATCATCGCCGACAGCACGCGGCCTCTGAAACTGGCTGTGGTGGCAGGCTTTACGATGTCGTTCGTGTCTGGACTTATGGCGGTCTATAACGTCATCGCCTATTTCTTCGAACTTAACAAGGTGCGCGGCTATACCACCACCATCTTCTCCATCTGGTTTGCCTGCGGACTGCTGCTGTTCATGATGGGCATCCTGGGGCTTTACATCGGGCGTATCTTCGATCAGGTGAAGGCACGGCCTATCTTCATCGTGATGGATAAACTGAATGTGGAAGAAGAGTAGACCTTCTTCCACATTATTTATATATAATAGCCAACAACCTATTTCTTTTTCTCGTAGATGTAGAAGGGCTGGTTCATGTACATCCGCTTCAGTCGCAGTTCGTAGCCTGCTGCCTCAATCTCACGCAGCACCTTAAGCTTTTCTGGCTGATCATCGCGGCAGTAGGTCACCACGAAGTCGGCTTTCCGGTCTGTCAGGATCTTCCTGTGGTCACGAATCATGGGTGGCGTGCCGCCATTGGGATAGGCAAACTGGTCGCCAGCGGGCAGGGCACCGTACATCACGCCGAAACCAAACTCCTGACACTCGTAACTCAGCAGGCGTGGGTGGTCTACGTCCTTCATCACGTCTGATATCTCCTGGAATGCCACGCGGTCGTCGTTATGGGTGAAGATGGTGTTCTGGCGCAACTCGCCAATGATAAGATTGCCATAGAGGCAATAGAGAATGATGTAGGCAGTCAACAAGCCATAGCCGACGCGGCGTGTCTGCTTATTGTAGGCAAGCAGCACGACGATAAACAGATAGAGCACGAAGGTGTAGCAGACGCCGTAATAGTAGTTCCACACGTTGTGGCGCGTCATCATGGCAATGAAGAGCATGGCGATGGCGACGGGCACATATTTGTATCGCTTCAGCTTCAGGCTCAAGAGCATGCCGCTCACGAAAACCACTACGATGAACACGATCTTGCGGTAGTCTGCCAGGATCCCTGCCAGGTCTTGCATATACGAAGGACTGTCGCTGTTCTCTAATGTCACCGTCTCGTATGCCAGCACAAAGTAGTTGTGGAAGAAGGCGCCAAGGGTGTCTGTCGCGATGAAGTAAATGATAAACGGGGCTGCTATCACTACGGAGATGATGATCATCCATCCGAAAGGCAGGGCCAGACCACGCTTGTGCTTGTACTGATCCCAGAGGGCTACCAGAATCATAACTCCCTGTACGGCTGCCACATTGTATTTCATCAGCACCAGCACGGTGAAACAGCCTCCCAGCATCATGAAGTCTGCCCTGTCGTCTCGTTCTTCGGCATAGAGCCGCTTAAACAGGGCATAGAGCGAGATGGCAACGAAGGGTAGCATCAAGTCTTCGGAGCGCGTCTCGAAATGAAACCATGGGAAGAAATATACGAAGATCATTGGCAGCGTGGCAGCAAGACTCCGTTTCTCGCTCTGAAGGAAGACATTCGCCGTCTTGTAGTTGAAAAAGAGTGTCACCGCATAGAGCACGCCAGAGACCACATACATGCCGTGGTAGTCCAACGGGGAGATGAGCCAGCCTATACCATAGAACAGCCAGATGATGGGCCCCTTGAAATCAGTGAACTCCACATAAGGGCGCAAACCGTATAAGAAAGCCTTGCCCTCCATGTAGAACCACGCAGAATCGATGCGGTGGGCCAGACCGAAGAATGGTGAGTCGTTGGAGAGAAACAGCTGTATGAAGAACGACCACAGCATAAAAAGGAGTAGCACCTTCGTGTCTGTCAGTTGTCCGAATATCTTTTGTTGATTCATATATGAAGCTATTTGTTTGAAATTTGCTGCAAAGGTATAAAAAATCTGAGATATTCTATGTAATCTGAGGCTTTATTTGTAACTTTGCAGCAAAATTGATTGAAATATGGAAAAGAAACGCATAGCCCTGCGCAAGCTGCTGGAAGCAGTGGAAAAGGAAATACTACGTAAGCCGGATCGTAAGACACTCGACCATCTGTCGCTGTTGGCTGGCTTTCAGGACTGGGATAGCTTCCAGAACGCCATCCACGGTGAAACCAGCGCTGACGAGAATTATAAATAAAAAGAGATGCATCATCAGAAATGCATCTCTTTTTATCTTCTCTGAAGGGTTGATTACTCAGCCGTGACGGGACGACGCTTCTCCTTAATACGGGCAGCCTTACCAGTGAGCTTGCGCAGATAGTAGAGCTTAGCGCGGCGTACCTTACCGATCTTGTTGATCTCAATGCTCTCGATGTTGGGAGACTCGATGGGGAAGATACGCTCCACACCAACGGTGCCAGACATCTTACGAACAGTGAAGCGCTTCTTGTCACCGTGACCGGAGATCTTGATCACAACACCACGGTAGAGCTGGATACGCTCCTTCGAACCCTCGATAATTTTGTAAGCGACAGTAATCGTGTCTCCTGCCTTGAACTTAGGAAACTCCTTGCCGGTTGCAAATGCTTCTTCAGCAACTTTAATTAAATCCATTTTTAATCTAATAATTAAATTTGTTGTATCGTTCCTGCGCAACATAGACGGGCCACTCGTGACTTCCCTCCATCGGTTACGCCGAAAAGCGGGTGCAAAGGTACAACTTTTTCCCGATTCCAAGAAATAATTCGCCTTTTTTTTGTATCTTTGCACCATAAAATAGCATAAATATGTGTAGTAGGTTATTGTTTTTGGGCTTTATAGGCGCTTTGATGGTTGAGTCGTGTGCGCCAAAACACTACCAGCTGGTAGGTGTGGAGCGCAGCAGGATTATTGTCGACAGCCGTTACGATCAGAATCCTGACGAGGCGGCAGTGGCATTTCTCGCACCATACAAGCGAGTGAACGACAGCATCATGAGGCCTGTCATGGGGATGGTCGCCCGCAACATGCACCCCCATCGTCCTGAGAGTGAACTGTCGAATCTGCTGTCCGACATCTTGATATGGGCAGCAAAGGACTATAACGAGGCACCTGTTCTGGGGGTCTATAACATGGGTGGCATCAGGGCCGACTTTATTAAGGGCGACGTTACCTATGAGGATATACTTTCCGTCGCACCATTTGAAAATAAGATCTGTTTTGTGACGCTCACGGGGGAACAGCTGATGATGCTCTTCCGCCAGATCGCCGCAAGAGGAGGTGAGGGTGTCAGCAAGGGAACGGAACTTGTAATCACGAAAACCGGGAAACTTCTTTCTGCCCGGCTTTTCGGCAGAGAGATCGATCCGACGGCTTCGTATCGTGTCACTACCATTAACTATCTGTTGGAGGGCAATGATGGTATGGCAGCCTTCAAACTGGGGTCAGACAAGGTCGCTCCTGAGGATGCCAGCAATAATTCGCGGTTCCTGATAATGAACTATTTCCGCGATATGCAGGCTCAGGGAAAGATCGTTGATGCTCAGTTGGAGGGGAGAATAGTAGTGAAAAGTGAATAATAATAGGAATAGATATGAAGCGTTTACACCTTATTATAATATTAGTACTGCTCACGGGACTGACAGTAAGTGGCAAGAAGCACAAGCAACTCGTGATACTTCATACGAATGATACGCACTCGACCATCATGCCAGTCAATCCCAATATAGATAATAAGGATCTGGCTGATCGGGGGGGCTTCCTCCGTAGGGTCAGCATGGTGAAGGAACAGCGGAAGCTCCATCCCGGTCTTCTGCTTATCGATAGTGGGGACTTCTCGCAAGGCTCAGGCTATTACACGCTCTTCAAGGGAGAGGTTGAGATAGGACTGATGAACCAAATGGGCTATGATGCCGCCACCATCGGAAACCACGAGTTCGACTTCGGCATGGAGAATATGGCGAAGCTGTTCCGTATGGCTCAGTTCCCAATAGTCTGCTCTAACTACGACTGCAAGGGAACGGTGCTGGAGAATCTTGTCAAGCCCTATGTCACCGTCGTTCGTGACGGCGTGAAAATCGGTCTTTTTGCTTTGGCGCCTCCTCTGAAGGGACTTGTCTTTGATGGCAACTGTGAGGGAATCACCTTCATTGATCCTGCTGAGGCTGCTCAGAAGTATATAGACATACTACGGAAACAGGAGAAGTGTGACCTCGTGATATGTATCTCGCATTTAGGATGGAATAAATCAGAGTATCCTGATGAGAAATTCTTAAGCCTGACAGAAGGTTGCGATCTGGTGCTGGGTGGACATACTCATACTTATATGCCCGCTTTGGAGTATGCGCCTGATAAAAATGGGAAAATGATTCCTGTGGATCAGAATGGTAAGCACGGCGCGTTTGTAGGGAAACTCGTGCTTGATCTCGAAAAGAGATAGGTGTTCTTGCTTATTCGAAGTAGAACGTCAATACGATCATCTTGCTGTAGCCCTTGGCTACTGCATTGGTGTATTTACGGAGATTTGCGTCCTGAAGTTCGTTGGCGTGGTCGTGGTCCAGGGCATCACGCAGACTGTAGCAGAACTTTAGCTCTGGAATCAACTTGAAAAACGGCAGATAGAGGTCGCAGCCGAGTCCCACTTCCACGAAGAGGTCTGATCGTTTCAGTTGGATGTACTCTTGATTCTTACTTGTCAGGTTCAGCATCGGACTGATGCCTGCAGTGATGTATGGGCGATAGTTGTTCCATCTCTCTGCACTGAATTTTATATCGAATGGAAGTGCGATATAGGTATTCTTCATATCCTGACGGGCTTCCATTGGGCGCCCCTCCTGGTCGGTCTCTGTCAGGCTACGGAACATCAGGTGCTTGGCTCCGAAATGCATCGTAGGTGAAAACCGCAGGTTAAGGTGTTTCGATAGACGTAAGTCGGCCAGCACTCCCACGCTGAAACCTGCATTCCACCGGTCGTCATCACACACGATCGTCTCCTCGTGTGTCGTTCCGTCTTCAAGGGTAATGGTCTGGGGGCCGACATTCTCGAACTCTATATCCTGCATGTTCATGCCCACCAGGATGCCGAAGTGCATCGGGCGTAGGTCGATGTACGGTTTGTGCTGAATCTTGCGAGTCTGTGCGGTAGCAGTCAGCGCTGCACACATCAGTACTATTGTAACTATGATATTATGCTTTGACATTTCTTTTATAACCTTCTTCTTTATAACGAAAAATTCAGGTGTTTATTATATCTCCAGTTATTTCGACACTGTATAAATTAAGAAAAATCCCTACCCAAATGTTGGTAGATTCAAATTTATATTGTACCTTTGCATCATTAATCGTGAGTATTAACATTATTAATTTAATAAAACAAGAAGATTATGGCATATGTAATTGGTGACGACTGCATCGCTTGCGGTACATGTCAGGGTGAGTGCCCCGTTGAGGCAATTTCTGAAGGTGAGAAGTATTCTATCGATCCCGATCTCTGCACAGAGTGTGGTACTTGTGCAAGTGTATGTCCCTCTGAGGCTATCAGCCTGCCCTAATTATTTCGGCAGTCAATCAAAAACATTCAGGGATACTTCCTATGAGGTATCCCTGATTTTTTTCTTCTTCTTATGATAATAAGAAAAGAGGCTATGTCAAAGCTGTATGACATAGCCTCTATATTTATGTATAAGAAGGTTGCTTACTTCAGTTCCTTGATTTGCTGTGCAGGAGCGTAATCGGGGTCGATAGCCAGGATCTTGTTGGCATACTCCTTGGCCAGAGCCTTGTTCTTGCCATAGAGGAAGGCATTCGACATGAGATAGTGGTAGCTATACTTCAGCATCGTATTTTCGCTGTCGTCACGGTCAGCCTTGTTCTCAAGCAGCTCAACAACCTTCTGGTACTCAGGCTTTGCAAGTCCCTTCTCACCGGTCTTGTCGAGCTTGTTGTTCATTGTAGCGCACTGATAGGCGGCATAGATCTGCTGTACTGGGAATTTCTCTCCCATTGTCTTGTAAGCCTCAATAGCCTTGGCTATCAGCTCCGGCTTACGAGCCTCGTTGGCATCAGCATACTTCGAGTAGATCTTGGCCAGACCCTCATGGTCGTCTGAGTTCAGGTCGGGCTTGCAGGCGAGATAGTCGTTGTAGTACTTGATGGCGTTTTCGAACTGCTGATCTTTGAGATAGCTGTCGGAAACACTCTTCAAGATAGCATGACGCTTGATCATAGAAGAGTCGTTTACCAGCTCAAGAGCCTTGTCATACTGGGCGTACATATTTTCCTTATCCTCAAGGGCCTGATAGATAAGTGCGGTATAGAAGTGGTCGTACTCAGAGAACTTGGCACTGTCGGTCTCGTTGAAATACTTGTGGATGTATGCCTTAGCATCATCATATTTCTTCAACTCGTAGTTAGAGAACATAGCCAGACGGTTGAATGTCGGGTTACGCGGCTCGAGTTTCAGACCTGCCTCTGCGGCTTTGAGGGCGTCCTCGAAATGACCTGTGAAGTAGCTTGCACGTACATACTCGTTCAGATAAGACTTGTCGAGTTTGCTGACGTCGGCCTTTGCATAGTTTTCATAAGCCTTTTTCTCGTCACCTGCGAGCATATAGATATGAGCGGTGAAGGCATCAATGTCCTCATTAGGACACATGGCTTTCATATCCTGCAGTTTCTTGGCTGCCTGTGAGGGGCTGATCTTGCGATATACCATGGCCCACTTCTTGTAACCCTCAGGATTCTTCGGGTCGAAGTTGATGGCCTGATTGTAGTAACCGGCAGCCTTACCACCATCGGTACCGTAAGAGGCCTCAATATCGCCTAAGAGAAGATAGGCTGGAGCATACTGGTACTTGGGCTTTCCTGCCTCGTTGGCGTAGTTGGCGAACTGGATAGCACCTGCAGTGTCTTTCTGCTCATAGAAGGCGCGGGCAACCTTCATAAGGGCCTCTGCGTTCTTCTTGTTCTTCTTGTACGCTGTCTTTGCTAACTCGGCTATGTTGGGAGCCTTGGATTTAATACCCTGAAGAGCAGCATTGAGCTCTTCTTCCTGTGCATTTGCGGTAGTGCTGAAACCTGCCAGCAGCATACCCATTACTAAATATTTGATCGTTTTCATAATTCCTTTGTTATTTAAGTTATACTTCTTGTTAATTGTCTCTCGATGTTATGATGTATCAAATCATTTTTCGTTTAATTGAACATACTCTTTTTCACTCTTTTTTAACGATGACGTTCCTGACATTCATATTTGCTGAGCGGGGTAGTAGTCCTGACCGTAGGATAATCATCTGGCCTTTCGGTAGCTGGATGAAGTGCGTGAAGGCTGTTGGTATGCCACTGGGACGAGTGTCGTTCAACAGTGCATAGATGGTGCGGCATAAAGGATAATTGCCGTTGTATAGATAGTACTGATAGGGCTTCCAGCTGTTATAGTGCTTTGCACTGTCCATCTTGGATACGCCCATCACGGTTATATTCTTCTTGAAGGTGACATTGGTGGTGTCGCGTTTGTCATTGAGCCAGTTGCTCCCAATAATGCCTAAGGCATTCTCATGTTTCTCTACGTAGTCTATAACGGCAGCACTCGTTTTTACGGCACCGATGTTCTTTGCACTGAACTGTTGACCGTCGAGGATGGAGTCGACGCACCAGCGGACAGTGCTTGACAAAGGATTGTCGAAGACGACATCAATGATTCCAAGCTTGTTTTGTGGATAGAGATCGCTCCATTGTTCCACTTCACCTTTAAGTACACGTGCAAAGTCTTTGACGGTAATACACGTGTCGGGGTTGGCATTGTTGACGATTATAGCGAGTCCGTCGTAGGCTATAGGGATAGCTCTGGGCAGGAAGCGGCGATCTTTGAGGTTCTGACGCTCTTTTTCCGTGAAATCACGGGTAGTGAAGGCCAGCCAAGTCTCTTCTGTCATGAGTTTCTTGACAGCATCCTGCTCGTTGATGTAGAGAGGTGTGATGGAGTCGAGGGTCTGTGTGGTGAAATAATACAGCTCCTCGTCTAAGATGGGATAGAAACTTTCGTCAGCCGTGAATATGGAGGCGGCTTTCTGGTAAGCTTCTTCCTTTTCAGGATTAGGCTTGTTCCCACAGGAGGGGAACAAGCCTAAAATTAATGTTAATCCAACTATTTTGTTGAATGCGTTCATTTCAAATCATTTACTGAAGCTTAAAGGTTACAGGAACGGTGTATTTCACACGTACTGCAGAACCGTTCTGCTTACCAGGAATCCAGTGAGGCATGGACTTAACCACGCGGGTAGCTTCCTTGTCGAGAGAGGGGTCAACAGACTTGACGACCTTCACATCGGTGATTGAGCCATCGCGCTCAACGACGAAGGTCACGATAACACGACCCTGTACGCCGTTCTCCTCAGCTACAACCGGATACTTGATGTTCTTGGAGAGATACTCGAACAGTGCTGAAGGACCGCCAGGGAATTGTGGCATTTCCTCTACAACGTCGAATACCTTGGTCTCTTCCACCTTCGGGGGCTCGGGCTCAGCAATAACTTCCTTTGCTTTGAGCACCTCACCTGCGGTCTCGTCGTTACCTTCCACATTGAAGGCACCGATAGCAGTGTTGGTCTCCTGAAGTTCGTCCTGAGACTTGATCTCCTGCTCTTCCTTCACTTCTTCGTCCTTCTTAATTTCAGGCACGGTGAAGGCTACAGAGCTCTTGACACGCTCAATCTCGATCTTCTCAACCTCGGGTTCTTCTTTCCTCTCTGCTTTTGCCTCTTTCTTCTCAGCCAAGCTCTGGAGCTCTACGTCTGCCTCAATCGCTGCGTTCTGCGATGCGATGTAGTTTTCAATAGAGACCTTTGCGATTACAATGGCTGCGATAGCGGCAAAGATGAGGAACATGGTAATCATGGCCTTCAGGTTACGTTTACCTGTGTCCTTGCGCAATTGATAAGCTCCATAAGCCTGGTTCTTGCCTTCGAATACGAGGTCGACCCAGCTGTTGTCTATAAGATCTATTTTTGCCATAGTCTTTCTACATTTTTAGGGGTTAATCACTTGACACCTGCCTTTGCGATGAGTTCCTTGTCCTCGTTACTCATCTTGTCGACATTGTCAATGACGTACTTATCAATATTGCTGATCAGCATCTCATCAAGAGCTGCCACCATGTTCTCGTATGTAGCAGTGTCCAAGGGACGGATGATGACGGTCATCGTGGGCACCTTCTCGCCGGAGGGGAGTTCACCCTTCTTCAGCTTCTTAAGTGCTTCCTGATACTGCTCGTCGGTCATCTTGGAATTGTAGGCATTCTTCTGGGCATCCAGCTCCTTCTTGGCCAGCTTGATCTTGGCCACGGGGTTGACGCCCTCCTCTGTCGTGTGCTCGTTGAGCACCTTCTCGATACCGTCCTTACCATAGGTGGTCTCTTTTACACAAGAGGGGTCATCATAGTTGGGCAGACCAGCTATGTACCATACCTTGTTATCAGATCCCAGATAGAGAGTAATGGTGTGAGAAGCCTTTGTTACCTGCTTGTCTTCTTCATTCAGATTCTTCGTGTCATCGTTCGACGGCATGGTCAGCTGCATTGCCTGCGGCTTAGCCAGCGTAGTACAGAGCATGAAGAAGGTGATCAGAAGCATCATCATGTCTACCATCGGCGTGAAGTTCACGCGGGTATCCATCTTTTTCTGCTTGGATAGATTCTTTTTTGCCATAGTGTACTATTCGTTTAAACGTTTAACATCGAGATTCGTAATGAGCTGGAAGCGGTTCTCGCTCATATCCTGAAGTTCCGACATCAATTTCTTGATAGTTCCATAAGGAGTCTTCGAGTCGCATTTGATAGCGAGCTTGATGTCAGGGTTAGCATCGCGGGCCGCTGTGACCCACTCCTGGAATTCGCTCTTACCTTTTGAGCCGTCCTTGTTCTCGATACTATCGAGTGGGAGGCCGAGCTTCTGGACTTCTTCAGCCATCTTCTCTGGCTCCAGAGTAAGGTAGCTGGCGAGCTGTGACATGCTGGCACCGACCATGGCATCCTCGCGGAAATGCTTAATCTGTGTGGCATTGAGCTGGACACCGAACTTGTCGGTCATCTGATCCAGCATGGCCTGCATGTTGTTCTTGTTTTCCGTACCGCAGAAGACACGTCCCTCTGGTGTCACCAGAATGTTGAGTACGTCCTGCTCCGGAATCTTCAGCTCTGACACAGAGTTAGGCGCGGTGACTGATACTGGTTCTGGTGTCAAGAATGTTGAGGTCAACATAAAGAAACACAGAAGCAGCGTCATCACGTCTGACATAGGCGTCATGTCAATCCAGATGTCTTTTTTCTGTATCTTAATTTTAGCCATACTA
>OCTW011597998.1_pt1 | contig 25466 bp, 22 predicted proteins | sample 1539671 | NCBI WGS metagenome assembly OCTW01 (sample SAMN02144230, study PRJEB22623) | gut metagenome | biome: sheep rumen | host: Ovis aries | place: New Zealand | reverse complement strand
AAGACCTGCCGAACATGTCACGGGCCCTCTCCCGTCTCCCAGACTACACAGAAACAAAGACAGACGGAAGCCTATGTGAGATATACAACAACTTCGATGAAGCTGACTATAACGCATTTAGCCAGTATCTACAGATATTGGGCTGTGTAGTGGATGAATATCATGTGGAAGATGGCAACGTGATGGTAATTCAGCTGAGCAACCTCACGGGCAATTTCGTGTTCACCTATGATACGCTGCGCCATGTCGGCACTGTAACGTATCCGAAGGACAGCCGGATAGAAGCTGCCTGGGTTGCACCAACAGCAACGCCTAAACCAGCGGCGACTGTCATGCCAAAACTCTCTCCAAACTACTATTCTCAGTCTCAGTGCTGGAGCACAGCCGAACAGTATTTTAGAAACTTGAGCTGGAAAAATCCGAGTTCTGTAACGATCCACAGTCATAGAGCCACCTATGACACAAGTGATAACACATATACCTTCTACATTGACTATTCTGCCCAGAACGGGTTTGGCGGATACAACAGGAGCTATTACTTTATCATTGTGAGCGCAGTTACTGGCCGGGTCACCTCCGCCTTTGGCGGAAACTGAGAACAGGGAGGAAAAGACAATGAAGCAAAACCTGATAGTGATGATTTTTACATTTTGCTTTTTTAGTGTACCTTTCGCCGAGGCGGAGAGCTTGCTGCCCTCGCTGGTGGACATAATCGGCAAACCCATGCCCTCCCTTGGCGAGGCACTGTGCCGGTACCCGGATGAGGAGATTCCGGAAACGGATGGCGGTATTACAGAAATATTCTGGGGTGTAACGGAGACAGATTTCAATACGTTCAGCGTTTATCTCAGTGATAGGGGGGCTACACTGGCTGATTCCCAAGCAACAGGCAGTTCTTTCTCCGCTTCTATCCAGGTGGACATGAGAAACTTCACGTTTACTTATAATACGCAGACTCTAGAAGCAAAAGTAACCTATCCCAAGGGGACATATGACGAGTGGTTGAATTACGCAAAGACGCAGTTCAAATCAGCAATTCAATTGGTAGAGACCGGGAAGATAAGCGAGGGAATGTCTGAATTGATCTTGATTCCCGCTTACCATGATTATAAACCTGTTGCTGAATTCTTGAAAGCTCATTCAGATCTTTCAGCAGTAGCACAGGAAGCAAAGCGGGAACCTTTTCGCAACGTCGGCAGCTATGTGACCTTCGGTTTCTACGAGCAGGACAACAACACAGCTAACGGTAAAGAACCTATTGAGTGGCAGGTATTGGACTATAACGCGAAGAATAACAGCGCCATGCTACTCAGCCGGTATGGTCTAGATGCGAAACCATATCATATAGAATCTATTAGCATCACATGGGAAGAGTGTACGCTTCGGTCATGGCTGAACGGAGAGTTTATGAATAACGCTTTCAGTACAACCGAGAAGGAAGCAATCCTAACAACGGCCGTAGACAACAGCAAGAACCAGGCTTCCAACATGTGGGACACAAATGGTGGGAATAATACACGGGACCGGATATTTTTGCTGAGTTGCGCTGAGGCGAATAAATACCTTGGGGTAAGATGGGTAGATGGTAACAATATGTATTCGTTAACATGGAAAGACGATAACAATATGAAATCTAGGACATCGCCAACAGTTTACGCCATGCAGATGGGAGCATCGACAAATGATGATTACACGACAACGGAGGACACTGCGACAGGTTGGTGGTGGCTGCGTTCTCCTGGGGATTATCAGGATTCTGCTGCGGTCGTTTTCTATGACGGCTCTCTCCTTTGCAATTTAGTGGAAGACGTTTCGGGAGTTGTCCGTCCTGCTTTGTGGATTAATCTTGAATCTGATATCTTCTGATCATTAATCTTTTTAAATACAGAACGAGAAGGAAAAGAGCGGGATACATAAACGGTGTGAAAAAGCTCGAGAAAAGGCAGCAGCTTATCTGATGATAAGTTCGAAAATGGAGGAGTGTTTATGCGATACAATGAGAACTACGAAAATCTATTTCATAACTTTGATAAAACAGCTGCTTTCGATAAAATAGCTGAATTGTTTTATGATAGAAACTTTGCCTCTACATCAAAATCAGAAATAGAGCTACTTATGTTTAGCTTTTATATGGAAGCTGTAATAAAAGCGAATCAACGAGAAGATGGAGTTATTGATTACGTCAAGTGTTCCGATTATGAAATTGCAAAACAGTTAGGTTTAACGCAAGATAGAATCAAGACGCTAAAACTCAAAAAGCAAGCTCGTTATCCTGTTGAATTTGATTGGCAGAAATCCTTAGCCAGTATAAAAAATAACATTCGTCTGGAAAGTGCGACAAGGCGAATCATCATACCTGTTACTGATCCAAATCTAAATGCAGAGATACGGAATTTTATTTCCTCACATGGAGGATTTGTTGATTTTGAATCTGGAAAGGATTATATCCGAATAAGAGTTGAGTATTTTTTAATGCTTATGTATGAAACTCTTCAGATAGAGGACAAAAAGAGATTCAACAGAGAAATGAAGAAAAAACTGGGGAAAGCGAATTCGTTGGAAGATGAACTAATACCGTTGGACAAACATGAATTATTCAATAATGTGCTAGATTTAGCGAATACCGGGCTGCAAACGGTTGATACGGTAATTCAAATAGCAAACCCCGAAAATACTCTAATCAAGATTTTGCATGGATTGATTGCAGCGCGGGAGAAATAATGAACAAATAGCAACCGATGAGTTGTAGGGGGATCTCAAACTATTTCGAGAATGTTTGATGGATGGTCTGATCATATCCATAAGACATAATTCGCCCGGGAACCTGTGCTCTTAGCTGAGCAGGGGTTCCCGGGCGGAGTTTTTTTAAAGACTACCTGGATGAATGGAAAAAGTCGGCAGGGGAGACGAAATTTCAGGTATTAGAGAGAAGCTGTTTCAAGCGAAGAGCTGCAATTCGTTGGATAACATTACGCATTAAGCATTACGCATTTGCCATCATAAAACTCCTAACTCTTCACACTCCACTCTTCACTCTTGACCATTTACCTCCTACCTCCTCCCTCCTCCCTCCTACCTGATTCAAAGCTCTTCGAGCCCATCAATGTCCTCCTGCTCTCCCAGCACCAGCAGGGTGTCGCCGGGCTGGAGGCGGAAGTCGGCGCCGAGGCTGGTGATCATCTCGCCGCCGCGGCGGACGGCGAGGATGGTGATATGGTAGTTGCGGCGGACGTTGATGTCCTCCAGGGTCCGGCCGCCCCAGCTTTCGGGCAAAAGGACCTCAGCCACGCCGCTGTCCCCGCCCATGGTCATCTGCTCCAGCATCCGGGGGGACACCAGGGCCCGGGCGACCCGCTGGCCCATGTCCCTCTCCGGGAAAATCACCCGGTCCACGCCCACCTTGGACAGGACCTTGGCGTGCAGGTCGTCCATGGCCTTGGCCAGGACCATGGGAATCCCCGCTTCCTTGCACAGCACGCTGATCAGGATGGAGGCCCGCACGTCCGACCCGATGGACACGATGGCCGCGTCATAAGACCCGGCGTCCAGGGATTCCAGCACCCCGTCGTCCGCGGCGTTGGCCTGGACGGCCTGGGTGACAAAGGGGCTCAAGGCTTCCACGGCGTCCTCGTCGTCGTCGATGGCCAGCACCTCGTGGCCCAGCTCGCACAGCGTCTTGGCCACGCTGGCCCCAAACCGCCCCAGCCCGATCACCAGAAACTGCTTTTTCTTCTGCTTCATGAGATTGTCCTCCTGGAAGTTGTCTTATTTATTTGTATCATCTGTCGCTGTGCGCAGAGTAAGAAACGATGAAATATTACGCTGTGCGCAGAATACCGCCCCGCTGCTGTCTGGATGGACGGTAAGGCCCGTCATCCGATCATAATACTTTCTTCCGGGTACTTGATGCGCTTCTTGATGTTGTCCTGCTTTTTAGACAAAGCCATCGCCAGGGTCAGGGGGCCGACGCGGCCCAGGAACATCATCGGCAGGAGGACGATGCGGCTGGCGGTGGTCAGCTTCGGGGTGCCGAGGGAGGAGACGCCCACGGTGGCCGCCGCGCTGGAGGTCTCCATCAGGATGTCCGCCAGGGCGAACCGGCCGTCCTCAAACAGGGTGATCAGCAGAGTGCCCAGGGCCAGCATGGACAGGGAAATCGTCATCACCGCCAGGGCGCGGTGGGTCGTTTCCCGGGCCAAGCGGCGGCCGGAGAGGTTCACGTCCTCCTCGCTGCGGACGACGCTGAGCACCAGCAGGGCGACGGCGGCCACGGTGGTGGTCTTGAGGCCGCCGCCGGTGGAAGCCGGGGACGCGCCTACCAGCATCAGCAGGCAGCTGAGCAGCTTGGACCCGTCGCGCATCGCCCCCAGGTCCACGGAGTTAAAGCCCGCCGTGCGCATGGTGACGGACTGGAAGAAGGCGTTGAGCAGTTTTTCAAAGAAGCCCCCTTCGCCCAGGGTGCCAGGGTTGCTCCATTCGGCCCCCAGGTAAAAGAGCGTGCCCAGGAGCAGCAGCCCGCCCGTCATCACCAGCACGATCCGGGCGTGGAGAGACAGGGTCAGTCCCTTTTCCCCCCGGCCGTCCCGGAGGTACTGGGCGGTTTCGATGATCACCGAAAAGCCCAGGCCGCCCAGGATGATCATCAGGGATACGGTCAGAAGCACCAGCGGGTCTTTTTGGTAGGCCGTCAGGCTCTGAAAGCCGCCCAGCAGGTCGAACCCGGCGTTGCAGAAGGCGCTGACGGAGTGGAATGCCGCGTACCAGAGCCCCTTCGCCCAGCCCAGGGCCGGCACGAAGCGGAAGGACAACAGGACGGCGCCCAAGAGCTCGATCCCCAGGGCCAGCAGGCCGTAGGTGCGGCTCAGGGAAATCAGGCCGGACAGGGAGCTGGCGTTCAGCGATTCCTGGAGGAGCTTGCGCTCCCGAAGGGTGATCCGGTGCCCCAGCAGCACCATCATCCGGGTGGCGAAGATCATGAACCCAAGGCCGCCCACCTGAATCAGCAGCAGCAGGACGATCTGCCCGAAGAGGGAAAAGGACGTCCCCGTATCCACCGCCACCAGGCCCGTCACGCAGACGGCGGAGGTGGAGGTAAACAGGGCGCTGAACCAGCCGATGCTCTCTCCCTCCTGGGACGCAAAGGGGAGGGACAGGAGCGCCGTCCCGATCAGAATCAGCAGCAGAAAGCCGGCGGCCAGCAGCCGCTCCGGCCGCTCCGCCAGGGCGGAAAAAAAGAATTTCGGTTTCAGTTTCATAATATGTAAAGCAAGCTCCTTTGCCGGAAATCTGGAGAAATGCGCCGTTTCCTATTTTACACAAATCTCCCCGCCCGCGCAACAGGGATTTGCGGCTGAAAGCCCCATGAAGACAAAGGCGAAATTCCTGTAAAATCGTTGGAAAAAGCTTTTGAAATCCGCCGGGAAATATGTTATGATACATTATGAATGAGTATGTCCAGGCTCCCGGTGTCGCTGCGGCCCGGATCGCCTTAGGCAGACATGCCGGCGTAAGGAGGAATCCTTGTTGAAAAAGTTTAAAAATCTCGTCATCGGCGGGATCGAGACCAAGGTCTTCAACCTGATCCTGATCTCCATCCTCCTGGTCACCGTGGCCGTGCTCCTGATCACCAATTATCAGAACGGCGTGCTGGCCGACCTCACGGCGGAAACCGGCACCCGCCAGCGCGAGGCCATCGGCCAGATCACGGATTCCGTCATGGAGCAGGTGATTGACCAGAATATGGAAAAGATCATCGTGATGGAAGCGCAGATCGCGGATGAGATGTTCCGGAATCTCCGGAACCGGGTGCAGCTGATGGGGGAGTATGCCGCCAGCCTGTTTTCCGACCCGGGCAAGGTGAATCCCGCGTTCTACACTGGTCCGAACGCCGGACAGGACGGGCATCTGGCCGCGAAAATGCTGCTGGCCAGCGGAGTGGACGGTTCCGACCCGGCGCTGGTCAAGCGCATGGGCTTGCTTGCCAATATGTCGGAACTGATCATCAGCCTGTGCACCTCCGATGATTCGGACAACGCCTACATTGCCGTCCCGGAAGGGGTTACCCTGATGGTGGACACCGTTTCCAGCGACTGGCTCGCGGAAGACGGGACCCCGGTCCGCTATGACGCCCAGGACCGGTACTGGTTCAAGCAGGCGGCTGCGGCGGGCAAGGTCGTATTTTCCGATGTGGAGCTGGACAAGCCCACCGGGAAGCTGTGCGTCACCTGCGCGATGCCGGTGTATCTGGAGGACGACGACACGCTGCGTGCGGTGGTTGCCTCCGACATTTTCCTGAACCAGATGCAGGAGACGGTTTTTTCGTCCGTGTCGAAGGGCGGATATCTGATCATTGTCAACCAGGACGGTCACGTCATCCTTTCGCCGGATGAAAACGGCGCTTTTGAGGTGAGAAGCAGCGCGGAGGCCGTGGATCTTCGCCAGTACGAAAACCAGGACCTGGCGGCCCTTGTGACTGACGCCATGAAGGGAAAGACGGGTGTCAGGAAGCTGTCCATTCAGGGAAATGACTATTTTGCCACCGGCTATCCGATGAAGTCCGTCGGCTGGACGCTGATCGCCTTTTTCGACGCGGCGGTTGCCGGAGAGCCGTCCCGGATGCTGCAGGACAGCTATAAGCAGATCGAAACCGAAGCGACCCTTTCCTACCGGGAACAGAAAGACCGCACCACCACCTTCGCCACTATCCTTCTGATCGGCCTGGAGCTGCTGATGCTGGCGGCCGCCCTGATCCTGGGCAAGAAGATCGTCCGGCCCCTCAACCGCATCACCAAGCGCATCGCCGAGCTCAGCGAGGGCGACATGGAGTTCAAGATGGAGGATTCCTACCGCACCGGCGACGAAATCGAGGTGCTGGCCCAGTCCTTTGCCGACATCTCCCACAAGACCGTCCAGTACGTGAGCGAGGTCCAGCGCGTGACGGCGGAGAAGGAGCGCATCGGCACCGAGCTGCACATGGCCAACCAGATCCAGGCCAGCATGCTGCCCCACGTCTTCCCGCCCTTCCCGGACCGGCCGGAGCTGGACATCTACGCCTCCATGGATCCGGCCAAGGAGGTCGGCGGCGACTTCTATGACTTCTTCATGATCGACGACGACCACCTCTGCCTGGTCATGGCGGACGTCAGCGGCAAGAGCGTCCCCGCCGCCCTGTTCATGATGATCTCCAAGGTCATCCTGCAGAGCTGCGCGATGCTGGGCCAGTCCGTCAGCGAGATCCTGAACCGGACCAACGAGGCCCTGTGCTCCAACAACCAGGTGGAAATGTTCGTCACCGTCTGGCTGGGCATCCTCGAAATTTCCACCGGCAAGATGACCGCCGCCAACGCCGGGCACGAGTATCCTGCGCTCAAGCGTGCGGACGGACAGTTCGAGATCTTCAAAGACAAGCACGGTTTCGTCGTGGGCGGCATGCCCCAGATGAAGTACAAGGAGTACGAACTCCAGCTGAACCCGGGCGATAAGCTCTTCGTCTACACCGACGGCGTTCCCGAAGCCACCAACGCCGACAACGAGCTCTTCGGCACCGACCGCATGATCGAAGCCCTGAACTCCGATCACAGCGCCGACTGCCAGCAGATCCTCCTGAACGTCCGCCGCGCCGTGGACGGCTTCGTCAAGGACGCCGAACAGTTCGACGATCTGACGATGATGTGCCTTGAGTACAAAGGGACGAAGAAGGAGTAGGGATTAGGGAATAGGGAATAGGGAATAGGGATTAGGCAATAGTCAATAGGCATTAGGCTGCTTTCACTGAAAGGTGGGGGCAGCTTTTTTTGAAAACCCGAACATTCCCTTTTTGCTGAAAGATCAGGGGAATCGGGGAGGTTTTGGGCTGTTTTTCAACGGTTTTGCAACGGTTTTTCAACGAAAAAATCGGTTTTTTCAACGCTTTTTCAGCTTGCCTTCGGGTGGGTTTTGTGGTAGGCTTTTATTGTCCGGACAGACGGGACGCCAGGAGATGTTTCCAGGCGTCCTTTTTACATGCAGAAAACATCGAAGCCATTGGAACGAGCCCGGGAGGGCGCACCAAAGAAAACAACGAAGGAGAATGTTGATGAAAGAAAACGTGCGTGAAAACCACAAAACGAACGCCTGGATGAACGGAAAGAAGCCTGACAGCGAAAGGAGAGACTGGATGAACGAAAAGAACCCCGCCAGCGAATCAAAAGCCTGGATGAACCAGAACGCCTGGATAAACGGAAAGAAGCCCACCAACGCAACAAGCGTCTGGCCAAACGAGACCCCCTGGCAAAACGACCCCATCCCCGACCCTGAAAAGAGGGTCTGGATGGTGAGGAGGAAGCCCGGGCTTGGGAGGCCGGACCTGTGGGAATGGGACGGGAAGGAGGACCGGGAGAAGAAGAACGTGTTTGAGGTGATCCGGGAGCGGGTGCCGGCCAAGTGCGCGGCGGAGGCCTACGGGCTGTACTTCCGGGCCGGGCGGGCCCGCTGTCCCTGGCACGAGGACAATCATCCGGACCTGGCCTTTTATCAGGACGGCACCTGCTACTGCCACGCCTGCCACCACGGCGGGGACGCGGCGGACCTGACGGCCCAGATCTTCGGCCTGTCCCTGATCGGGGCGGTGAAGAAGATCAACGAGGACTTTAACCTGGGCCTGGACCTGGGCAGGCCGGTCAGCCGGGCGGAGCGGCAGAAGCGCGAGCGGGAGCGGGCGGCCCGGCGGCGGGAGGAGGAAAATCGCAGGCGCGAATGGGTCTTCCTCTGCGCCGTCCGCCGGGAAGCGGATGAGCAGGTCCGCGCCGCCGAACGTCCCGCCCGGGACCGGGACCGTCTCTGGGACGACCCGGCCTTTCAGACAGCCCTGTCCCGCCGGGCACGGGCGGACAACGAGCTGGACCGGGAGGTGACGCAGCTTTGAGCGAGGCGCTGCGGACTCAGTTCGACCATTATCTGGCCACGGGGGAAACGCCCCTGGGGCCGGAAGGGGAAGCGCCCATGGGGGAGGCCGGGCCAATGCCCGGCCCCCTTTCTCTGGCCCGCTTTCACCTGTTCGACGGCAGGGGCAGGGTCAAGGGGGTCTACGACTGGGAGGTCTGCCGCCACATCAAGGAGACCCAGGAAATGTTCGTGATGGGCGGCGTCCCCTACCTGTACGAAGGAGGGTGCTTCCGGCCCGACGAGAGCGGGGCGAAGGTCAAGACCCTGATCCGGGGCTGCTGCTACCCGGAGTTCATCAAAGCCCCCACCATCCGGCGCATCTACGACCTGCTGATCGGGGACGCGGACCTGCAGACCACCTTTGAGGCCGTGAACCGCTGCCCCGCCCACTGGATCAATTTCCGCAACGGGTTTTACGATCCCATCGCCCGGAAGATGATCCCCCACGACCCGAGCTATCGGGTCATCAACCAGATTCCCCACGCCTTCGACCCGGAGCGAAAGCCCCACGGGCAGGAGCTGGAGGCCTGGCTGCGCTTCATCACCCCGGACCCGGAGGACCGGCGGATGCTGCTGGAGTTCGCGGGCTACTGCATGACCCGGGACGTCAGCCAGCAGAAGTTCCTCATCCTGAACGGGGAAGGGGGCACGGGCAAGAGCACCGTCATCCGTCTGATCGAGGCGATGATCGGCAGCGAAAACCTGGCCAGCATCAGCCTGAGCGAGCTGAGCCAGCGCTTTGCCGCCTACGGCCTGGTGGGGAAGCTGCTCAACTCCTGCGCGGACCTGGAGCTGACCGCCCTGGAGGACACCAGCACCATCAAAAAGGTCCTGGGGGAGGACACCCTGCGGGGCGAGGCCAAGGGAAAGGACGCCTTCTCCTTTAAAAGCTACGCCCGCCTCATTTTCAGCACCAACGAGCTGCCCATCGTCAAGTCCGAAAAGTCCAACGGCTTTTACCGCCGCCTCCTGATCCTGCCGATGAACCGGGTGCCCAAGGCCCGAAGACCTGACCTTTTTCAGGCCCTTCTCCTGGAGATCGACGACCTGATCACCCTGTGCGTCCGCGCCCTCGAGGAGATGTACCAGGCCGGCGGCCTCCGGGAATCCCCGGCCTCCAAAGAGGCGGTGGACCAGTTCCGCATGGATTCGGACACGGTGGCAGCCTTCCTGGCCGAGGAGACGACGCCGGACCCCTCCGCCCGCACCGAGCGCGGCGCCCTGTTCACCGCCTACAAGCGCTACTGCTTTGAGTCCGACCGCCAGGCCCTCACCCGCAACAACTTCTACCGCTCAATGCGGGTGAAGGGGTATGGGGAAACCATGAGCATGGGGAGCCGTTATTTTGACCATGTGAAGGTGGGCAGGCCAAAGCAAAAAGACCCCATCCAGGCCGCCCTGGAAAAAGGCTGCGTGGTGGTGGACGAGGTCCTGCCGTTCTGACCAGGCGGTCAAGAGCAGTTTCAGAGCAGTTTAAGAGCAGTTTCAGAGCAGTTTTTTCTGAAAAACTGCTCTGCAAAAACGCCTGATATATCAGGTGTATTTGATAATGTAGAGCAGTTAGAGCAGTTTTTTGGAAGTTTTTTAGTGTTTTTAAAAAATGGAACGGATGACGGTAAACTACTTTTCAAAAGACTTTTCTTGCCATCGGATGGAAAATGTGGTAGGATGTCACTGTCTGAGAGGAATCCCTCTTATCACAGATACATGAAGGCGGATCATGGTTCCGCCTATGTGTTGTTGGTTTTGTCAGAGGTTAAAGAAGATAGATATGAAACGGTTTTTGCTTACTGTGATTCTGATGGTGTTTCTGCCGGTTGTTGCCCTGGCGGACCTTGAAATCCGCTTTCTCAACATCGGGCAGGGAGACGCCGCCATTGTTACATGTGATGGAGAAACCATGGTCATTGACGGCGGTCCCGGTTCTGAAGCATCCTTGATGAATACCGTCGTAAAGAACTCTACAGAGAGTGTGAAATACCTGGTTGCCACCCATCCTCACGAAGATCATGTGGGGGGGGTAACCGGCGTTTTGTCTGCTGTACCAGTCGATTTGATCCTCTCACCTGTACTTGAATGGGATACGCAAGTCTTTCATAACATGACCTACAATGCAACCCGGCAGGGGACACCCATCCTCGTTCCGAACGAGGGGGATGAGTTCCGGCTTGGGGATGCAGTCATAACGATTTTACACTGCTGGCCCGAAGCCTGGACAACGAATGACATGTCCATTGTGCTTCGGGTTGATTATGGTGAAAATTCAGTCCTCTTTACCGGCGACGCGGAAATGATGTCTGAATATATGATGATAGATTCCGGGCTTCCGCTGAAAGCGGATGTTTTGAAAGTGGGACATCATGGCAGCGACACTTCATCAACCGTTGAATTTCTGAACGCAGTTTCACCGAAATACGCTGTGATCAGCTGCGGGTATGGCAACCCATACGGCCATCCCCGCCGTGGACCGCTGTCCAGTTTAAAACATCTCGACGTCACATTATTCAGAACAGATTTACATGGTACCATCACCATGCACAGTGATGGAAAGACGATTACATTCAAAACAGAACGAAGGACACAACGAGATGTTTTTGCCCCTCCCAATAACAATGATGAACCCAAAGAAGAATCAGCTGTAATCACAAGAAGCGGACCTGTTCAAACGGAGTTAAGTGATGATACTGTATTTGAGCTGGAGGCGGAAGTGACTTACGTGCTCAATACGAAATCTCACAAGTTTCATTATCCGAACTGCGGAAGCGTCAATGATATGAAACCGAAAAACCGTCAGGACTTTTACGGAACACGGGAAGAAGCGATCAGCTTAGGCTATAAACCATGTGGTTCATGCAGACCTTAATGATACAAAAAGGGAGGAATAGAAGATGAAAAAGTATCTGTCCTTATTATTGTTGTGTGTTCTTCTTTTCTCTTGCACCTGGGCACGCTCAGACCCAATGACGATTGATTTGTCCACGATGACCATTGAAGAAATGGATCGGCTTACAGAACAAATCAATACTGAAAAGAAGAAAGCCACGGAAGTTTCCACGGATGTAAAAAGGTTCCTTGAATCTGATTTCATGAGAGCCGTTGAGGAAATCAATCCCCAAGGAACAACGTTCTCCTATCCTTTCTTTGGCTTGTCCGTTGTTCATCGTCGGTATTATTATTGCGTCTGCGGGACGGTCGGCTGTCATTTCCCGGACAAAACAAACAAGGACCTCTGGGACGCAACGCTGATTTATTGGCTGGACGAAGAAACCAATACATTTAGCAGAGCCGCTTTCTATTCGAGAGACGAGTTATTTTTTGTTGATCCTCATGCGCTGTCCCATGTGGTTCGGTATGCTGAGAAAGTAGCCTTAGAGAATCTGGAACGTCATCATGTATCGGTGAATGACCTTGAAAGCAGAAGCCTGCCGAATACAGAGGAGCTGGCGTCCGTCTCTGCTTCCAACCATACACAGACGCCGAAGATAACGGCTACACCCAAACCAACCGCGACCCCTACGCCGAAGAAGACTGCAACGCCCAGGCCAACACCTACACCTACGCCTAAGAAGACCGCTACTCCAAAACCAACACCGACGCCTACGCCGAAGATCACCGCTACTCCTAATACATCAGGAGGTGAGTTTAACGCTCGTGTAGCGGCTATATTGGCATCACGAAATGGCGATTCAAAAAGCAAAACGCCGACGCCAAGGCCAACCGCCAGGAGAACGGCGACGCCGAAGCCTACGACCAGGAGAACGACCACTACTTCCAGGAACACAACCACTACTACAAGAAGTTCAACCACTACCACCAGGAGCTCTACCACCCAAACCAGGGGGAATAGCCAACAATATGTATTAAATACCAATACAAAAAAATTCCATTATCCATATTGCTCCAGCGTGGATAGAATGAGTGAAAAAAATAAGCGCTACTTTACGGGAACACGGCAGGAAGTGATCAATATGGGTTATGATCCATGTCAAAGATGTAATCCATAAACAATGATCCTCCATAAAGAAGTTATACACATGCCGGGAGTTGTTGGCTATGACAAAAAAACGCATCTTTGAAATCATCAGCAAAGCAGATGAAGGAGATAAGGTCAGCAAAGCGTTTGATACAATAATCCTTTCTCTGATTGTCTTGAGTATCGTTTCCATTGTCCTTGAATCATTTGAAAATATAGCGATCAAGTACAGTGTCGTTTTAAGGATATTTGAGGCAATTACGGTGATTGTTTTCACCATAGAATATATCCTCCGCATTTGGACGGCGGATTTACTCTACCCCAAAGAAAAACACCCAAGGCTCAAGTATATCTTTTCTTTTATGGCGATCATTGACCTATGCGCCATCCTTCCGTTTTTTGTCCCGTTTATATCGGTGGACCTGCGCTTCCTCAGAATGATCCGGCTTTTAAGGTTATTCCGGCTGCTGAGAGTGTTTAAGCTGGGCAGATATTTCGATGCGTTGACGATCGTCGTTGATGTGATCAAAGGATCGGCTTCACAGCTGGTTGTTTCTGTGGTCCTCTGTTTCTTTATTATGCTGTTTGCCGCGATTATCATGTATACAGCGGAAAACCCCGTACAGCCGGAACAGTTTCCGAATATTATCGCTTCCCTATGGTGGGCGATCTGTACATTGACCACCGTGGGCTATGGGGATGTATACCCGATCACCGTTTTGGGTAGGTTCTTTGCGTCGATCATCTCGATTGTCGGCATTGGCATCATCGCCATTCCGACGGGTATTATCGCCGCCGGCTTTACATCCGCCATCAATAAGAAGGTGCCGGCAGAAGAAGAGAAAAAGAACTTTTGTCCCTACTGCGGACACAAACTTGAATAAAAAAGCTGAATCACTTCCAAAAAACTGCTCTAACTGCTCTACATTAAAAAAACGCCTGATATATCAGACGTATTCGTAGAGCAGTTTTTCTTTGAAAACTGCACTGAAACTGCTCTGTGACTGCACGGGACGCCGCTTGCCGTCCGGTTGGTCCTCAAAGGCCACGTAGGCCCACCATATTTCCCAAGGCTTCGCTTCAGTCATAGTTCCAGGCTTCCTCCGCTGCAAATACCAGAACGCCATATTCATATCTCAGCGGTTCGACAATGGGGATGCGGCTTACCTTTTCTTTGAACGTCAGCAGGGGATGGTTCAGGAAATACTGGCGAATATCTTCATTGCTGATCGTCTTTCTTTTTCCGGCTTCCCTTGCGCTGCTCCACGGGGTATCCGCACCATGTGTCATGGACACAAGAGCGCTGGTTGAATACTGGTCAAGCTCGGCAAAAGCGTCGGTTAAGAGCTCCATTTCTTCCGTCGTGAAAGCGGATGCAGAAGGCATTTTGGCAGAAAGTACGCCTCTGCCGCTGTTTTTGTACCATTCATATGCAGCGGGAACCACCGGGCCGTACTGCCATGCTTCGATGGGTTCATCAAAAAGCGGCTTCCCGTTTCGCGCCAGCGACCATCCCTGTGCGTAATAGAGAATCTTCTGCAAACGGAGGTTCGTCATTGCATCGCCAAGCCCGGCATCAGCCATCTCACTGGCGATGGCGATAAAGAAATTGGCGACATCGTTCAGTTTTGCCATACACGCTCACCTCCTGAACTGTTGATCATCCTCGCGGCCGGCGGCGTTACATACCGCGTAAACTTTCGTTCGGTGGCGCGAGTATACAGCGGATCCATCCCTGTACTCGAATTATAAGCGCACCTCTGGCGGGCTGTCAACCCGATTTTACAAGTCCTGTGTTTCCGGTTCGTAAAAGATGACAGTTGATTTCCTGCCCCATACGGCACAGAACGTCCGTCCACATACCAGCAGGCCTCCTTCATGGAATACCCGATTTCTTTCCCACCGGACGCTTGCGCAACCTCCCGCCAGGGATTCTGTATAAAAAAGCTGAATCACTCCCAAAAAACTGCTCTAACTGCTCTACGTTGATAAAAACGCCTGATCTATCAGGCGTATTCGTAGAGCAGTTTTTCTTTGAAAACTGCACTGAAACTGCACTGAACTGCACTGGAAGCGGTTTTCCGGGCCCTCAGAACCCCGCGCCGCGCATGTCGCTGCTGCGGATTTCACTGAAGGGGGCATCGCCCCCTTCAAAACCCCCGAGAGAATGTTGTGCTTTTTGAAGCGCAACAAACTGATCGGGTGATTTGACAAACCCCCTCCCAGCCAGTACAATGAAACGGACTGCCGGGGCGGGGGGTTTTTGTGCTATTATATAGGGCTATTTCCTTCGCTCCGCTTGTGGGGGAAGGATCTTGGATGATTGATTTTACGCTGCTGGGGGCGGCGGCTTTGCTGCCTTTGCCGGAACGGGCGCTGACGGCTGGGTTTTTGCGGTATCAGGGGGTCAGCGTCCTGCTGGACTGCGGGGAGGGGACCCAGACCGCGGCCCGGCGGGCGGGGGTCAATGGGATCGGGGCGGACGTGATCGCCCTGACCCATTATCACGGGGACCACGTCTTCGGCCTGCCGGGGCTGCTGCAGACCATGCTGTCCATGGGGCGGACGGAACCGCTGTGGATCCTGGGGCCGGAAGGGCTCGAACGGGAGCTGCGGCCCATCCTGACCCTGGCCGGGCCCCTGCCCTTTGAGGTAAACCTCCGGGAAATGGGGAAGGGGGAAGGGCTGTCTTTGGACCGGCTGCACCCCCTCTGGCCTTCGGAGGCCACGCTCACGGCGATCCCCACCCGGCACCGGGTGCCCAGTAGGGCGTATGTGTTTTCCGTCCGCCGGGCGGGCCGCTTCCTGCCGGAGAAGGCGGAGGCCCTGGGCCTGCCCAAGCCCCTGTGGGGGCGGCTTCAAAAGGGGGACCGGGTCCTGCTGGACGGCCGGGAAATCCTGCCCGAAGCTGTCACCGGCCCGGAGCGGCGGGGGCTCAAGCTGGTCTTCACCGGGGACACCTCCCCCTGCCCGGCCCTGACCGAAGGGGCGGAAGACGCGGACCTCCTGGTGTCCGAGGCCACCTACGGGGACGATCAGGACGAGGGCCTGGCCCGGGAGCGGGGCCACATGACCTTCGCCCAGGCCGGCCGCCTGGCCCGGGACGCCGGGGTCAGAAGGCTGTGGCTCTGCCACTTTTCCCAGAAGCTGAAGGACCCGGAGGACTATCTTCCCGCCGCCCAGCAGTTTTTCCCGGACGCCCTCTGCGGGACGGACGGGATGAGCATCAGTTTAAGATTTGAGAGTTAAGCGAAGGGCTCAACCATCAAAGAAACAGGGGCGCGCGGCCATGGCTGCCGCGCGCCCCTTTGTCTTTCTGCCCTCTTACCACCGGGTCAGGTTTCTTTCAAACTTTTTCCGGTAGGCCTGTTTTAATTCCTCCGCGCTGATCCCGTAGCAGAGCAGGACGTCGTTATAATACATCAGCACGTCCGCCAGCTCCTCCACCAGGGCCGGCCGGAGGGAAGGGTCGGAGGAGGCCTTCGTCCCGCCGTTCTTTTTGATGATGTCGGCGACCTCGCCGATCTCCCCGATCATCCAGAGCAGCTTGTTTTTCCCGGTCTCCGGGCCGATGGGCTCCCATTTGTCTTTGTATTTCTCCTGCAGGGCTTTCTGCATCTCCTGCATTTCAAGGATGCTGAAATCGTCCATCGTCTTATTCCAGCGTGATCCGGAAGGCCACCGGGTCCCCGTCCGTCCGGGCGGGGCCGGGCAGATGGAGGGCTTCGCCGTCCCGGGTCCAGGAGATTTCGGAGCCGTCCTCCACCAGATGGACATTGTGAATGATGCCGCTGAACTCCGCCGGGGTGGGCTCTTCCTTGAGGGCCAGGGTGCGGATGTCGTAGCGGCCGTCCGCCGCGGGGCGCAGGGCGATGGCGTAGAGCTGATCGCCCTTCTGGGTGAAGCGGAAGTCCTTCGAGGTAAATTCTTTCTTGATGCCGTCGGTAAAGAAGCCCTCCTTGACCTCCGTCGGCCCTTCGCCGCAGATCCGCCAGGGCCGGGTGCCGTAAATGGCCTCCCCGTTTTTATGAAGCCAGGTTCCGATGTGGGTCAGGATCGCGGTGTCCTCCGGGCTGATGGTGCCGTCCGCCTTGGGGCCGACGTTCAACAGGAGGTTGCCGTTCTTGGAGACGATGTCGGCCAGGTCCTGCAGCAGGGAAGCGGGATCGCGGTAGACGTTCTGCTCCGTATGGCACCAGGAGTTCAGGGCGCAGGCCGTGTCCGTCTGCCAGGCGTAGGGCTTGGCGGCGGCGAACTGGCCGCGCTCGATGTCCGGCAGGGCGGAGCCGAACATGAAGGAATCGTGCTTGTAGGCGATGACCGGCTCGTAGCCCCGCTCCGCTGCGCGGTTGTAGTAGTAGGCGGCGAGCTTTTTGATGTAGGGCCGGAAGGCCTTGTGGATGATCCACCAGTCGAAGTAGAGGAGCTTGGGGTCAAAGCGGTCGACGATCTCCGCTGTGCGGACCAGCCAGTCGGAAAGGTATTCCTCCGTGGGGAAGGGCTCGGACGTGGGGTCCTGCATGGCCGGCTCGGGCATGGCGGGCCAGTAGAAATCCCCCCGCTGCATGGGTTCCTTCACGTCGCTGTCGAATTCCTTCCCGTGGCCCATGAACCACCAGTGCTCCGCCCGATGGGACGAGGCCCCGTTGATCAGGCCAAAATCGTTCACTTTCTGGGACAGATCCCCCACTATATCCCTCTTGGGGCCCATTTCATAGGCGTTCCAGTGGGAAATGCCGCTTTTGTACATCTGGAAGCCGTCGTGATGCTCGGCCACCGGCACCACGTATCTGGCCCCTGCCGCCTGGAACAGCTCCGCCCAGGCCGCTGGGTCGAAGCGCTCGGCCTTGAACAGGGGGATAAAGTCCTTGTAGCCGAAATCCTTCTGCGGGCCGTAGGTCTGGACGTGGTGGTTGAACTGGTCCATGCCCTGGATGTACATGTTGCGGGAGTACCACTCGTTGGCGTACGCGGGCACGCTGTACAGCCCCCAGTGCAGGAAGATGCCGAACTTCGCGTCCCGGAACCACCGGGGCGCCTGCCAGCGGCACAGAGAATCCCAGCTGTCGGTATAGGGGCCCTGGGCGATCACGCGGTCGATCTCCGCGAGCCTGGCCTGCAGGTCCTGATGCGTAATGTCTCTCATTCTAAAAATTTACCCGCCTTTCCCAAATTCATGATCCGATTTTATCATTTTTTCCGGTCCCGCGCAACGAGAAAAAGAACTTGAAAAAAACGCCGTCCTGTACTATGATAGGGGCAAACAGGGGCCGAAAGTGGCTCCGAAAAATCAACAGGAGGAAACACAAGATGAAAAAGGTTCTGATCGCGCTGCTGGCCCTGGCGCTGGCCCTGGGCAGCCTCTCCGCCGTTGCGGAAGAAATCTACAAGTCCGACTTTACCCTGCCCGGCATGGACGACTGGTTCGCCAACAACGCCACCGGCACCGTCACCGAGGACGGCGCTTTCCTGATCACCGGCCGCTCCCAGGACTGGATGGCCCCCAAGCGCGTCTTTGACCTGAAGGCCGGCGTTCCCTACAAGGTGACCGTGGAAGTCTATCAGGACGCCCAGGACACCGCCACCTTCCAGATCTCCGTGGAGCAGGACGGCGCCAACTGGGTGAACCTCGTGGCCGCCGAAGCCCCCAAGGGCGAATGGGTCACCCTGGAAGCCACCTTCACCCTGGAGCAGTTCAAGGAATATTCCCTCTACGTGGAAACCGTGGGCGCCCCGACCCTGGACTACCAGATCCGCAATTTCGTGATCGAGACCGCCGACGCTGAGGAAGAAAAGCCCGCCCGGACCTTCACCTTCGGGAAGTTCGGCGAGTAAGGGAAAACATCGTCCCGTTTGATCAAGAGGCTGCCGCAGAAGGCTGAAACTGCGGCAGCCTCTTTTTTATCAGGAATACCTTGACAGGTGAGGTAACATGATCTATAATGTATCTCGCAAACAATCCTGAACACATCAAAAACGAAAGGAGCGTGCGTCATGGGGCTGTCAGCGGATTTGCTGCGGGGGTACACGGACACCATCATCCTGAGCCACCTGCGGCCCGGGCCCAGCTACGGCTACCGGATCAACAAGAGCATCAGCGAGACGTCCGCCGGGGCCTTTGAGCTCAAGGAGGCCACGCTGTACTCCGCCTTCCGGCGGCTGGAGGGCAGCGGGCTGATCCGTTCCTTCTGGGGGGACGAACAGACCGGCGCGCGCAGGCGCTATTACGCCCTGACCCCGCTGGGGGAGGAGAAACTTAAGGCTGATCTGGCCAACTGGGACGCGACCAGGAAGCTGATCGATCGGCTGCTTCAACAAGAGCCCGGGAACACCGGAGCATAAGGGAGGAAAAACGTATGAACGAAACCGTACGCGGCATGGTGGAAAAGCTGTTTGAAAACACCGTGATGAACGAAGAGACCCAGGCCCTGATGGACGAGGTGATGAACAACTGCCAGGAGCGCTGGGCGGACCTGACGGAGAAGGGACTGCCGGAGGACGAGGTCCTGGCGGCGGTGTCCGAGAGCCTGAAGGGGATGGAGGAAATCGTTTCCGCCTATCCGAAAAAGGAAGAGCACACGAGCGTCAGCGTGCCGGACAATGATCTGCCGGAGGGGACGCTGTCCTTTGAGCCCGCCGCGGTGGGCCGTCTGGTGGCCCGGCTGACGGACGCCACAGTGGAGGTCTTCCAGGGCGAAGGGCCCTGTATCACCGTGGAACTGACCCACGGCCCCGATACCAGCCTCCGGGCCGAGATGGACGGGGACGTCCTCCGCATCACCCAGCGCCGGATCCCGGGCGGCGGACAGACCGAGCAGGCGGCCAAGCCCCGGGCCCCCTGGGACATCGCCGGGAGCATCAACGACGCCATCCGCCAGCTGACCCAGGCGGTCCAGCGCTTCGGGGTGAACGTCAGCGGGGAGACCAACCACGTCCGCATCTGCGTGCCGGGGAACTGCCGGATCGTGGCGGACATCCAGAGCCTGAGCGGGGACATCCGCTGGGACGGGGCGGCGGCGGCTCACCTGCTGCTGGACACCACCAGCGGCGACCTGGACGCCTTCGCCCAGATGGACCCGCCGGCCGGCGTGGCCCAGTTCAAGAGCGCCAGCGGCGACATCCGCGCCGACCTGGACGCCGAGGACCTGACCATGCAGTCCATGAGCGGGGACATCCACTGGGCCGGCAAGGCCGAGCGGCTGACCGTGACCTCTATCAGCGGGGACCTGAACATGAAGGGCAGCTTCAGGGAGTGCAGGCTCAAATCCGTCAGCGGGGACGTGGAAGTGTCCGCCGACGCCCTGACCTCCGAGATCCGCGCCATCAGCACCAGCGGGGACGTGGTGGTAAGCCTGCCCCCCGCCGTCACCGCCGCCAAAGCCGCCCTGCGCACCGTCAGCGGCGACACCCACGTCAACAACCTCCTTCTTACGGACAACGCCCAGCTCTTTATACAGGCGGACTCTGTCAGTGGTGATATCACAGTAACAAGACATAAGATGTAAAGATTCAGAGTGGAGAGTGGAGAGTGAAGAGTGGAGATTAGATATGGTTTTGATCATTTGAAGACCAATATTCATCTCCACTCTGTGAGCGCAGCGAACGAAAACTCTCCACTCTCCACTCTCTTATTTCTCCCTTTGAAATAAGAAGTATTTCCACTCCCTTCCCTCAAACACCATGCTTGCCTGGTCTACCAGCTTGTATGGCGTGTTGTGGGGGAGTTCTTTGGAGCGGGTGACGACGAATTCGGTTTTTCCCTGCTGGATGCTGTCCTGCAGGGATTTTTCCATTTCGCTTAAGTCATTGTTCAGGGTGCAGAAGTAGGGGCCTTCCGGGAGGACGCCGGAGGCAAAGTAGAAGCCGCCGTCCAGGAAGCCGTAGTTGAGGAGGGTCGGGTTCTCGCTCTGGCGGATGATCTCCGCAAAGCGGTAGGGGGGCGTGTCCTCCTTTTTGATCTGCATGAGGTAAGTGTTCGGGCTCAGACGGTAGGAAAGGAGGGGGCCGCCCGCCAGCAGGAGGACGGAGAGGGCGCATACGGCCGCGGTTTTGAGCCGGGGCTGGAGGCCGGCGGCCAGGGGCTTCATTAAAGCGCAGGCCGTTCCCAGGCCCAGGGGAGCGAAGACGGACAGGGGCAGGGCGTAATAGGGGTAGCGCCGCCCGCTCCAGTAGGTGAAGACGAAGAGGCCGACGGCGCTGAGCCACGCGCTCAGGGCCTGCCAGCCGGTTTTGCGGGGGCGGAGGGCCAGATAGATCAGGCCGAAGACGCCGGGGATGGACCAGGGCAGGTTGTTGAGCAGGTTGGGCAGGGGGGCGTCATACCGCCCGCCCCGGATGTTCTGGGAGTAGCGGGTCAGGTTGTCGACGAAATAGGCCTGCCACAGGGCGGACAGGGCCCCCTTGGCCGCGAACCAGAGGAGAATCAGGAGGGACAGGGAGGCGGCCCCGATCAGGAAATACAGGATCAGCCCGGGCAGGTCCCGGCCCTTGCCTGTCAAAAGATACCAGAGGGCGACGGCCAGGGCCAGGCCGAAAAACAGCCCGCAGAAGGTGTACTTGGTCCACAGGGCCGCCGCGGCGCAGAGGCCGAGGGAAAGGCCCTCCCTTGTGGTCAGGAGGCGGTTTTCCGTCTGGGCCTTCAGCACAATCAGCAGGCCGCAGGCCAGGATGGGGAGGATCAGCTCCTCCGCGCTGGAGCCGTGGGAGAATGCGGGCGTCAGGGGGATCAGGACGGCCGTCACCGCAGCGCCGATCCAGAAGGCCTTCCCGGAGGCGGCCAGGGTCTCCGCGATCCGCCCGGCCAGGTACAAAAACCACCCATAGCACAGGCACTCGATGAGCCACACGCCGAGGAAGGAGGCTTCGGAAATCGCCCCCGCCAGGGCGAACAGGAAGTAGATCAGCGGGCCCTTCTGCTCATAGAGGTCCAGGTAGGGGGTGAGGCCGTGCAGCAGGCCGCGGCCCACGGTAAAAAAGCAGTGGACGTCCACCCAGTCGTTCATGGGGTAGAGGAACGAGGACTTGGAACAGACGGCCAGCACGCCGAAGGACATCAGGCAGGCAAAGAGAAAACGGGGCCAGAAGCCCCGGTTTCTAAAAAAGAGAGAGGAAGATTTCAGCGTCATGCGGCTCCTCCTTTGGGCAGTACGCAGGTAAAGCGGAGACGGTTTTCCCCCGTCATGGCGGCAGAGAGGTGTCCGCCGTGCTTTTCCACGATGGCGGCGGCGATGGCCAGGCCGATCCCAAAGCCGCTCTGCTTGTCCTTGTTCCGGGAAGGATCGGCCCGATAAAAGCGGTCGAAGAGCTGGCGGCACTGGTCCTCGGACAGGGGCTTTTCCACGGGGTTTTCCACGGTTAAAACGGCCTGCTTTCCTTCGCTGACGGCGTTTACAAGGATGTCCCCCTCCGGGGCCGCGTATTTGACGGCGTTGTCCAGCAGGGTCGACAGCAGGCGCTGGATCGAGGCGCGGTCGCCCTTCACGTACAGATTCTCTTCCGCCTTCGCCGTCAGGACCTTGCCCTGGTATTCCGCCATGGCGGTGAAGGGCTCGGCGGCTTCCAGCAGGAGCTGGCCGAAGGGAAGGTTCTCCATCGTGAGGGGGGCGTTTTCCTCCTCCATCCGGCTCAGGTATACCAGCTCGTCCACCAGGTGGCGCATCTGGGCGGTCTGCTTCTGGGTGCTTTTCACCCAGGGGTTGTCCGGCTGCTCCATCTGCATCAGCTCCATGTTGGTGGAGATCACCGTCAGCGGGGTTTTGAGTTCGTGGCTGGCGTTGGTGATGAACTGCTTCTGCTGCTCCATGTTCCGGATGATGGGCTGGATGGCCCTGCGGCTGGCCAGGCTGACGAGCAGGAAGGCCAGCAGGATGCCCCCCAGGCAGGCCAGGGCGGAGATCAGCCCCAGGGTGCGCACGGCGGCCAGCTTGGTCTCGCAGTTGAGAAAGAGGACCACCGTCCCGCCCATCGGTCCTTCCTGCACGGTATAGAGGTGGTCGGACAGAAAGCCGGTGGTCTGATTTCCGCTCAGTACCTGGCTGGCCATCGACCGGGCGGTCTCTTCGTCCGTGCTCAGGGTGTTGAGCAGGTTGATGTTCCTGATCGTCCCCTCCGGGTCGCAGATCACGGAGAACCAGTTGGACTCGCTGATCAGGTTCCGCACGTGGCGGTTCTTCCCCGGCATCCGGCCGAAGATGGCGTCGCGGGTGGCCATGCTCTCGTTTTCCGCAAGGAAGGAAAGGGTCTGCTGGAGCTCCCCGCGCACGCTGAACCAGTTGGCCGCGTTTACCACCGCGACCACCAGCACCATCGCGATGGTCAGGGCGATCAGGGCGATGCGGATGAACCGCTGCCTGAGTTTTCTGATCATGACTTCTTCTCCATAACTATTCCGTCCCCCCCTGAATTCGATAACAGAACTGGCGCTTGACAGAGGGGGTCATCAGGGGGAGCCTTCCCCCTGATGGTTATCCGCAGCGGCGGCATGTACGTCGCGAGGAGCATTTTTGCGGAGCAGAATCATACTTGGGAGAATGAAGCCTCCTTCACTTCTGCGGAGCAAAAATGCGTTCCTTGCGGATTTGCCGCCCGGGGTTCGCAGCGCCCGGAAAACTGTCCAGTGGACAGTTTTCAGCGAGAACGGGCCGGCAGGCCCTGGATGTCGAAGACGCGAGAGGCAAATCCGTCCGGGGGGTTCCGTAGGGGGGGCGCCAGACCCCCATGCGGTAACAGTTCAGTCTTTGACTGAACTGTTACTTTTTCTCCAACGAATATCCCGTGCCTCTGTGCACCAGGATTTCCGCCTGGGTGTCCAGCTCCGCCAGCTTCTTGCGCAGGGTGGAAATGTTCACCCAGACCACGTTGATCTCCGCCTCGGCGTCCCAGCCCCAGACCTTGTCCATCAGCTGCTGGACGGAAAAGAGGATGTGCGGGTTTTCCATGAACAGGATCATCATCTGGAAGGTCTTGCCCGAAAGCCGGACGGAGCGGTCCCCGCAGCGGAGCTCCCCGGTCCCCTTGTCCAGGGCCAGGTCCTCAAACTGGATCACGTCCGGGATAAAGGCCTCCCGCCTTCTCAGCATGGCACGCACCCGGGCCAGCAGCTCCTGGACATCAAAGGGCTTGGGCAGGTAGTCGTCCGCCCCGGCGTCCAGGCCGGTCACCCGGTCCTCCACGGCATCCCGGGCAGTCAGAAGCAGGCAGGGGGTTTTGATTCCCTCTGCCCGCATCTGGCGCAGGGCTTCCACGCCGTCCTTTCGGGGCATCATCCAGTCCAGGATCACGCCGTCATAGGCCTCGGCCCGGACGTAGTCGAGGGCTTCCTCCCCGTCCAGCACGGCGTCCACCTGATAGCCGGACCGGGTCAGCAGGGTTTTGACCGCGGTGTTCAGGTCCCGGTCGTCTTCCGCCAGCAGAATCCTCAATGCGCATCACTCGTTTCTGTGTTTATATTTCATGGCCATTTTCCGCAATGGCCCCCAGGGAGACCGGCAGGTTGCCGTTGCGCTCCCGGACGGCGTCCAGGAAACGCCGGGCGGCCGCCGTGTCCCGCAGGCTCCCCTGGTAGATCAGCTGATAGGCGGCCCCCATGTCCACGGTGCGCACCCGGATCAGCCGATAGCGGGTAAAGTATTCTGCCATCAGGTCGTCAAACAGGCCCTCGCCCTCCAGGTTTTCCGGCAGGGAGATGCGGACCTCCCGCTGGCTTTCCGCCGCCTTGCCGAAGCCCACGGCGGAGAGCAGGGCGTGGACGGAGAGGCAGAGCACCATCAGCAGGCAGGCCATCGCCGCGTAGCCAGCGCCCAGGCACAGGCCCGCCGCCGCGGAGAGGAAGACCATCAGGATCTCCTGCCCGGTGCCCTGGGCGGAGCGGAAGCGGATCAGGCTGAAGGAGCCCGCCACGGCGATCCCCGCGCCCAGGTTGCCGTTCACGGCCATGATGACCGTCGCGGTGATCAGGGGAAGCAGGGCCAGGGTAAAGGCAAAGGAGCGGGAGGCAGCGTTCTTCCAGGTGTAGTAGAGGGCGCAGATCACGCCCAGAACGATCGCCAGCCCTAAGGACAACAGGATGTTTCCATCCGTCATGCTCCCATCAACAAAGATGCTGTTAAACATTTCGCTCCGCTCCCTTCAAAATCCTTTTTTTCGGGCTGAATAAACTTGCGGTAGGCCAGCCCGTATTTGGAAAAGTGGGTCCGCCGCGCCCCGGCTTCTTCCAGCAGGCGGACGAGCCACAGCGGGTAGGCCCTGCCGGTTTTGATCTCCATGAGCCGCTGGGAGGCCTGGATCAATGACAGGCCCCGGTCCGGGCAGTTTAGGTCCATGGCCCAGTCCCTGAAGCTCAGGTTCCGGTCGAAGGTGATCCGCACCTCCGGGTGAACCTTGCTGATCCAGGCGTCCCGGTCGTAGAGGATGACCGCCGCGGGGGAAAGGCCGTAGCGCCTGGCCATATAGAGGGCTTCCCGCCCTACCTGCCCAGCTTCCCCGGGCATGAGGCCGGTCCTCAGGGCCTCGGCGGCCTGGGTCAGGCCCATGGCCGTCCGCCGCTTGTAGACCACGCCCCGGTACTTCTTCT
>OCTW013388047.1_pt1 | contig 25494 bp, 28 predicted proteins | sample 1539671 | NCBI WGS metagenome assembly OCTW01 (sample SAMN02144230, study PRJEB22623) | gut metagenome | biome: sheep rumen | host: Ovis aries | place: New Zealand | reverse complement strand
GGTGTGGTACGCGCATATTCCTGATACCCTTCCTGATCTGAATAGACTTCTGCACGTCTGATTTCCATCCGTTTTGTCCGCGCTAAAGTCAGATACAAAACAAACAGGAAACCAAGGATACAGAAAAGCCACTGACCAACGCCAAAGACTCCGCCAATACCAGAGATGAGGGTGCCAAACCAGAATAAGATCGTGCCGAAATAATTAGGGCACTGCATATACTGATACAGCCCGGTATGCACATAGCCATCCGCATTGGCTTTTTTGGCTAAAGTTCGTTCGACTTCCGCGACGGTTTCAACGATTAAACCGGCAATCATGACAAACATGCCAATAATCGTAAAAATGCCATACTCACCGCCGTTATAAGCGCGATAGAGCACTGGTAAAACCATAAACGTATAGGCAATGGATAAAACCAGCCAAACAATAATCTTTGCATAGATCGGCATGGCACTCGCCTTAGTGATGCGATTCCGATAAGCCTGGGATTTGAATTCCCGATAAATCAGGAAAGCGGTTGAACGCAAACCATAAAGCATTAATAAGAATGCACACATAAATGTCGGAAAACTGATCATCCCGGAAAATAAACAGGCAATGGTTAACCCTGCCCCACAAATAGCCAAACCATAGCCAATCGATGTAAAATACGCATATTTATAGAAACCAACAGCACTCGTTGCCAGTGCCACAATCAGTACTGACAGGATGCAGATCGGAAATACTGCCATAGATATGTCCTCCTTCATAGCTTCATTATAGAACAACTATTCCTTAATGTTTAGTGATTTATGATTTTCAACACGTTTCCTTATGAATGTGAAATGGCAATTCATGTATTTTATGATAGAATAGAAGAGGAGGTTCTTATGGATACAAATTACGGACAATTTATTTCAAAAAAATTTATCAATACTTTATTTGCAATAACCTTTGCTTTTTTAGTCGTTCAGTATATCAATGAATTCACGGTTGGCAATAATATCATTCGTATTATCACAACCGTGTTATTCCTGATCGCCTTACTCATTACGTTATATTTCCACTTTGTGAATCGTGCTTTTGATTATCGTAAAGGCCATATCTTAAAACCATTGCAGAAAGATATGATGAAGCGTTTAAACTTTAATGGCAAAGGGACTGTTTTAGATGCCGGCTGTCATTTAGGCGCTTATACAATTGCTTTATCGAAAACGTATAAACATGCCATGATCACCGGCGTTGATCATGACACCAAGCTCAACTGTGAAATCAATGCGAAAGCAGAAAAAGTCAAAAAACGTACAACCTTTGTGGAAGGTTCACTTTCTGCGTTAGGTTTTAAAGACAACAGTTTCGATGCCGTTACCTCATGCCTGGCTTTTTCTAAAGCCAAAGTAAACACGCAAGGCATTACAGCAGCTTTACGTGTTTTAAAGAAAGGCGGCACCTTCTGCTTTGTCGATGACTTTGATAATCCTAAACATTACAATATTGAGGCTTTAATCGCTGACTTAAAGAAACAGGGTTATCGTCAGGTTGAGTATATCGCTCATTTAGAAGATGAAGATTATGTACCAAAGTATGTAAGAACACCTTTTGTGTATCGTCACATTGGCATGCTCTACGGTAAGAAATAGCCTCTTCATTGTATGACTGATTACGTTATGATCCATTGCAAGGTAAGGAAACTGCTTCTGACAGTTTCCTTTTTATTTAGAAAACAAAAGCGGGCAGGCCAGAGGCCTCATCCCGCGTATACTTGGTCATTGTTACTTTTTATATAAAGCCTGATAAACCTTTTGCAGCTTTTCATCGCGCTGCTTTGTGGCTTGCTCATCTTTACCATCATGATAATCATAGAAACCGTGTTTGGTTTTGACGCCATACTCACCTTTTAAATAGTGATCTTTGAGTGATTTAGGGACCCGATGACTATCTTCCAAATCAGGCATCAGATAATCCGCAATATGGTAGAACGTGTCCAAGCCGCCAAAATCCATTGTTTCTAATGGACCGATACAAGCCCAGCGAAAGCCTAACCCATATTTAATAACATCATCAATGCCTTCTTTAGAGACAACGCCTGCTTCTACCAACGACAAAGCTTCCCGAATAACCGCTAACTGAATACGATTCGCCGCAAAGCCTAAGACATCTTTATTAACTAAAACCGGCTTCTTATCAATCTTTAAAGCAACGTCATAAACAGCCTGAGCAACGTCATCGCTCGTGGCATCATTTTTAATGATTTCAATCAGTAAAATCAATGTCGGCGGATTAAACCAGTGCATCCCTAGGAAACGATTTGGATGTTTGACATGCGCTGCTAAACCATTAATGGATAAACCAGATGTATTGGTCGCAATAATGGTATGGTCGTCGACAATTTGTGATAAGGACTCATAAAAAGCATTTTTAATCTCCTCATCTTCTGTCACATTCTCGACAATCAGATCAACATTTGATAAATCATTAAGATTTGTCGTGTATGCAATCTTTTCTCGTACTCCTTCACTAATATGGGTCTTGGCTTTGTCTAAAGTCGGCTGACGATGATTCCAAAGAGTGACATCAAAACCATACTGAGCAAAGATATCAGCCATTGAATATCCCATAGTTCCGGCTCCGGCAATACCAATTCGTTTAATATTCATACGATCACCTTCTTTAGCTCTATTTTACTCCTATTTTTCAAACAAGTGAAATGAATCGTGGGACAGCTGTGAAAACACGTCTTCTAATGAGGCGTAAATGGCAACGTGATCACCCGCTAAATGATCAATAGCTACTAAGTCGGGAATACCGATCACATCAATATCAGCGGCTCTGGCTGCTTTGATACCATTAATGGAATCTTCTAAGACGACCGCTTCTTCTTTTTTGATTTGATAATCGGCTAACGCTTTGAGATAAATTTCTGGATCAGGTTTGGTCTTTTCCACCTGATCTCCACATATATAGCAGGTGAAGAATTCATCTAATCCGGCTTTCTTTAAGGCATAACGTACATCCTGATAAGATGAGGAAGATACCACAATACATGTATCCTGGTGATTCTTAAGATAAGTGAGTAAATGGACAGCGCCTTTTTTCGGCATTAAGCCATGCGCATCCACATAGGCGCGCATTCGCTTTTCTTTTTCCGCATTATGACGGACCATAAAGTTACGATCACCTGTATAACGCTCAGCAACATCCTTCGCCATTTCGCCATTGGTTCCTAAGGTATGATGCAGGAGTTCATCAATCAGCTTAGGATCCCCTGGTAAGACTTCTTTCCAGAAACGCACATGTAATCTTTCCGTATCAACTAATAGTCCATCCATATCAAATAGCCAAACCTTTTTCATATAGTCCTCCTTATAAAAAGCACCCTTTTTGGGGTGCTTAATCTACAATCATTAAATCGGTTAATACTTTGCCTTCATCAATCGCCTGACGTAAATCATCGATTGTCAAAGTCTGAAGACGGCCATCTTCCGCTTCAAATTCTAAGTATTCAAAATCTTCTAAATCTTCTTCTGTTTCATCATCAATTAAATCGAAGTAATCAAGCACTTCAAAGTTACTCATCTGACTTGCTTTCTTCATGTAATACCTCTTTATTCATCTTTCCAAATGTATTTTGTGAGACTTCATCAAGCTGTTCATCCATAAAGTCTGAATACTTAGAATACAGTTTATTGTATTCATCATGCAGTTCTTTATACTTTGCCTGAACATCATTGACTACATCCACATATTCATCATTCTTATCAACGACATAGTCTAAGCCTTTATGAATCTTTAAGATCGCTGCTTTATAGCCTTCATTAATTTCTTTCAGCTTATTAACGTTTTCTTTGGTCTGTTTTAATTCGTTTTCTAAGTCCGTCTTCTGCATTTTCAGATGTTCATTTTCATCCTGCATCGTTGGAATAGACGCTTTTAAATCATTGTACTTTTCATTTAAGCTATTCCAGTTCGTCTTCAGATCATTCTGGGCTTTCATTAATTCCAGATTCATCCGCTGAGACTTCTGATTGGTATCTTTTAGTTTTGTTAACTGGGACGTTAAGGCTTCTTTTTCTTTGCCTAAAGCCTGATGTTCTTCTGCCAGTTTCTGATGATCAGTTGTTAAAGCTTCATGATTCTTACTTAAATCATCTAAAGCCTGCTTAGTTGACGTATAAGAGTTTTCCAAAGAATTAAGCTGACCCGTAATATTTTCTAACTGATCTTTTAAATCCTTTTGCGAAGCGGTTAAGTCATCACGTTCTTTCGTCATTTTTGCCTGATCCGCTTCTAACGCAGAAACCTGATTTGATAAAGTTGTGGCTTTCGCTTCACTCGCTTCTTTTTCATCTGTTAACGTCGCCATTGCAGAGGCTAAAGCACTCTTTTCTTCAACCACTGCTGCCTGCGCTTTCTTTAACTCAGACACTTCTTTACGCAGTGCTTCTAAATCAGATAAATACTGCTGCTTTTCATTTTTCAGCGTATCATTTTCCTCTTCTAAACGTGAGTTATCTAAGCGTAATTCTTTGACGCCTTCTTCTAACTTATCATTGGCATTCTTTAAACCTGTTAATTCACTATTTAAAGCATCTACCTGACTGTTAGTTTCGGTAACTGATTTATTTAACGCTTCTTTTTCCCGGCTTGCTTCTTCCACCTGATTAGCTAATTCCATCTTATCAGTCTTCAGATCTTCAACCTCTAATTCTAAAGCTGTATAGCTGTTTTCCTGATCTTTCAGTTTAGATTCGAAATAAGTAATCTGTGATTTCAGATATTTTAAGTCTTCCTGAGCTTTCTGATAGTTCGTCGTCAGTTCATCATTGGATTCCGTTAATGACTGATTCTGGGCCATTACCTGATCATGACTTTCACTTAAAGAGGCATGGGTTTTCTTTAATTCTTCTAATTCTTTCGCTAAATTTAAAGCATTAGCGCGTAAAGTTGTAGCTTTATTCGCCGCAGTCACCTTTTCTTCATTTAACGCTGCCACATCTTTTTCTAACCCTTCAGCTTTTTCTTTTAAGCTGTCATAATCACTTTGTAAATGTTCTAAAGATGTCACTTTCGCTTCAAATGTCTGCGCCTTTTCATAAGCCGTATTAAAGTCTTCTTCTAACGAAGAATACTTGCTTGTTAATTCATCAAAAGCTTCACTTTTAGCTGTTAAATCATCATTCAATGTTGTCTTTTCCTGTGATAAGGAAGCCACATTACTTAAGGCATTGGTTAACTGATTCTTCACTTCATCTAATGATGACTGTAATGAAGTCTTATTTTCCTGTAATTCATTAACCTGCTTTTCATAGTTTTGCGCTTTTTCATAAGCCGTATTAAAGTCTTCTTTTAAGGAATCATACTTAGCTGTTAATTCATCATAAGCTTCCTTTTTAGCGGTTAAATCATCATTTAATGATGTCTTTTCCTGTGATAAAGAAGCCACATTACTTAAAGCATTGGTTAACTGTGTCTTAACTTCATCTAATGATGACTTCAATGAGGCTTCACTGTCTTTTAATGCATTGACCTCAGTTTCATAATTCTGCGCTTTTTCATAAGCGGTATTGAAATCATCTTTTAAGGAATCATACTTGCTCGTTAACTCATCTAAGTCCCCTGCTTTAACAGTCAAATCATCCTGTAATGATGCTTTTTCTTTCGTTAAAGAAGCGACGTTGCCTAAAGCGGTGGTTAACTGACCTTTGACTTCCTCTAATGATGACTGTAAATCATTGGTCTGATTTTCAAAACTCTGGGCTTTTTCATAAGCCGTATTGAAATCATCCTTTAAGGAATCATACTTACTCGTTAATTCATCTAAGTCCCCTGCTTTAACAGTGAGATCATCCTGTAATGAAGCCTTTTCTTTCGTTAAAGATGCCACATTACTTAAGGCATTGGTTAACTGACCTTTGACTTCCTCTAACGATGACTGTAAATCATTGGTCTGATTTTCAAAGTCTTGGGCTTTTTCAGTTACCGTATTAAAGTCTTCCTTTAAGGAATCATACTTACTCGTTAATTCATCCAAGTCCCCTGCTTTAACAGTGAGATCATCCTGTAATGATGCTTTTTCTTTCGTTAAGGATGCCACATTGCCTAAAGCAGTCGTTAACTGACCTTTAATTTCTGATAAAGAGGATGTTAAGCTGTCTTTATCATCGGTTAAATCAGCGACCTGTTTTTCATAGCTTTCTGCCTTTGTAGTAATATCTTTATACTGCGCTTCTAAGGACTGATACTGACTATCCAATCGGTCATATTCTTCCTGATTGCTTGCTAACTGATCAGAAGCTGTTTCATACTTTTGTTTAAAATCAGCTAAAGCCTGTGTTGTCGCTTCATGGCCTTTCTTTTCTTCTTCCAGGTCACTCTGCATGCTTTGGCTCTTTTCACGTAAGGATTTAGCCATCGCAGAGATTGCGGTTAATTCAGTTTCTTTCTTTTTAAACGCTTCTGATAAAGCGTCTTTTTCACCTGATAAAGACGTCACTTGTTTCTTTAATTCAGCGAGCTCATGCGTGCCTTGTTCATACTTTTCATTTAATTCCTGATGCGCTGATGTTAACTGTGTTAAACGATCATTGGTATCATTAAAATCATTTTGTAATTTGGCATGTGCTGCTAATGCTTGCGACTTTTCATCTTCTAACGTCGCAATCTTCTTTTCTAACGCTTTGTTATTTAAAGACAATTCATCATGGGTTTTCACTAAAGCATCGTACTGATCTGATAAACGTGCTAAGTGTTCAGCATGGTCTTTAGCTTCATCAGCCTTGGAATCATACTGCCCTTGTAAGTTTTCATAGTCCTGTTTTAAAGCCGTTAAAGCATCATTTGCTTTCGTGCTTTCACCTTTGTATTTTAAAAGATCATACTTTAATTCTTCTTTTTCTTTTTCTAATTTAATATTGTTATACTGTAAACGATCTTTCTCTTCATCATCGGCGGGATGCGTACGTAATTCTTCATTTTCTTTCTTCAGAAAGTCGTTTCGTTCTTTTAATTTATTAATCTCAGATTCAAGATAATCCTCATAAGACTTCAGTTTCTGATTATATTCTTCTAACTGTTTGTTATGTTCTTCTATATTCTTCACCTTAGCCTGGATTTTTTTAATCTTTTCACGGATTTGTTCTTCAAATTGTTCTGATGCCATCTCTTTTTACCTCCAATCTGATTATCATCATTTTATCATGTTTATAATGTGAGGTATACATTTATTGTCTACTCACCATCTATTTTTCTCTTATTCAAAAGGATGTTTAAGCTCTTTAAAAGGAATCAGGGTAGCCGGATGTTCCGGATGTTCTCCCAACATTTTTTCCATCCAGACCATATCATACCAGCGGCCAAATTTATAACCGCACTCATGGAAACGGCCAACCAGCTGATAGCCTAAATGTTCATGAAAACGAATGCTGTTATCATCTAAGTAAGGATCCTTTTCACGGGGCGCCGCAATACAGGCATTGACATTAAGAAAGCCCTGCTTACGCAGACAGCCTTCTAAAGCTTCGTAAAGGAAGCGGCCAATGTGTTTATGGCGTTCATTGATATCTACATAAATCGACATTTCGACATTGTAGGCATAAGCACTGCGGACATGAAAAGCGCTCGCATAGGCATAGCCCACAATGCGATCATTTTGTAATGCCACGATATAAGGATACATTGTTAAGGTATTGATGATTCGCTGTTTGAATTCTTCGACACTAGGAACCTCATATTCAAAGGTAATTGCGGTATGTTCAATATAAGGTGCATAAATTTCTAATAAGCGGGATGCGTCATCAGCGCATGCTTCTCGTAATTTTAAAACAGACATTTTTCCGTCCTCCTAGTTTTATCAAGGATACCACGTTTCGTTATGTTTTACCACTTTTCAAGGCAAATTACTACCACCCATAAAAAAATGAGCTAACTAAAATGATAAAACTAGTTAGCTCGTTTTCGTGCTTTCAAATCTAATAACTGATCATAAATTTTCTTTGTCTTTTTCACAATATCAGGAGCGTCATCACGCAATTTCTCATTCCCGAAATCATCTTTCTCCAAATAAGGCTCGAAATAATTGTACATGATTGATAAATCAGATTCACTATCAAAAAACAGCGTCTCCATATCCGCATTAAAATCAATTGTTTTGATCTGACTGACAAACTCCTCATGCAAGCGATTGAGAGTAAAGCTATCAAGCACGCCGTGGTTATCTAAGAATTCATAGATATCCTTGATTGCTAACATATACCCCGCTTCTCCGCCATCCTGACGGCCATCCTGATAGCTCCGTAAAAGATTCGGATCATCTTCAACATTATGATAGAAGTGTTTCTTATGATTCTTATACTTTAAACTCTTGGTATCATCAATATATGAAATCATATAATCCCGACAAAAATCTCGCGCCACGATATAAAGATCTTCATTGCCGAGCGTTTTAGACACCAAAGGCAGGGAAATCGCGTTCTTTTCGATCTTCCGATAAAGTTCCTGATTGAAAAGTTCCCCCTTACCGCCCATTAACAAATAATGACCGGCATAAGCGTAAAAGAAACAGTTAAAAAGCGGATAGTAATAAAGTGTACCCTGTCGCAGCTGGGCATACAGTTTAATCATCTGCATCAGTTTTTTTATTGATAGGACATCTTTTGTCATGTTTTCCAGGAATTCGGTATATTGGTTTTTCAAATCATCCATCGTACATTCCCCATTTCATCGACAATTCAATGTTTTCTTCGCCTTTATTGTATCATTAAAAATGGTCATTTGTACAAAATAATATTTCTTTTATAAATATCATTATTTTCATCTTTCTGGAAATTTCATATATCCTTTGATAAGAAGATTACAATAGAAGGCAAAGATAAGAGGAGGTCATATGATGTCTATTTTAGGAATTGATGTTGGCGGTACAACCATCAAATATGCCGTTTGTGATAGCCAGGGTCATTTGTCTCACAAAGGAAAAGTTAAGACACCTGATCATTTAGAAGCTTTCTATGATGCCATTACTACCATTGCCCACAGCTGTGGTGATGTGGCAGGGATCGCTTTAAGTATGCCCGGAGCAGTCGCTAGTGATGAAGGTGTGATTTATGGGGCTAGTGCTTTACCCTATATTCATGGTCCCAATATTAAAAAGGATTTAGAAAATCGTTTACACACACGTGTCGAAATCGAAAACGATGCCAACTGCGCCGCTTTGGCGGAAGTCTGGCTAGGCGCCGCTAAAGAAACCCAGGACAGCTGTTTTATTGTCTGCGGCACGGGGGTGGGCGGCGCTGTCGTTAAGAATCGCCAGATTCATAAAGGGAAGCATCTCCATGGCGGCGAATTTGGCTATATGATCGTCGACTATGATTTAGAGAGAGAAGACTTTACGATTCTTTCTGATACCTCAACACTCCACGTTGTGGAAAAAGCAGCGAAGGAATTAGGCGTATCACCAGACACTTTAGATGGCAAAGAAATCTTTGATCATTTAGAAAATCCTGTTTACGCTAAATATGTCAATGCCTTTTATTATCGCTTAGCGATCGCTATTTATAATTTACAGTATGCCTATGATCCAGAAATGATCGTCATTGGCGGCGGTATTTCCGCGCGTGATGATTTAGAAGAACAGATCAATAAACGTTTAGATACTATTTTGAAGAAAGTTGCGATCGCCAAAGTGCGTCCAGTCGTTCGCCGCTGTCAGTATGGCAATGATGCGAATATCATTGGCGCAGTCTATCATTATTTATCACAAAAAGCTTAGCCATGCGCTAAGCTTTTTGATAGTCCTCAGAATACATTTTTGTACCATTACGATAGGTGATCAGCAGTCTTTTTTCATTGAGAAGATTAATCGTATACTTATGACCACGAAAGGTCAGTTTATTGCCTGATAACTGATAGGCCATCGTCGTTTTCATATTGGTCTTGATCGTCACCTTAGTCTTAGTAAACGTCAAAGTTTCCTGGTTATTGATATTTTGCCAGGTTCCCAAAATCAATTGCTGGTTCTGCGATGTTGAATGGGTTGACTGAAAGCGCGACATCACTCCCCAAAGCGAAATTGCCAGCATCGCCGCCACAAACCCCCAGTAATATTTTTTCATACTGATTTCATCAGCCTTTCAATAATATGAACGATATCCGGCGCATCATATTCTTCAATCATAGCCTTTAATGGTGATAACGGTTCATGGGTATATTTAACGCGCTGTAAAAACTGTACAACCACCTGATAACGTTTCCCATTACGCGGATCAAAGCCATGGGCATTGAGAATCGCAATCGCTTCATCAATTAAGGCATGATCACCGTTGCCGCTGCATTCATTGCTTTTGTGGAAAAGCTGAGTCATCCGTTCCTTCGCTAAGACAAAGGCTTCTTCTTTATTTTGCGTGGAAACGATACAGTCATGCGAAGAACGATGGCCTTCAAAAAGCTGATAAATCGGCGCGACATGTTCCCCATAGATCACATCTATGCGTAAATAGTCCTCAGGATAAGGACCATCCCATACCATATAAGAATGGATGTGTTCCTGATGCATGGTATCACTCAACGTATTTTTATAAGATTCTAAATCCTTAATCACATGATCATCCATTGTCTTCTCTCCTAATCTTTTAATGTGTAATTGATCTTGGTCGTCATCCCAAAGAGCCTTTCGGGCAAGTTGTTATCATTTTTTTGAATATGGAACTGTCGTTTATGAAAGCTTAAAATATACTGATCACCTTTTTTAGAGACCTTATACTGATAGGAACTGGTCATCACAAAGGACCCCTTCACCATCGTCCCTACACCAACCTTGTTGTTTTCGCCAAAATACAGATACTCAGCCTTTTGATGCACATAGCCGACATAATAATGTTTCTTCATTGCTTTTTCGATGCTCTTTGATGCATCATTGCGCAAAGCAATGAATACGCCAAAGATAACAACCGCGGCCAGTAAAATAATATTGATAATTTTATGTCTATTCTTCATTATGCCCCTCCAAATATGTGATCACTTGGACCAGATCCGCTAAAATAACATCCGCTTTTTCCTCCATTTCTGCTGTTGACGGCATCAGATCTGGCACCATAATCGGATGCATCCCCGCATTATACGCGGAGCGAATGCCATTATAGCTGTCTTCAATGGCATAAGCCTCACTCGGCTTAATATCAATGGCCTGACAGGCGGTCTGATAAATTTGCGGATGCGGCTTGGAATGTTCGACCATATCCCCGCAGATAATGGCATCAAAATCCTCAATAATGCCAGCATTACGCAACTGTAATGTCACCGTATAACGGCGCGTTGATGACGCTAAAGCAATTTTATAGTGATGCGCTTTTAAATAAGCTAATAACTCTTTCACCCCTTTTTTAAGCGGCAGGCGCCCATCATACGTCGCGTGATAAAGCTGTGAAGATTCTTTTGCATACGTATCATAAGGGAAATCCTCACCATAATACTCTAAAAAGATCTTTTTGGATGTTTCTTTATTGGTGCCTAAAGCCTGATGACAGACATCTTCTACATGGGAAAAGCCATGCTTTTCTCCTAACTTTTGCCACACTTTAATAACTAAGCGTTCACTATCAAAAATCACACCATCCATATCAAAAACAACTGCTTTCATAACGTCCTCCTCGCTACTTCTATTATAATCAACTTTGCCCTAGTATGCAAAAAGCGCCAAATGGCGCTTTAGTGAGAATTTCTTTCTTCAAATCCATTGCATAAGGAAATGATATATTCTTTTTTAACGAGGGTATTTAACCATTCCTGAGGGATCGTTTCGACGCCATAGAAAGCGCCGGCTAAAGAGCCCGCTACGCTCGCGGTCGTATCGGTATCATAACCTAAGTTAACAGCCTTTAAGACGCAATCCTTATAAGAATCGGTATTTAAGAAACAGTAGAGCGCCGCTTCTAAAGTATCGACAATATAACCAGTGGAATGGATCGTTTCTTCACTCATCTTAGAGAAATTTAAAACATCAACGAGATGTTCATAGGTGGAAATTTCTGCTTTGATACCGGAAGAAAACATGGATTCATCATAGCTGTATAACGCTGCATCAATCGCCTTTTGAACAATGGCAGCTTTATTACCGCTCAGCGGATTCAATAATGCCGTAAGGACTTTGGCATAGATCCCACATCCTAAAAGACAACGGGGATGGCTATGGGTTAAGCTGGAAGCCTTATGAATAATTTCATACCCACGGTAATCAAATTCATCTAAATGATAATTATGGAAGTAAAGATAGAGCACAAATGGGGAAATGCGCATTAATGAGCCATTGCCGTTAGACATTTCATCACTGTCTCCGCATTGAAGCGGAGGAACCTGATGTAAATATTTGGTAATCGCATTTTTGGTGGTATTTCCAATATCGAATGTTTCTCCATCAGGGGTATAATCACCATTCACATACCAGTTTTTATAGCGTTCCATCACATCATTAAAATCGAGGCCAAAAGTTAATGATTCTAACCCCGCGAGGGTTAAAGAAGTATCATCACTCCAGGTTCCTCGCTCTTTATGATAGGTGCCATTGCCTTTCATCGTTTGAATTGGTCGAACCTTTAAATCATCACGACTTTTAAACTCAACTGGCACACCAAGGGCATCGCCCACTGCAAGACCTAAAATGACATTTTTCACAATTGATCTGGACATTGTATTTACGTCCTCCTTCTATCCCCATTTTACACGATTAAAAGAAAAATGAAAAGGGTTACAACTCAGTATACTTATCTGCTTTGCCTTTGGCTTTCTCCACCGGATACTTTTTCTCATTCATCGTCATCTTCATTTCAATGATTTCCCGAGGATCAACCTTTAGCTTATCACACATCTGAAAGCAGTAAATCATGACATCAGCCAGCTCTTCAGAGACATGCTGCAAATCGTAATGGTCTGGATCCCATTGGAAACATTCCAGCAGTTCCCCTGCTTCAATAGCGATACTTTTCGCTAAATTATCCGGACTGTGATACTGATCCCAATCCCGGTCATCGACAAATTTTCTTATCCGTTTCTGTATTTCTTCCATTGTCACACCTCCTATAATCTTATTATATCACAAAGAAAAAAGCTCATCCTGCGATATGAGCTTTACGAGAGGGGATATGGGAGTGACTCCCAATTAACCAATAAAGGATTTATATAATAAACGTGTTATTATATACAAGAGAAAGGAAGATGATTCAGCTTTAGGAATTTTGCTTAGATAGTTTATGAGTTAAGGATGATTTGAATGCTAGAAGTATTAAACATCAAGTGAACCATTTTCCATGTCGATGAGAGGCTATTATTTATGGGACGATTAAGGAGCATCTGTTTATAAAATGAATTAAAGGATTTTCATCTCTCATCACCTACATTATAGAAGAATATCAGAAAACGCTTAACATCAAAAATCTTATATTCATATCAAATATTTGAGACGAAAAAAACCTCATGAAGAGGTTTTTAAATAACTCAGAAAGGCTTCTGGCGGCAATGGCTTCGCAAAGTAATAGCCTTGCAGATCATTGACATTCATCCGTTTTAATTCTTTGGCCATATTTTCCGTTTCTACGCCTTCAACAGTGACATTTTTGCCCATTTCACGGATCATTTTTACGATATGCGGCAAAATGGTATTCTCTCCTTTAAAGTATGACCAGGTTAATGACAAATCCACTTTAATCGTAGAAAACGGATATTGGGAAATCAAAGAAATATTCGAATAGCCGGTCCCATAATCATCAAGATTAAAAGCAACGCCCATCGCGGATAACTCTCCCATAATGTTTTTAAGAAGGCCCATATCAATATGTGTAGATTCGGTGATTTCCAGATGGATCATCGCTGAAGGCACATGATAAGCATTCAAAATGTTTTTAAAGAGCTGTGGGAAATGTTCATCAAGACACTGCAGCGGCGAAACATTGACATTAATATACTGAATACCTAACGTCTTTAGATCATGTGTCGCGATAAACTGGCAGACTTTTTCTAAAACTTGTGCTCCTAATTTATGAATCAGCCCCATCCGCTCAGCGGCACTGATAAATTCTTCCGGTGAGATAAATCCCAGTTTGGGATCATTGAGACGGGCTAAGGCTTCAGCACCTGTAATCGCATGGGTTTGGGTATGATAAATCGGCTGATAATAGACATCAATACGATTTTGGTAAATGGCATTATTTAAGGCATCTTCGACAGCCAAGTTATGACGATGTCTCTGAAAATCTTCATTCGTGACCTTTACAACAGTACCGCTGCCTGACAATTCCGCCCGCTCATTAGCACGGCTCATAACAGATTCCAGATTTTTTGCACTATCTAACTGTACCTGATCATCTAAATATGAAATGCAGTAATTCAAGTAAATATTTTCTCCGTTATTCATCACAAACGGCTGACTAAAACGATTGGCAAAATAGTGAATGAATGCTGAGGCATCAAACTCGCCGGTTGTGGCGATAAAGAAACGACCGCCGCCCTGATAAGCAAGCACATATTTCCGAAAATGGGTAATCATTTCATGTCCTAACATATGCAAACATTCACGCATCTTACGATTACCATAAATAGCTTTCATCCCCTCATAATGATCGATCGAAAGCATCATCATTTTCATCTTTTTCCCTTGATGAAGCTGTTCTCGGGCATAGTAATAGAAGCCAAGGCTATTAAATAAACCCGTTTTATCATTCAACATTAAATCCGGGTTCTGCACGCCTAAATAAATTGTCAGTAAAGAAAGCGTACAGAAGAAATCCATAATCGGAATTTTCGGTAAAAGATAGCGAATCAGTGAGCCAACAATTAAAATTATTTGAGCTGCCATCAAAGTTTCCCGTTCCCGTTTGGGCATCTTATACCTTAGTAACAACACTAGAGAGGTCCCAAAATAAATGGCATTATACAAATAAATAACGTTATAGAAAGGGCCCGAATGATAGCCTTGCGCATCCATCCAGAAAATATGATGAAAGAGTACTGTCGGTAAAATATAAAGCCAGCCTGCCATCAATAATCCTGCCATAAAGACATTACGTTTCTTACGCTCAGGTAAAAAGGAGGCCGTATAATGATAAAACTGATAAGCCCGCGTAATGAAACAAAGAAAGAAAGCTAAATTAATGACTGTTAACAGCTGAATACTGCAGGCAAGATGGAAATCATCCATCCAGGTCGCTAAAATATCTAACGCCATGACGATCACTTCCATAACTAAAAGTTTTAAGAAATTACGATTACGATCTACTGGTAAATGATAACGGCGAAAGTAATAACAAAGCATCAAAATAATAATGATTGTGGATGTCATTAAAAAATCATAATCATAAAACATTGTTTTCACGCCTCCTTTCAATACTACAACTATTGTAAACTATTTCAAAAAGACTTTCTATAAATTTTTGTCATAAATCTAATTTACTATTCATAAATCTCTTTTATATGTGACTTCAATAGAAGAAATCGTTGTGAAAAATGGATTGTCATTTCGCTTAAGAAAGAAAAATGATACAATAGTCATAGGATAGAAAAAGGAGAACAATTTATGAAGAAAATCTTTCAAAAGGTGATCGCAGTGATGATCGCTGTTTCCACATTGTCTTTTGGCGTCATGCCTGTAACGCATGCGGAAACCATTGTCTACACCACCCGGACAGGTTCAAAATATCATTCACGAAAATCCTGTCCAACATTATCGCGTTCACGCGTGATTTATTCCAAGACGCTTTCTGAAGCGAAAGCTGAAGGCTTGGATGCCTGCAAAGTTTGTGCCCGTAATCTTTCTTCGACAAAGAAATCAAGTACTAAGTCAACGAAGAAATCGAATTACAGGGTTACTTATCAGGCTGCCCCAGCACCTGATAAAAATGCCTATCGCACAGTTAATGGCAATAAGCCAACCTTCACGAAAGCCCAGATGACAACCAAATCATTTGAACGTTATTCCGCTTTAGATTCGTTAGGTCGCTGCCGCACTGCTTTTGTGAATGCGAGTCCTAGTACTTTACCAACAAAAAAACGCGGTTCAATCGGTATGGTGAAACCAACTGGCTGGCATACAGTCCGTTATTCAATTGTCGGGAATGGTTCAGCTGGTTATCTGTATAACCGCTGCCACTTAATCGCTTATGAAATCAGTGGTGAAAATGCCAACAGACGTAATCTTATTACTGGTACCCGTTATATGAACGTGACTGGGATGCTGCCATTTGAAAACAGAATTGCTAACTATATAAAAGCAACGCGTCATCACGTGCTTTATCGTGTAACCCCTGATTTTAAGGGCTCTAATCTTTTAGCAAACGGTGTTCATATGGAAGCCTATAGCGTTGAAGATCATGGCAAAGGCATCAAATTCAATGTATACTGCTACAATAAGCAGCCTGGTATTAAATTAAATTACAAAACTGGCGCATCCTCGCTAGCCTAAAAGATCACCGCAAGGTGATCTTTTTAAATGAGCAGAATGAAGCTGCAAATAGCATAAAGGATTAATAAGGCCACAAGAATTTTAATGGAAAACTTTAAGATATGATAGAGCAAAAAAACGGCCGCCAACAGAATCAATAAACCAAGGATCATGATAATCATCTCTTTTCTATAAAATCTTTTTGATTCTTATCAAATATATAAGATCATATTGATATTATATTAAATATTCATTATAGTAACGCCTGTAAACGAATAATCGTCTACCTTAAAATATTTTCGACAGGAAAGAAGAGATGGGAGCTGTGCCTATCTCTTCTTTTCTTTCACCATTGTTAATACATCGGTAAGGGAATCCACCTGCACATAATCATGGTAATCACCTAAACAGGCGGCTTCCTTTTGCAAAGTTTCAACATCGTGATGATAGGAATTAATAAAGATACTCTTCATTCCCACCTTGCTGGCAACGCAGATATCACTGGTTAAATCGTTGCCGATCATAACACTTTCTTCAACTTTTAAGCGTTCATTTTTTAGTAAGATCTCCATAAAATCACGAGATGGTTTCTTAACGCCATAATCAGAAGAAATATAGATCCCATTAAAATAAGGGGTAATCTTACATTTCAGCATTTCATCTAAAGTAAAGCAAGTTTGCGCATTAGACAAAAGATAGACGCGCTTCTCCTGCTGCTTCAAGGTTTTTAATAATGTTATGGTATCTTTATAGGTCACTAATTTCTTACGACTTAAAGCACGGAAATACTGCGCGCAAAGAAGTGTCCATTCATAACGATCAATCGGACTATAGCCGCCGCCTTCTTCAAGTAACGATAAGAAAACTTTTTCCAGCTTTATTTCTGGATAATCCCCTATCAAAGCCTTTTCTTCCCGATTGCAGTATTCATGATAGCGTCTTTTTAATTCCATCGGGCTATAGCTGGTCCCAAAATCATTATAATATTCACACATATCCTGCCAAAAGCTTTCGCTTTCTTCATCAGTCTCGATATCAATCAATGTGCCATATAAATCAAAAATATAATTTTGCATAAATGTCAGTCGAGCAGAGAAGCTCGACCTATCTCCTTTCTTTTTTCATGTCCTATACACATGAACATGTCAAGGTTTCCCCTCACTCTCATAGCTCATTGTACATGATGAAAAGTCATATTATAAAGCTTTCCATCAATCTTCTTAAAAATCTTATATGTTTCTAAAGGTACATTAATACAATTTACAAAGAAAACTCTATGAACCCCTTTCATCTTGTTAATCCTGTTAATGATCACATCCAAAGTATTGTTTATATGATCTTGCGCAGGTATAGTGGGACCTGTAAACAAAAGAGGTTTACAAAAATCTAAAACGAAAGAAGGAATTCCCAATGAAATTCTCAGCTTTAAAAAATTTATCATATACTAATGTAAGAAAATTCTTCCACGATTTAATGTATAAACCATCTGATCGTGACTCATTCGATATCAATGATGAAATCCAGAATATCGAAGATACTATCTATACGAATAAATAGTTTCCTGAAGCAGTTTTACTGCTTCTTTTTTCATTGTTTGCAGGAAAGATTGAAGGAGAAAAGACATTCTCTTATAATAAAAACAAGAAAGAGAGGTTATAACCATGAACGAAAAACAGGAAAATCAGTATAAAGAACTTATTGCGAAGGCAAAAGCATCTTATGATCGCTTCTTCAAAGATGTTAAGTATTTGCCTAGCGATGATGAAATTGATGATATCACCATCAATATTGAAAACATGCAGGATAAAATCCAGGCAAAGGCCAACCAGGCAGAAGGTCATATGAAAGCTTTAGCACAGGTTAAGAAAGAATTAGAAGATGAAGCTACACATGCAGAAGCAAAAAGTTTCCCAACGGAAGATCGTGATGAAGCTGTCGCTTCCATCAATACGATGTATGATCAGTATGTCGAAGAGCAGAAACGTTTATTTGCGCTCTCGCAGAAAGTAGCCGCAAAAGTCCACGCATTACATAAATAATCCCATATAAAAAGGCGTCTGTTTATCATTAGCAGGACGCCTTTTATGATTGCTTATTTGTAATAATACTTCTTAATTGACGAATCTTTTCGAGATTTCTTTATCATCCCCGCTCCTATGTTAAAGATATTTCAGCGTCATTTTTTATCAGAAAAGTATAAAAAATAAATTCCCTTACACGTGAGAAAATATCATCACAAAGCGTTACCCTATTATTTTTTATGAAGGGGTTGATTTTTTTACTGCCTGGTCAAAAATGTGCTACGGTATAGATGGTGATGTTATGAAGGAACTCTTAACTGTGATGCTCTGCGTCTCTCTTGTGTCTGCCAGGACACAGCAGCTCACAAACTCACACCCACAAGCCTATCGGCAGGCACTTTCTCAGGTCATTTCCTCCCTTCACCTGAAGAAAAAAGATCCTCTTACTCAGATCTCAACCATCTACCGTTACATCCTGACTCATGTTGATTATGATTATGAAACCTACTTCCATGTCGCTCATCGTACCACCGCCTATCATGCTTTATGCGAAAAGAAAGCAAACTGCCAAGGCATTTCCTTACTGTTAAAGGATATGTGTCATTGTATGCATATCAAAGCTCCTTTAGTAAAAGGAACGTACCGTGGAGAACCCCATGTCTGGAACGTGATTAAATTAGGACGTTACTACTATAATGCAGACGCCACCTTAGATGATCATAAACTTTCTTGCTTTTTAGTCAGTGATGCTGATTTAGTTGATCATAAACGGACAACGAAAGTCAGTCACATGGCACCGGCCACATTAGGGATGCAAAAGATCAATTATCCACTTTTTAAATACTATCAGTACAAAGCCCCTAAGGAAGTCACTATTCGTTATGCCTATGATGGTGCGAGTTTAAAGATGAAAGCGACCCAAACATTATATCGTTCTAATATTAAGACACCGATGTATTTAAAAGATCATCAGTTACATATTGCTTTTAGACATCGCGGTGACTATGCGATCACCTTGAAGAATAAACAAAGTGGCAAGTTTTTAAACTATTACTTCTATATTCACTAATTATTCTTCATAAAGTTTCTTATTATTGATTACTTTGAAACTTTCTCTTATAATGATCATGGTGATCATGATGCAGGAATTCATTGAACGACGGCTTTATAAACGTTATGTTACAGTTATCTCCGTCAATAGAAAAGATGGCTCACTGGTTCCTATTTATATTATCTGGGAGGATGGAACCCGCTATAAGATTGACCAAATCATCAAGATTATCAATGCCAAGGCAAGTGAGGTAGGCGGTGTCGGAAAGATGTATCAAGTGCGCATCGGCCGCCACATCCGTAATCTTTTCTATGAAAAAAACAGATGGTTTGTGGAAAGCCACAAACCATAAAGAAAGGCCACTTTGAGGTGGCCTTATTCTATTCCAGCAATTCAATGAGTTCACTGGCAATTATAAAAGTGTGCATGGTATAGCGCACCTTTCGCACATAATCTTTATAAGCTTTCTCATTACTGCGACGATACTGCTTATAAAATGTTGTGCGGAAGTTTTCATGTTCCTTCTCTAATATTTTAAGGACAGAGCGACGATCTTCATCGAGTAAGGACAAAAATGTCTTTAACAGCAGACAGAGTTTTTCTAAACCATCCTGATCCTTGCGTAACACAGCCTCTCGCCATAACGGCCCTAAATCATAGAGATCATTGCCAAAATGCATATAACTGATAAAGTTTTGATAAGAGACATCCTCTTCCATCACTGGCTGAATAATAGCCTTCGCGTATTCATCAGCGTGGCGCTGCATCATCACCTTTTGCAGTGCTCCAGCGACATCGATCGATAGCTCATTACCTAAACAGATCACATACGCCAGTGAGGTCCAGTAGAAGTAAAAAGCATCAAAATGCTGGTTACGACTTTGAAAGAAACGATCTAAATCTTGAATAAACTGCTTGTACATAGTGATCACCTATGTCTTATTATACCACAAGCTAATTATTCTTCATCAATCATCATAGCGATGATTTCGTTATTGGTTTCCTTCATCCCTTCACGTCCTAAGCGACCTACATGATCTAAAGTCTTTTCAATACCTTTGACGACAATCCCGTCACCGCCTTTAAACTGCTGACCCTGTTTATACATTTCATAGCCAAGTATCGCCGCATCTACGCTCGATGCAATCTTAGCGGCGCAGCTCGCTTTAGCGCCATCGCAGATCATTCCTGAGACAATCGCTAAACTGTTCACAATTGTATGGGTAATCGTTTTATAATCACCCTCTAACAAATAAGCAATACCAGCACCGGCACCCGCTCCCGCGGTGACGGCGCCGCAGTAAGCCGATAATGTACCGATTCCCGTTTTCTCATGAATTGCGACGAGATTGCTTAAGGCTAAAGCGCGTAATAGTCTTTCATGAGAGACACGATATGCCTTAGCGTAAACAAGTACCGGCAGCGAACATGTTAAGCCCTGATTGCCCGAACCGGAGTTAATGACAACCGGTAATTCACAGCCATTCATGCGCGCATCACTGCCAGCGGCCGCATAGGCTTTTGCTTTCGTGACGAGATCATCTGCCTGACTCATCAGGACCTTCCCAATATTGGCGCCGTAATCATGCGTTAAGCCTTCCTCAGCGATCGCGGTATTATAAGCAATCTGCCTTTCCAGAACTTCCGCAATCTCATCGATCTCAACGGTATTAATAAAATCATAAATACTTTCCATATCAAGTAAAGAGCGATCGGTTTTCTGTGCTTGTTTTGCAGATTCTTTTGTAAAAAGCACCTGATGATCTTTTTCTTTTCTGATGACATTGGTATGATCATCACAAATATGGACTAAACTATAATGATTGTCTTTTTCACAGCGGATGATGATCTCAAAAACATGACCGTTTTCGATATGATGAATCGTCATGGACAACGTGTCTAAGAGTGACGCAATCTCTTGCTCTTTTTGCGAAGCATGGGCAATGCATTCTAATTTCTGCGTTGCATCCCCGGCAGCTAAGCCCGCCGCAATGGCTGCTTTGATGCCTTTTAAATGTCCGGTATTAGGGACAATGACGCTTTTCACATTCTTAATAATGGAACCACTGACCCGGATATCCACTTTACTTGGCATCTCCCCTAATAAATCACGTGCTAACGCAGCGCCATAAGCTAAGGCAATAGGCTCCGTGCAGCCCATTGCAGGCACAAGTTCTTCTTTTAAAATAGCGATATAAGCCTGGTATTTCTGATCTTCTTTATGCATTTCCTTCATCCTCTCTTGACCCCATTGTAGCGATTTATTAGTATTAAGTAAATTAAACGTTTTTAATATAATCATTTAAAATTATTTATAGGAGAAATTATGGAAATCAATCAGCTTATCACTTTTGTGACGATCGCAAAATGTCAGTCATTTTCTAAAGCTGCCGCAAAATTAGACTATAGTCAGGCAGCGGTGACGATTCAGATTAAGAATCTTGAGAAAGAATTACAATGTCAGCTTTTTGATCGTTTGGGCAAACAGGTTTCTTTAACAGCGCGGGGCAGTCAGTTTTATCCGCATACGATGCAGATTCTCAAAGATCTTGCCATCGCTAAGGAAAGTATTGCCTCATCGGATGAACTGCATGGCTTTTTACGTCTTGGGACAATTGATTCACTTTGTGCTTCGCTAAGTCACTTACTGCTTCATTATCATAAACAGTTCCCCCATGTGACAATGAGTATCACCACCACTTCAATTGATGGGCTATTGATGAAACTCAAACAAAATGAAATAGATATCGCCTATCTGGCCGATCGTCACATTGAAGATATCCAATTAATCAAAGCTTTTGAAAAAGAGGAATCCGCCTGCTTTGTCTGCGATGTCCATCATCCGCTTTTACAGGAGAAAAATCTTTCCTTTGATCGGTTATTAAAAGAGCCGCTCATTTTAACGGAGCGCAATGCCTCATACCGTACGTTATTAGATCTTGATTTACAGAAAAAAGGCTATGAAGTGCAGCCGATCATTGAATCAGAAAATACTGATCTGATCCTCTCAATGATCCAAAATACACAAAACATAACCTTTTTACCCTATTATTTAATTCAACCCTATATCAAAGATGGCACCTTAGCGAAGTTGCCGCTTGATTATACGATTCCGATTACCCGACAGCTCCTCTATCACAAGGAGAAGTGGGTTTCCCCGGAAATGCAGGCATTTATTGCTTTGCTTGATTAAAAACATAACGATCTAAGCGTTCAAACGCTTCGACAATTCTTGAATATGGGGATGCTAAATTGAGACGAATCCCATAAGGATCTTTGAACATAACCCCATCCTGCCAGCCGACACCAACATCCCAGCCGGCTTTTTCTAATTCCTGAATCGTCATGTTATGCGCTTTTAAATATTCTTCACAATGCATAAATAACATATAGGTCCCTTGTGGCACACCGACTTCAATACCTGGATAATTATCTTTAATATGATTGTAAGCATACATCACATTTTTGGTCAAAACATGACGTAATTCTTCCAGCCACTGATAACCTTCTTCTTTATAAGCACCAATAAGTCCATGCATCGATAAGACATTCATTTCATTATAATGACATAAGCTGGATTCCTTGAGCACTCTTTCTCTTAACCAATCATTATAAATGATATGGTAGGAGCCTACTAAACCTGCTAAGTTAAAGGTTTTAGATGGGGCATAGAAAGCCGCTGTATGTTCTCTGGCATAATTTGAAACCGACTGCAGAGGAATATGATGATAGCCATCTAAGGTGAGATCTGACCAGATTTCATCAGAGATCACCCATACCTGATGCTTTTCAAAAATCGCCATCGCTTTTTCTAATTCTTCTCTTTCCCATACTCGACCACAAGGATTAAAAGGTGAACAGAAGATGGCGCAATGAATATGATTTTTCACAATCTTCTCTTCCATGTCCGCATAGTTCATGCGCCAGATATTATCTTCATCTAAATATAAAGGTGAAGAGACGATATCATAGCCATTATTTTCTAAGGTATGGGTAAAGCCAATATATGTAGGTGAATGAAGTAAAACATGATCCCCTTTAGAACATAAGACATTTAAAGCCGAAACCACGCCGCCTAAAACACCATTTTCATAACCAATATGAACAGGCTTTAACCCTTTGACGCCGTTATGTCTTTCCTGCCAGCGAATAATCGATTCATAATATTCTTTGGTTGGACTAAAGTAGCCAAAAGCAGGATGCTTAGTACGCTCGATAATTTCTTCCTGCACTGTTGGCACAGTTGGAAAGTTCATATCTGCGACCCACATCGGAATTGGGTCAAAACCTTCTTTTGGGGCTTCTGGCGCCATGCCTTCGCCTTTACCGATCGCATCAATCGCAATGGCGTCATGACCGCGACGATCCATAATAGTTTCAAAATCAAATTTCATATTCTACCTCACTTCATTGCCCAGATAATACCCTGAGCTAAACGTTTTTCACTGTCTTTAAAATGATTGCCTGGATTCATTTCAAAGATACACTGATGCTCTTTTTGATAAAGCTGATACAGTGTTTCACTGCACTCCTGCACTGTTTTCATTAACGGATGACGACTCTTCGCCTCTTTATCTCCTAATGATAAATAAATATGGGTAATGTCCGGACTGACTTGATGACTTTGGGCATAATCGACAAAATCAGGGAACCAGACAGATCCCGAAGCGGAGACAATGCGGGTAAACAGCGTCGTCTGATACATCGCATAAAGAGCAAATAATCCCGCTAAAGAATAACCCGCTAAGATACATTCTCCAGGCGCATCAAGCTCCTGTAAAATTGTTGGAATTAGGGTTTCTAGCTGGGCTAAATAAGCATCGGCCTGACCGCCAAAATCATTCTGTTTAAAAACAGAAGCAGGCCAAGGTGATAAATCACGCTGCCAGTCAAAGCCTTCTAGGCAGACTAAAATGAGCTGATCATGGGGTAATAAAGCCCATAAGTCGTCTCCTTCATGATGATCACAGTTGACAAAAACAACTGGTACATGAGGCTGATCCCCATAAATCTTATGTGTGACCATAAGACCCCTGCTTAATAAAATCGATATATTTATTTCCCCAGTTTTCAATCGATTTTAGGACGGGTAAAAATTCTTCACCAATGGGTGTTAAGGAATATTCTACGCGTGGCGGTACTTCGGGGTAGACTTCACGATGGACTAAGCCTTCTTCTTCCATGTAACGCAGCTGCGTTGTTAAGGTTGCCTGGGTAATATCAATATTCCGCTGCAGCTCTTTAAAGCGTTTCGTGCCCTGAGATAACTCATGCATAATGAGAATTGCCCATTTCCCCTTTAATAACTGCTGCGCTGTCACATATGGGCATTTGCCAAAGAGACCTTTGGCTCTTGCTTCTTCTTTTTTCATTACTTACGCCTCCAATACTCAAGTGTTTGATACTAAGATAAGGAAAAAATCCTACTTGTTATTTCGCATTTATTGTATATGATTATAGATAGAAGTACAAGAATTAACGTAAGTATTCTTTTTGAACTTTTATGACTTCATGATCAAAATTCAAGAATCTCAATAAGTAACGTAACAACTCATGAAGCACAGGAAAAGGTGCAGCGCCCGGGCTGCACCTTTTTACGCGTCAGAACGAGAGAACGCATTCTTCATTCCATTAGACGCTTCATATAAAACATGATCTAAACACTGATCTGTTTCCTCTTTTAACATATCCGCTAACTGCTGATTGATTTCATCGACATTGCCATTAAGATCATTATCAAACGTGTTAATCAAGTGATGCGCTTTAGATGCTACACTATTTTGATAACGTTCAATATGAATCGCCGTAGTCTGGAAATGCGCATCCGCTAAAGCACCAATAATCCGGTTAACCCAATAGAAGTTATCCGTTGATACACGTTTAGTGGTATTACCATAATATTCCGGAACCGCTTTTCCACCGGTAAAGAATGGTACTAAAGTATTAAAGACATTACAGCCATAAGTAAACCATTCAATCGCCTGCTTACGCTTTTCCGCGTATCCTCTTAACTGGATCACGCC
>OCTW011195649.1_pt1 | contig 25497 bp, 34 predicted proteins | sample 1539671 | NCBI WGS metagenome assembly OCTW01 (sample SAMN02144230, study PRJEB22623) | gut metagenome | biome: sheep rumen | host: Ovis aries | place: New Zealand | reverse complement strand
TAGTTAAAGATGTTTATAGCACTATTTATATAGTAAGTTGGATTAAGATTTGCTTTGTATTCTTAATTAGAAAATGGCTTAACAAACTAAATACTAAAATTATATTCTTATGGAGCAATAATGACTTCTATATTAGATATATTGCATCAGCAGGACTTATGATTTATATTATAGTTAGTTGTATCTATTTGATACAATATTGGTTGTAAGGAGGTGTTGAAAAGATGTGGGATATTCCTGGAAAACTATTCTTTGGTAAAAAGAGAAATAAATAAGAGATAGGAGTAATGTATGATAGATTTAGATAAACTATCTTACACTGCTTATGGGAATTTAGTTATAATAGTATTAACAGTTATAGCGATACTATTTAATATAATTCCTTTTTCAATTCTAGGACTTGTTATATGCTTATTACAAATACCAATTTATTTAGTAATTAGAGGACATCTAGAAAAACCTATACACGCAGATGGATTAAATATATGTTTTGTACTAACAATTTTATTTTATATATTATTATTCTTAGTATATAAGATTAGTTTAATCTTAATAGGAACAGAGTTCTCATTTGTAATAGCAACATTAGCAAATGTACTAAGTTGTTATTTTACAAGTACTAAATGTAATGAAAAGAAGTTCTTTGGTTATAAGAAGCATAATGAAAGCAAATATGATAAATTGTTAGAATATATTAAATATAACGGACTAGATATAAACTTAATTGAAGCAGAGAGAAGACTTAAAGATATTAATACTCAAGTATACTTAGTCTACTTAAGAAAGTTTAGAGAAGATAAAACTTTTAAAGACATAAGTGATGAGTTCGATTTAGATAACGGTAGGATAGTTGAAATATTAGATAAAGCATATTTTTATATGATTGGGGCATTAAAGATTTAATGTCCTTTTATTATGCCTTTTTAGACCGTCTGACGGTTCTTTTTTATTTGTAATAGTATTTATATAAGAAAGGAGAAACGTACGCTATATAATCAGTTTAAAACGCTTATGTATGTAGTCGTATTCCTTTCTTTTTTTTGTAAAGGAGAATAGAAATGTATAACAGTCCATATTACGGTTTACCAATGGCTAACAATATTGATGAAGTAAGAAGAAGTTATGGCATTGGAGATACTGCTTATTTTAGTAAAGATATGAGTATCGTCTGGATTAAGAATATGAAAGGGGAAGTTAGGACTTACGAATTAAAAGAAATCATAGAAAAAGATGCTAAAGATTTACAAATCGAAGTTCTACAAGCACAATTAGAAGATTATAAAAGAAAGGTGAATGAATATGAATCAAATGATGAATGTTTTGATGAGCCAATTAAAGATGAGAAATCCTCAAGTATTCCGTCAATATCAAGAACTAAGAAAAAGCAATGGCAATCCTCAAGAGATTTTGAACAAAGTTATAAATAACTATTCTCCTGAGCAATTAAAACGATTTTCTCAATATGCTAATAGTATAGGAATTACTAATGAGCAACTAAATAAGTACGGTATTAACATCAAATGATGTTGATATAAATTTAAAGAAAGGAGAAAAGAAAATGAACGGTTCTAATACTATTCAACCTACTATTGAACTAGCGACTGCTAATGGAAGTTACCCTCATCCTATGTATTATGCTAATGGCAATAATGATGGCTTCTTTGGTGGAGAAGGAATTTGGGCACTTTTATTATTGGCATTTTTGTTTAGTGGAAATGGATTTAGTGGATTTGGTGGAAATGGTAATGGAATGTACCCTTGGATTGCTAATGGACAACAAGAAATAATGTCTAATACTAATAATGGGTTTGATACTCTACATTTAAGTAACCAAGTTGAAGGTGTAAGAGATGGAGTATATGGTATTTCTAACCAAATTTGTAATGCAACTAGTGACGTAGTATCTGCAATCAACGGAGGGTTCTCAAATGCAGAAATATCTGCTAACTCTAGACAAATTGCTAATATGCAACAATCATTTAACAATCAAATTGCTACATTACAAGGATTTAATGACTTAGGAAGTAGACTTGATAATTGTTGTTGTGAAAACAGACTTGCTACTTGTCAAACACAAAACATTGTACAAAATGAAGCAAACACTACTAGATTTGCTGATGCTAATAATACTAGAGATATCATTACTAATGCTACTTCTAATACTCAAGCAATATTAGATAAGTTATGTCAATTAGAATTAGATGCTAAGAATGATAAAATCAGCGACTTAGAAAGACAATTAACAATGGCTGATTTAAAAGCAAGTCAAAATGCACAAAATGCTTTTATATCACAAGGATTTGCTAATGAAGTAGATGCATTATACAACAGACTAAATAGTTGTCCTGTACCTACTACACCAGTATATGGAAGAACACCAATCTTCACTTGTCAAAATAATGGCTGTGGATGTGGAAACAATTTTTAAGCAAACGTCTATATGACAACTCGAATACGAGAAATTGCATAATAAGATAGGCGAAGTCCTATCTTTTTTAATAGAAAGGAAGACAATATGATACAAACAATAGAAATATTACCTCAAACATTAACAAACAATACTGATGATGTTAATTTTACAATAGTTAATTTAAGAAGTAGAAGTGCTAATTGCTGTGGATGGTTACAATACAATGAAGGTTCTAGTAATTTTACTATTATAGGTGGTGGAACTTTTAGAATATCATTTAATGCTAATGTAACAAGCGAAACAACAGGAGATGTAGCAATAGCATTAAAAAGTAACGGAAGTGCTGTAGAAGGAACTGAAATGGATGCAAATATAGCAACTGCAGATGCTTATTCTAATATTTCATTTACTAAATTAATAAGAATTTGTCCTAGAGTTAATAGTACATTTAGTATAGGTTCTTTACCTGCTATTGGAGGAGTTACTCCTGCAGTAGAAACTGAAATACCTACTCTTAAAGGCATTAATTTTATTATAGAAAAGATTTAATGAACTCAATAGAACTTTTAGAAAGGAATAAAAATGGAGAAGATACTAAAACAAGTAGATGAAAGAATAGAAGAAATATTAAACGAAGGAATTAACGTCAATAACATTGATAATTTATGTAAATTAACAAAGATAAAACACTATACAAAGGAGGACGAGAAAATGTATAATGATTATGGTAGAAGATATGAACCTTATGGAAACTATAGTGCTTATGACGAGTACGGAAGAAGGGGTTATGATACTAAATATAGAGGTCATGAACACTTAGATAATGTTTATAATGCTTATAGTAGATATGAAGAAGGCAGAAGAAACTATCGTGGAGAAGATACTAAAAGAAGTCTTGAATATATGTTAAGAAGTATGGAAGATTTTGCTCGTATGTTAAAAGAGGAAGCACAAAATCCAGAAGAAGTTGAAATGATTAGACAAACTGCTCAAAGAATAGCACAAATGTAATGTATAAATATTATAATGCTAATAAATATAATCTATCAGAGAATGATTGTACTGTAAGAGCAATTAGTTTAGCAGAAGGTTATTCTTGGGATTGTACCTATAGCAAATTAAGTGATTTAGCACAAAGTAAAGGTACAATGATGGACGATAGAAAATTTATTATTGATTATTTAGATAGTAGATATAGACGAGTACCATTTAAAGGGACAGTAGGTCAAGCATCAGGTTTATATAAAGATAATATCTTACTTATAACTATGAAAGGACATATAGTTTGTTCCGTTTACGGTACAGTATATGACAGTTTTGATTGTAGAAACAGAGAAGTGGAATACTTATGGATAGTATAGCCACTTTTTTGTTTACTTTTTTATAATTATTTTATATAATATATATAAGTTATATGAAAGGAGTAGCAAATGAAAAAATGTTGTATATGTGGAAATGAAATAGTTGGTATAGGCAACAATCCATATCCAGTCAAAAATGAAGGAGAATGTTGCGATATATGCAATCTTCAAAAGGTAATACCAGAAAGAATTATGTTAATGAAACATAAAGCAATGGAGGAAACCGTTAAACAAATTGCAAAACAAATAACAGATAAGATAACAAAAGAAATCATAGATGCTAATAATACTAAAGGTATAGTTGGTGTTAATGAAGTTCTTGATAAATATCAAATTGTATTATAGAGGGGAGGAAAGAACAATGGGTTTAGATATGTATTTACATAAGAGAAAGAAAGGAACTAAAAAAAGTTTAGAAGATTTATCTTATGAAGAATGGAAAGATAACGAATTAGCATATTGGAGAAAAGCAAATGCTATTCATAAATGGTTTGTAGATAAAGTACAAGATGGTAATGATGATTGTGGAGAATATAAAGTATCTAAAGAACAATTACAAGAATTATTAAATACTTGTACTGAAGTATTAGAAAGTATACAAACTGAAGAAGGAGATGTATTAGAATATACTCAATGGCAAGATGGTAAAGAAATAAAACATTATATTAAGGCTAGAGTAATAACTAATCCTGAAGTATGTGAAGAATTATTACCTACAACATCAGGGTTCTTCTTTGGAGGTACTGAATATGATGAGTATTACATATCACAAATAGAAGATACTATAGACCAATTAAATAAAATTGCTGAAGAATTAGACTTTAGCAAATATGATGTAATTTATCATAGTTCGTGGTAGATTTATACTTATATAAATGGTATAATATTTATGTACTTACAAAAGTACTAACTATCCAATACGTGCTACCTTAATTGGTAGCATCAGGTAGATATCTTTAAAGGTTAGCCTTGTTTAAACCATACATCTTGAATATATCTATCTGGTGGTGCTAATTAAAAGCACTTGTGAGGACTACAATAGTGCTTACAGAAGTTTAAGTGATTGTACTGTAACAAACAACAATAGAATGACCTGTTCATACAGGGGCCATCAAGCATGCTACTTTAATTAGTAGCATAGAGTAGATATATTGTAAAAAAGAGGTATAAACGCCATTAAAGACACAATGCATTGGGTATATCTATTCTATGGTGCTTATTAAAAAGCACAAATGGAAGTCAAGCAAAAAAAATCTATATTGTTGAGAATGCTACGCAATAATATAAAATGCTATCTATCTTAATAGGTAGCATTAACTGGTTTTCCAAAACAAGCAACTCCGTTTACCTACTAAGGACTCTACAAACGAATTAGCAAGGGTTAAAACAACGGTGGACATTTATGTCGTATAAAACACGGAAAGAGAACTTGGCTCAAGAAAACTGGTTAATGGTGCTTATTAAAGCACTAAATATCCTTTCTGTCACTATTGATAGAGTGCTACCTTAATTGGTAGCACCTAGTAGATAAATATAATAAAAAGAATGGGCAAATTTATATTTTCCCTGAACTATATTTTGTGGTGATTACATAGTTTAAATTATTTATCTATTAGGTGGTGCTTATTAAGTACTAGGAAATTGCAATCCTTAAATTGCATCATACTTACACGTGCTAGACCTATATTAAGGTGTAGCACGGAGTAGATATACAAATTAAATTTATAAAAGTATCATTATTAATTTTTTAATCATAAAGTGTATAAACCTCCCTTCTGTTTTTGAAGGACTATTAAAAAGAGCATATAAAATTCAATTTGCATGTTTGTTATCGTATATCTATTCCGTGGTATATCTTAATAGAAATACCTAGTTAGTATTTATTTATTTTCTTTATATTATTACATTGTTGCTTATATAATAATAATACGCTACTTAATTAGATAACTTAACTACACTTAATTAGATAACTTAACTACTTACGAGGATAAATACTAACTACTAAAGAGGAATAATTAACTTTATTCTTCTTTTTTTTATGTTTAAATAGTATAATAATTTTAACAACTGCTTTTATTGGCAAAGTTATACTTTGATTTGGAGTTATTATGGAAGAAAAAAATATTAAAAATAAGTTAAGATGGTGTATAAGAATTAAAGATTGTTCTAGATGTGATAAACACAAAGGATGTCCTATTGAACATTATAAAAATTATCTCATTAGAAAGTACTTTATTCATATAGATTTATCTAGAAAGAATGTGAAATAATGGCAGTAGGTCAAATTAAACAAGCACAGGTTAAAATAGACAAAGATAAATTTGAAAGTATGTGTGCTATGCAATGTACTAGAAATGAAATCGCTTCTATATTTGGCGTGTCTTATGAAACTTTATTACGTTGGTGTAAAAATAATTATGATGGAAAAGACTTTGATACGATATTCAGAGAAAAAAGGCAATTAGGCCTTGTAAGCCTACGTAGAACACAATGGAAACAAGCCGAAAAATCGGTACCTATGGCTATATTTTTAGGTAAGAATTTATTAGGTCAAACAGACAATCCAGTAGAAGAAAGTATTAAAAAAGAAATAGAAGAAAAGCGACCAATAGTAATACCAGCAAGTGATATGGCATCACATTTTGTTGATGTTAATAGATATATAGATAATCGTAAATATAGAGAATTTATGTTAGCAGGTGGACGTGGTTCTATTAAATCATCATTTGTAAGTGAAAAGATAATAGAATTAGTAGAAAATAATCCTAAAATGTGTGTATTAGCATTAAGAAAAGTAGCCAATACATTAAAAGACTCAGTATATCAACAATTAGAATGGGCATTAGATAAATTAAGTGAAACATACCCTGATATAAAGTCAGATTATAAGTTTAGTAAAAGTCCATTAGAGATAACTAAGATATCTACAGGACAAAAGATATATTTTAGAGGTGCAGATGATTATGGAAAGATTAAATCATTAAGACCACCTACTGGTAAATATGTTGGTATTATATGGTATGAAGAATTTGACCAATTTGCAGGAATGATGGAAGTTCGTAAAATAAATCAATCATTAGTCCGTGGTGGTGAAGACTTTATTTTATTTTATACATATAATACACCAGCATCAATGCAACATTTTGTAAATCAAGAAGCATTAATACCTAAAGAAAATAGATTAGTACATTTAAGCGATTATAGAACTGTACCACCTGAATGGTTAGGACAACCATTTATAGAAGAAGCAGAATGGCTTAAAGGTGTTAATGAAAAGTTATATGAAAATGAATATTTAGGAATAGCAACAGGTACAGGAGGAACTGTATTTGAAAATCTAGAAATAAGAGAGATAACAGATGAAGAAATAGCAGGGTTTGATTATATTTATATGGGAATAGACTTCGGTTGGTACCCAGACCCTTTTGCTTGGACTAAAATGTGTTATAATAGTAGTAATAGGACTATATACCTATTTGATGAAATGGTCGTTAACAAAACTAGCAACGAGGACGCTTGGTGCAAATTAAAAGAAGAAAAGAAAGTAACAGAAGATGACGCTATTATAGCAGATAGTGCAGAGCCTAAATCTATAGGTGATTTTAGAAGTTATGGTGCTAATATTAGGGGTGCTGAAAAAGGACCAGGAAGTGTAGAATATTCTATGAAATGGTTAGCAAGTAGAGCAAAGATAGTAATAGACCCTAATAGATGTCCTGTAGCGACTAAAGAGTTTAGTAATTACGAATACGATAAAGACAAAGACGACAATTACATCAGTGCGTATGTAGATAAAGACAATCATACTATAGACTCTGTAAGATATGCTTTAAATAGTGTATGGAAGAAAAGAGGACAATAGATGGAAAAAGGCGTATGGCGTACTATTAAAGGCAGACATGTTTTTATTGAAGATGGTGGAACTGTTAAAGACGCGATTAAAAGAGTTAGAGAAGGTAATTCTAACATAAAAAAGAAGACATCTGAGAAACAAGAAGATGAAGATTATAAATTATATAAACAAGCAAGAGAAAATCCAGAGAGTATCGACCCTATGACTGAGAATAGTACTGACTGGGAAGCATTAGAAAAGAAATATAAAGACAAATATGAAACAGATGAATTATTTAATCCAAATAGTTATAGAAGAAGAACTATGAAAGAAATTCAAAGCATAGCAGATAAAGAAGACTATGATAGATTAGTATATGAAACAACACAAAGAGATGTAAGTGATGATGAATTAAGAACTTTCTTAGAAGGTGCTCGTTTAAAAAAAGAACAATCCAATCAAGGACAAAGAGTAATTAATTCAAGAGAAAACACTATTCAAGGAAGTAATAAAGTTACAAATTCTAGAAAATATACTGATAAGGCTGGAACTGAAATAACTAAAACAGATGCTAATAAATTTAGAATGGGTTATGGAACTACTAAAGAAAAACTTGCTAAATACGCAGAACAAAGAAGAAAACAATCAGAAAAATCTTTAGAAAAAGAAATACCTACATATACCAAGAGTGGTTCTATTAGATATAAAGCATTCGGTATTAAAAGAAGACCAGAAAATGACTTCTCAGATGATGGAACTAGATTTACTGCTTATACCTTACCAAATGGTTTAGAAATGACAAAAGCAACTTATGGTGATGATATATTTCTAGCAGTCAAAAATCCGTATGTTAAAGGAATTAAATATGAAGATTATAGTAAATTACCACACTATAGTGCATTAGACCAATATAATGGAGTAAATAAGAGTAGTGTAAACTTAAATAAATTAGTAAAAGACTCAGACGAGTTTTTAAAAGAATATAATGAATTACTAACTAAAAAAGGTTTACCAACTATTGGAAATAATAAAAATCAAAGAATAGATGACTTCTACGGGCAAGCAGAATCGGCATACAACGATTTAGCAATAACACAAACTAGAAACTATCTAAACGAAAGACTTAAAGAAATTGATAATTCGAAACTTGATTATCATGCTAAAATGAGATTTAGAAACAATGCTTGGAATAATCATTATAAAACTTTAAATGAAGAAAATAGAAGAATTGATAGATTATCAAAGTTATCAAATGAAATAATTGGCTCTTCTAGCAATAGTTCTAGAACATTAAATGATTATATCAATTACTTCTTAAACTTAGGATATAGCAAAGAAACAGCAAGAAAATATGCTAACATTCAAATGAGTTTAAATTATAGAAGAAAATAGGTGATGATATGTTATTAAAAAACTTATGGGACAAGATACTTGGACTATTTGGAATTAAGACACAAACACCAGACCAACAATACAAGTCTAATGAAATGTATAATAGCAATTATGAAGACATTAGACGTATTAACTATAATTCAATATTTGCTAATAAGTTAAGCAATTATGTAGCAAATGAAAGTACTGTATATTTAGATGCTGATAATAAAAGAGCAGAACTATTAAAAAATACAGTTGAAAAGGTAGATAAAGTTAAGAAAAGAATAGTTAACAGAATGTTAGGAACAGGTGGAGTAGTATTAGTACCTTATGTTTATAATGACGAAATACTATTCAATATAATTCCTCAATCAAGACTAAGTATTAATGAAATACACGGAGAAAAGATAACTAATGCTACAATATTGGCAGATGTTAAAACAGTTAAAGAAGCACACTTAACACATACATACTACAGATGGCAAAATGAAATGGTAGTAGGTAATACATTAGTAATTAGTCAAAAATATACAGATGAAAATGGTGGAGAAATAAGAAAGCCAGATGTATATTCTGACATTAAGAAAGATGAGATAAAAATACCTAATGTAGATAGAGTATTATTTGGTTATTTTAAATCACCAATAGATAATCGTAAGACAGTAGACTACTATGGTGTACCTATTACTTATGGTTGTGGTAGTACAATAAATGAAATATATGAAGTATTAGAACAAATCAAACGTGAATATCATTTAAAGGAAGCATTTGTAGGTGCTGATAGTACTATGTTTAATGGTAAAGATGCACTACCTTTAAATGGTTTATATAGAAAAGTAGATAGTGGAGATGATAACTTCTGGGAAGTATTTGACCCTGCTATAAGAGATAGTTCTTATTATGCTAGACTACAAGAATTGTATGAAAGATTAGAAAAAGAAGTAGGAACAAGTAAAGGAGTATTAAGCAATCCTGAAACAATAAATGCTACTGCTACTGAAATTAAAAGAAGTATGTATGATACATTTACAATAGTTGGAGATGCTAGACAACAATTTGAAAAAGCAATGGAAGACTTTGTATATGCTTGTAACGTATATGCTAATTACTATAATTTAAGTCCTATGGGAGAATACGAATTAACTTATGATTGGTCTTATGATTTACTTGAAAATAGTCAAGAGTCATTTAGTCAACTTATTCAAGGAAAGAATAATGGTGCTGTAGAAGATTATGAAATAAGACAATTTATATTCCCTAGTGAAGATATAGAAGATAGTAAAAAGGTAGTAGAAGAAATAAGGAAAAGAGAAGAAGCAGATACAGATAAATTAATAGGTATTAAAGATTAAGAGGTGGTCTTATGTTAAATGATGAAGTATTAAATAAACTATCTAATACAGTAATAGATAGAATAAATAATACAAATGAAATAATATTAAGACAAATAGGAGAAAGCATCAAGAGAATTGGTGCTTTAACTCCATCTCAGGCATACGAATTAGGCCAAATAATGAAATATGGTGGCGATTATAATAAAATACTTAAGGAATTATCTAAGATGTCTAATATGGCTTCTAAAGACCTTGAAATGATATTAGAAAATACTGCAAAACAGGATTATGAATTTGCAGAACAATTTTATAAATATAAAAATAAGACATATTTACCTTATGAAGATAATACTATTCTAAGAAATGCTATTGAAGCAATTAAAAGAACAGCGGTAGAAGATTTTACTAATTTATCTCATACTACATCTATAGGTTATGGCTTTACTGATGAAGATGGGAATATAATGTTTGTAAGTATGAGAGATGCTTATAATCAAATAATAGATGAAGCAGTAGAAAGTATTAATCAAGGTAAAGAAACATTTGCTGAAGTAATGAAACGTAGAATAAATGATATAAGTGAAAATGGTTTACGAGTTATATATGAAAATACTTATATGTCTAAAGATAAATATGGAAATTTAGTAGAAAAACATTACTCAAGAAGATTTGATAGTGCAGTTCGTATGAATTTAAGTGATGCAATAAATAATTTATATAATGCAGAACAATCAATATTAGGTGAACAATTTGAAAGTGATGGTGTAGAAATATCTACACATATATACCCTGCACCAGACCATGCTTTACTACAAGGAAGACAATTCAGTAATGAAGAATATGCTAAATTAAATAATCAAGAAAAGGCAGTTACTTATGACAATATAGTAATACCTGCTGATGACCATAGAAGAAAAATAAGTACATTAAATTGTCAACATTATGAGAGAAGAATTATATTAGGAATAAGTAAACCTGAAAGAACTAAAGAAGAATTACAATTAATAATGGATGACAATGAAAAAGGCTTTAAATATCAAGGAAAACATTATACTTTATATGAAGGTACTCAATTAAAAAGAAAAATAGAATTAGAAATGAGAAAGAAAAAAGACGCTATTGTATTAAACCAAAGTGCTGGAAATGAAGATGAAGTATTTAAAGCACAAGGTAAATTAAGTGTCTTAAAGAAGAAATACAAAGAAGTTAGTATATTATTAGAAAAAAATACTAATGTAAGAGTATAGGAGGAATTATGAAGAACATATTTTATTTTACACATATAAATGAAATTGGTGGTATAGAAACTTTCTTCTATTATCTTTCTAAAAAATATAAAGACTGGGACATAACTATATATTATCAATCAGGAGATTATAAACAACTAAATAGATTAAAGCAATATGTACGAGTTAAGAAATATCAAGGCGAGAAAATAAAATGTGATAAAGCATTTTTCAATTTTAACTTAGATATAATAGACAATATTGAAGCAAAAGAATATATACAAATAGCACACGGTGATTATAAAGCAATGGGTATTGCACCTAATATACATAAAAAGATAACTAAATATCTAGGTGTAAGTAAACAAGTGTGTAAGACTTTCAAAGAAATTACAGGATTTGATACAGACCTTGTATATAATCCTATAATGATAGATAAACCTAAAAAAGTATTAAATCTAATTAGTGCTACTAGATTAACAAAAGAAAAAGGTAAAAACAGAATAATAAAACTTGCTAATCTATTAGATGAAGCAAACATACCTTATTTATGGACTATATTTACTGATGATACAAATGCAATAAAAAATCCAAACATAATATATATGAAACCTAAACTAAATATCGTAGATTATATTGCTAATGCTGATTATTTAGTACAATTAAGTGATAATGAAGGCTATTGTTATTCAGTTGTAGAGTCATTAACAGTTGGTACACCTGTAATAGTAACAGACATACCAGTATTAAAAGAAATAGGTGTCGAAGATAATAAAAATGGATTTGTATTAGACTTCGATTTAAACAATGTACCTATTGATAAGATATATAGAGGCTTACCTGATTTTGAATATAAACCAAAAGAAGATAACTGGGGTGAATATTTAGAAAAAGGAGCAAGCACTTATAGAGAGGAGAAGAATATGAAAGTTAAAGTAAGATGTATTAGAGAAAATGGTTATGATGATGTTGAATTAAAAAGACATATTAACTTCGAAGATGAGTATATCGTTGACAAATTAAGAGCAGACTTCTTAGTAGAAAACAAAGCAGTTGAAATTTTAGAAGAAATTAAAGAAGAAGTTAAAAAAGATATTGTTAAACCCATTTTTAAAGACGATAGCAAAAAGAAAAAGAAGAATTAGTATAAATATATTATAAGACCAGAAATGGTCTTATTTTTATTTAAAATAGGCTATATTGAAAACTTATAAAATCAGTGCTAAAATAATATTAAGTGAGTAATCACTTGTTCTATAAAATGAATGTATCGGGCATTGAACGATATGGGCAAGGAGGAACTAAAATGGACGAAATGGAACAAGAAAACTTCAAACCTCTTACATTTGACGAAATCTTAGAGGACAAAGAATATCAAAGAGAATTTGATAGAAGGGTTCAAAAAGCAATCAACACTGCTAAGTCTAAATGGGCAAATGAACAAATAGGCAATCAAGATGTTGCATCTAGTGAAGCATATAAAACTTTACAAGATGAGTTAGCAAGTCTTAAACAAACAATGGCAATGAAAGACGCTAGAGAAAAAGATATGGAAGTTACTTATGGAATTGAAGAAGCATTGAAGGACAAACAATTTGTTAACGACTATACCAAAAATGCTATCGTAAATGAAATTAAGAATGGTCTATATACTAGAGAAAATGTTACTATTGATAGTTTATTTGATGAGTTAACTAAAGATAAAACAGGTATATTAGTAAACCCTAATCAAACAGACGATATACCTACACCAAATGCAGATATCTATCAAGGATTAGATAAACAAGCATTTGCAAAAATGGGTTATAAGGAAAGAGTGGCTCTTAAAGAGGAAAATCCTGAATTGTTTGAACAATTAAATAATCAATAAAAAGGAAGGAATGAGAATAATATGGCAACAACTAAGTTAGAACACTTAATTGACCCTGAAGTAATGGCACCAATGATTAGTGCTAAATTAGAAACTGCTATAGTAGCAACTCCATTTGCTAGAATTGACACTTCATTAGTAGGTCGTCCTGGTGATACAATTACAGTACCAAAATACGCTTGGATAGGAGATGCTGAAGACGTAGCAGAAGGAGTAGAAGCAGGTACAACTGTACTTACAGCATCTACAGACACTTATACAGTTAAGAAAGCAATGAAAGCAGTTACATTAACTGATGAAGCAGTATTATCTGCTTATGGAAATCCAGTAGGAGAAACAAACAACCAATTAGGTTTGGCTATTGCATCTAAAGTAGACCAAGATATTATTGATGAACTATTAAAAGCATCATTAGTAAAAGACTTATCTGCTAATGCTATTTCTTATAAAGGAGTAGTTGAAGCATTAGATGCATTTAATGAAGAAGAAAACGTAGAAAAAGTTATGTTTGTATCACCTCATCAAGTTACTGAACTTAGAAAAGATGATGACTTCATTTCTAAAGACAAATATGGAAATAATGTAATGATAAATGGAGAAATTGGTATGATTGCTAATACTAGAATAGTACCATCTAGAAAGATTGTTGCTAAGAATGGCAAATATACTAATCCAATCGTACAATTAAGACCAGAAAGTCAAACTGGAGATGAAACTGCAGCAATTACTATCTATATGAAGAAAGGTGTATCAGTAGAAACTGAAAGACATACTTTATCAAGAACTACTGATATTTCTGTAGACCAACATTATGTTGCAGCATTAACTGATGAGTCTAAAGTTGTATTAGCACAATTCAAAGCAGCATCAGAAAGTTTATAAAATAAAAGGAGGACATTATGGGAGATAGTGTAGAATACCTTACATATACTAGATATAAACAATTAGGTGGCACTCTTGACCGAATGTCTTTTAATCTATTAGAATACAAATCAAGAAAGCAAATAGACCTGTATACATACAATAGACTTACAAAAGGAGTACCTGAAGAAATAGAAGATAGTATTGAATATCTAATGATGAATTTAATATCTATTAATAATACTTCTATAAGTTCTAGTTCTAATAATAAAGCAAGTGAGTCTATAGATGGTTATTCTGTACAATACAGAAGTTCTCAAGAAATGGAATTACAAGCAAAGAACGAGATTATTGGTATGTTAAGTGGTTTAGAAGTAGATGGTGTACCTTTAACTTATGCAGGAGGAGTAAATGATAACAAACAATTCTATTACCCTATATCATAAGATAAAAGGAAGAAAAGAAAGTTACGAAAGATACAATTATTACGAAGTATGGGCTTATGGAGGACACGGAGCATCTCTTAACGAAGGTTTAGCAGATATGAATGATTTAAAGGTTAGAATACCGTACGGGAAGAATATTGTTGACATTAATAACATTAAAGTAGGGGACATAATAGTTTTAGGTACACTTACTACTGATATCACTGCTGAAAGTGATTTAGAAGATTATTACAAAATTAAGACAGTTTATGATAATAAATTTGGAGATACACCTCACATAAGAATAGGTGCTAAATAATGAGTATACAATTAGATGTAGATAGCGAAATTAAAATAGATATAAGCAAAATAATGAAAGCCAAAGGTTTAACCGAAGGTGGAGATGTACTTGCTTATGCTACTACAAGAGCAAAAGATTATATGAATAAATATGTACCTAAGTCTAAAGGTTATTTAGTAGATGGTGTATTTGTACCACCAGGCAGTTTAAGAAAAAGTGCAAGAGTAGATAGTGAACAAGGATTAATAACTTATAATGTACCATACGCTAGATATCAATATTATGGTAAAAGAATGGATGGTAGTCATGAAGTTAAAAACTATTCTACACCTGGTACTGGGAAATATTGGGATAAGTTAATGATGACAGCAGAAGGTAAAGCATTAGCAAAAGAAGTACAAGATTATATAGATAGGAGATAATTATGAGAGCAGAAAAATTAATAGAGTATTTATATGATATTATAGACGAAATCATAACTAGCGAAGATTATCTAATTAATGTTAACTTCTTAGATAACGAAATCAATTCTTACTCATTAGATAAAATACCAACTGCTAGTACGCAAGAAAGATTTATCACAGGTCAAAAGATAAAACAAGATACTTATATATTAAGAAGTAGATTTAGATATACAAGTGACCAAGCAGAACAACTAAAAAATAATGGCTTCTTTGAAGCATTTGAAGATATAGTTGAAAGAAAAAATGATGAAAAGAATTTACCTGATATAAATGGAATACAATCCATTGAATGTTTAAACTGTGGAAGTGTACAAAGTACAACAGAAACTACTTGTGAGATGGACATACAAATAAGAATTACTTATATGGAATAGATGCTATGATTTAATAAAAAGGAGGAAAAGATATGGCAGAAAGTTATACTAAAGTATCAAGAGAGCAAATTGCTACTTACTTAAATACAACACCTACTGCAGATAACTATACTTGGGACATTGTCGGTGTAGGTATTACTGATTATGGTCAAGATTATAATCCACAAACAAACACAGAAAAGTGGATTATACATAAAAATGCTACAACAACTCTAGAAAGTTTTCAAATTCAAGCAGACGCACAACAAACTTGTTATTTTGGCGACCCTGTATACGATTATGTAAATAATTTAAGAAGAACTGCTGGAGTTGGAAACAAAGTTGCAACTCAAGTATTAGATATTGATTTATATGATGCAACAGGTACAGGAGCAAGCACTAGATATGCTGCTACATTATATGACTGTGCAGTTATTGTTACTTCTTATGCAAAAGGAGAAACACCAGCAATAAACTATACAATCTATTATAATGGTGACCCTAAAATAGGAACTGTACAAATCACTGATGGTGTACCAGAATTTTCTGAAAGTATAAGTTTATAAAAACCTAAAGTGGTATAGGAAAACTATATCACTTTTTATTTTAAAAGAAAGAAGGAATTAGTAGTTATGGAAACGAAAATTAAATTAAAAAAGAGAGATGTAATTAAAGTACAAATAGAAGATGAAAATGGAAATGATACAGGAAACTATTTAGAGTTTGACTTACAAGATGTATCATTACCATTAAAATTTCAACAAGCAATTGAAGAACATAAAAAGAATAGAAATTATTTAAAAATGAGTTATATGTTAATAAATAAAAAGCCAAATCATGAAGGTAAGAAATTATTATCAAGTAATGATGAAGAAAAATGGAAAGTTCTAAATGAGTTCTTTAATAGAGAGATTAAAATACTAGATTTAGTATTAGGTGAAGGTGGAACTGAAAAAATACTAAATGGTAGAAAACCTTATTTTGAAATGTTTGATGACATTATGGAATATTTAGAACCTTTAGGAGATGTAATTCATAAAGGCTATGAAAATATAACTAATAAAATGATAAATAAATATAAAAATCAAACTTTAGAAGATAATACACTAAAAGACGAAGATGAATAATCCAGAGTATGTAGAAATAGATGGCCATAAAATCAAGATAAATACTGACTTTAGATATGCATTAAGATGTCAGGAGATAGTTAAAGACAATTCTATTACAGATATGGAAAAAGAAATTGGTGTCGTTTACACGTTATTTAATATAGACAATATAAATATATTAGATAATATAGAAACATACCTTAAAATGGCTTTAAAATACCTTCAGGGACGTCCTAGTAAAGCAAAAGAAAGAAGTATTAAAGAAAATAAACAACAGATTGATATGGATTATAATGAAGACATTGGATTTATAATATCGTCTATGTGGCAAGAATATAAGATAGATATAACACAAGAAAAAATACATTGGTGGTTATTCTTAGACTTATTAAATGGCTTATCTAGTGATTGTATATTTAATCAAATAAGAGAAATAAGAAATAAAGATATATCTACAATTAAGAATAGAGAACTAAGAAATGAAATGATTAAACTTAAGAAAATATATTCATTAGATAAGAAAGAAAGAATATTAACTGATAAAGAGAAAGAAAGTGTAGATAACTTCTATAAATTAACTGGAATTAAAAAGGAGGGTTGATATGGACGATAGTGTAGTAAAAATTAGAGTTAAAACTGTCGCAGATAGTAATTCTACACAAGGTGTGGATGAAGTAAATAAAAAGATAGTTAATAATACAGATAAAATCAATCAAGAACAAGTTAAACAAGTTGCTAAAACTAATGATGAAATAGAAAAATTAGTTAAAGAAAGAGAAAAAATATTTGAAAAATACTTGAATGACCAAAAAAATAAAATCATGGACTGGGATTATTCTTATGAAAAGAATAGATATCAAGAATTATTTGATAAATATCAATCAGGGAAATCAATACCTTCTATGGGTGTATATAGAAAAGTTGATACTGATGAATTAAGGTTCTGGGACACTGATAGTAAAAAATGGTTAGAGATACCTCAATTATATAGAGTAGAACTTGAAAAAGCACAAGAAGTACAAGAACAAGTAAAACAAGTTGAACAACAAATTACAGCAGAAGATGAAAAACAAGTTGAATTACAACATGAACAAAATAGTGCTGTTCAAGAAACTATTAATGGTTCTAATAAATTAAGAGATAACGTAGTAAAATTAGATGAACAAAGTACTAAAATAATAAAAAAATCTTCTATATTAGGCAATGCATTTGCTTATGTATTAGGAAGATTAGCATATAGAGCAGGAAGAAATCTAAGAAATTTAGTTGATAGTATAATTAAACAAGCAATACAAGGAAGTCAAATGTTAGTAGATAAAGTTGCTACTATTAAAGCATTTTTAGGTAGTGTTGCTCAAACTATAATGCCTTATATACAAAGTGCAGTAGAATGGGTATTGAATGTAATTGTAGATGCTATAAGAAACTTACAATGGTTTATATTTAAACTATCAGGTGTAGATATATTACAACACTCAAGTAGTGTATTTGAAAAGAATATGTCTAAAGCACAAAAAAGTACATCTAAAATGATGAAAGATTTAATGGGATTTGACGAAGTTGCTAAATTAAGTGAGAAAATGTCCTCTTCTGATGAAGAAGGATTTACACCTCATTTCTTAGGAGATTTAGGTCAAATGAAAACAGACCAAGAAGTACCTGGATGGCTTAAATGGATTTATGACAATAGAGAAGCACTTATAACAGTTGCTGAAATTGTAGGTGGTTTATTTGCAGTAGGAAAAATAGCAGAATGGGGTGCTAATATTGCATCATTTATAAAGGGACCACTCGGATTGCTAGGTACAACTTTAGGTAATTTAGCATTAATTGCAGGTGGAATAGTTATAACTGCATTATGTGCAAAGCAAGTATGGGATGATATACAAACACTTAAACAAGAACTTGGAGAAATATCGAAACACGTTGAAGAACATTATGATACAATCTTAGAACAAAACTCTGATTATGACCAAATGTTAGATGACCAACAAACAAGAATAAAAGGCCAAAATGATTTATTAGCAGAAACAGAAATTTGGTGGAGAAATATACTTGGTTTAAATGACTCTAATCTTGAAATAGCAGAAAAAAATGCTATTGCTTCTGGCAAGATATATGATTATATGGTAGACCAATATAATGAAGGTAAATTAACTAATAAACAAAAAGAAAGAACATTAGGTTTGATGAGTGGACAAGTTAAAACAAATGAAGAACTTATCGAAAAATTACAAAAAGAAGGTAAAGATACATCTGATTTAGAGGAAGCAAATAAGAAATTAAGAACACAAGTATGGGCTATTGCAAATGGTGTAGAATGGTCTTCAGATATGACTAGTCAATGGGCACAAGAAAATGATAAAGTTAGAACAGGCTATGATGGTACTGTAGAAGTATTAGAAGGCATTAATGATATTAAAATAGAAGATAAAAATGCTTCGGTTAATATTAACACATCTAATGCTATGACTAGTTTAGGAAATGTATTTCAAAAAATAGGAGAAATCTTAGGATTGCTTTCAAGTAATGATATTTTTGGAACATCTTCTTTTAGTTTAAGTAAAGCAATGTCTACAGCATTTAATTGGGGAAGTAGAATAAGAGCAAGATTTGGATTTGATGGTGGTGGAATTATACTACCTCAACCAGGACACGGTGTACCTATAAATGCAGTAATGTCTGAAAGACGTGCAGAAGCAATTATACCTTTAGAAAATCCTGAAGCAATGGAAACATTAGGACAAGCAATAGGTAAATATGTAAATATAGCGATTGATAATGTAATGAAAGTAGATGGTAGAGTATTAGCAACAGCAACTAATAATACTACTTCTATGAATAACTTTTTAAGGAATAGGTAGGTGATAATATGTTAATAGATGAAAATAGTTTATTTGTAAATGGAGTTAATTTACTACCTTATATGGCTGATGACTTTAAATTTGGTGCTAATAAAATATGGGGTAGTGATGCAGGAAGAAATACTATAGATGGTTCTTATTCTGGAACATTCGTTGGAGTATTCCCTAAAATACAAGTCCAATTTCACAGTTTAACTAAAGAAGAAATAGAATATCTTGTACCTATCTTAGATAGTGCATTTCAAGAAGTTACTTATTATGACCCTTATACAAAAGGTATGAGAACAATGCAAACATATACAGGTGATTATGAATTATCTCAAAAGGTATTATTTAGTAATGTTGCTAGAGCAGGAAGACAATTCGGTATTAGTTTTGTATCGACTAAGAGGAGAGAACAATGATAAAACCTCATGCTAATATACGATACTATGGAAGACAACTAAAACTTAATAGTGAATATAAATACTATGTTAGATATTGGCTAGATGATGGTTTATTAACTGAAGATGGTCAACCAATAGCAACAGAAGATAATAATACGTTAGTAGTAGAAACACAATATGATGAAAGTAATCGTAGATATTACTTAAAAGGAATAGACTCTAGTAAAATATTAGGGCTTAAAAGAAATAATTTAGGTGAATTATTTAGAACATATATGAAGTCATACGAATTTGAAACTAGAGTAAATATGGCAGAAGATGTTAAACCGTCATTATTCTTAAGTACTGTAGGCTATTCTGGAATTACAAACTACGGTGAATATAATATATATAGTAAAAAATATAACTTAGCAAAAGACTCGTATACATATATATTAGTAGACGATATGATTAAAACAATGAATAAGTTATGCGAAAAATCTACTATGTTTGATGAAGAAAATGATAGTTATGTACCTACTACAATAGGTAAATGTATCAGAAATATATTAACTAATTGTGGATTTGATACTAGCAATATATATACTCAAGTGTCTAGTCCTAAAATAGCAAATCATAATTTTACACTATACCCTAGTTACTTTGATGATAAAGATATCTATGGTAAAATAAGTTGTAGAACAATGTTAGATAATCTATTGCAATTAACAGGCTGTTCTATAGCATTAGAAAATGGCTATCCTGTATTTAAAAATCATATAGTAAATCTAAACAAAAAAGATGAACGTGGGCAAGATTATTATAGTAGTAATGATATACCATATAGTGAAATAAAAAATCTAGATAGCAATAACTTTAATTGGTTTGAAATACAAGCAATTAGAATTGAAGCACAAGACTATATGTATACCGTAGGTTATGATGCTTGGCTTAATGAGTATATAATCAATCCTACTAATATTGATGCGTATGTAATAAAAGGCAATCTAATAACTGATAATTTAGAAGATTATTATAGAGAAACTATAGCAAAAAATTTATTAAATAAATTATATGTAGAACCTATTGAAGATGGTTCAACATATAATTTAGATATTGGATTTTATAATCTAGAAACTACTGGTATAGATTATTTTGAATATATGGATTGCTTCTATGTAGGAAATTATCATGGTAATCCACGTTATCTGTTATGTTTACAAGATACAACTACTGTTGAAAATGGTTATGAAGAAACATTTACCAGTGAAAAAACTGATGAATTTATTCATATAGATTAAGGAGGGAAAATATGGCAATTAAAGTAAGCGATTTACCTGTTGCTACTATTGTAGATAATGAAGATTATTTAATGATAGTACAAAATGGTATTAGTAAAAAAGCAACTGCTAATAAAGTTAAAACACCAATAACTGTACACGATAGTTATGATACAAGTCCTGTAGAACCTTATAGTGCTAATTACATTAATAATATAATACCTACAAATTACGTATCTTCTGATAGAATAAAAGGAGAATATGTAGAACAAGGTGCAGGTATGTATATCTACAATGCTTTATATATAAACGAATTAGCAGACGAAATAAGAGAAAGCATACCAATTATATATATATTAAATGAATTTAGTGAAAGTACTACAAATACATATAGTTGTAGTTATATTAATGGACTAATAACACACATAGAGAACATATTAGATGGTTATTTACCTACAGATGAAGTACATAATACTTATGAAACTTCAGGCTCAGGTGTATATACAACAGGCTATATAAATAATTTAGTAGGAGATATAGATACAGTTCTTACTACATTAACTACTGGAGGAGGTGTTTAATTATGAGTATAGCAACGAATTTACAAAAATTAAGTTCAGATATAAGTGATGCTTATAGTGCAATAGGAACAATGGGTGGTACTATACCTAGTGATAAGAATACTAATAATTTACCAACAGCAATTAGTTCTATACCACAAGGTGGTACATCAACACCAGTAGAAGAAAAAGATGTAAACTATTGGGACTATGATGGTACATTACTATATAGTTATACTGCTAGTGAATTTCAAGCATTAACTTCGCATCCCGCATTACCTACACATACTGATTTAACAGCAGATGATTGGACTATATCATTAGCAAATGCTAAAACTAGAGTATCAAATCTAGGTGGTATGCAAATAGGTGCTTTATATAAATTAGAAAATAATTATAATTCTAATATTAGAATAACAATAAATATAGATGACGATACTAGAACACCTCATGTTAGAGTGCAAAATACTAGTACTACTGATATACCAGTTATAAATTGGGGAGATGGAACTACAGATAGTACATCTAGAGTATCAGGGTATATATATGAAGGAACACATACATATTCTACAAATGGCAAATATGTAATTACAGTATCATCATTAGCAACTATAAATATAGCAGAGTCTAGTACAAATTCATTATTAGTATGGGATGGTACTAGTACAGATAATTCTTATAGATATAGAGGTAATATTGAATCTGTTGAATTATATAATGTAAGTAGTGTTCAACCTTATGGTTTGGCAGATTTAAGAAATATGAAAACATTAATATGTAATATAAATTCATTAGGGCAATATGCTTTACAAAATTGTTATTCATTGAAATGCTTAATAAGTAATTTAACTGCATTTAGTATAGGTGGTAATTATTTATCACAAGCATTTTCTATAGAAACAATTATATTGTCTAATTTAAGCAATACTACTATATTAGGATTTGGTTCTACATTAACTAATTTAAAACGATTAGAATTAGGTGGAAGCAATGTAGTAATAAGTGGTTCTAATACATTTAACGGAATAAATAGCATTAAAAAAATTAATATACCTGATAATCTAACAATTGATGGAAATAGTTATGGCTTCTTTGTAAACTGTAATTGTTTAGAAAAATTAGATTTAACTCAAACTTCATTTACTAAAGTACCAGGTAATTTATGCGATAGATGTTATTCATTAATAGAAGTAAAATTACCTCGTGATATTACAAGTATAGAAGTTTCTGCATTTAGATATTGTTATAGTATAGGAACTATAGAAGTACCTTGTCCTAATTTAACAAATATAGGTGCAACAACATTTAGATATTGTTATAATTTAAAAGTATTAGATTTTAGACAAGTAGCACAAGTACCTACATTAGCAAATACAAATGCTTTTTCAAACACAAATGCAAATCTACAAATAATAGTACCTGATAGTCTATATGATACTTGGATTGCTGCTAGCAATTGGAGCACTTATGCTTCTCACATAGTTAAAGCAAGTGATTATACAGAATAGGAGTGGTAAAGTATGTTTAAAATAACAAATAATCAAATAGAAATAACTCGTGGAGATAAATGTATAATTGAGTTCTCTATAAAAGATTTTGAATTTGAATTAGGTGATGTAGTTTATTTTAGAGTATATAATAGAAATAAATTAAATGAAGAGCCTGTAATAAACAAAGAAATAGCAGTACAAGAGTCAACTGAAAAGGTAGATATAGTATTAACAAGTCAAGATACTAAAATAGGAACTATGAAAAATAAACCTATAGAATATTGGTATGAAATAAGTCTTAATGATAATCAAACAATAATTGGTTATGATGAAGACGGTCCTAAATTATTCATATTATACCCTGAAGGAGAATAAATATGATAGAAGAAAATGTAGGCCAATTAATTGGAGAACTTACAAATGTAGGACATATTTCAGGTGGTTTAGATAACGTAGAACCTATCTCAGGTGATTTAAACAATGCTGTTATAGAAGCAAAAGATTATAACAAATTAGAAAACAAACCTAGTATAAACGGTGTAGTATTACAAGATAATTTATCTTTAGAAGATTTAGATATACAAGAAAACATTGATGAAGTAGTAAATGATTTAACCACTAGAGTTGGTACTCTTGAAACTAATGTAGGGAATGCAGATACTACATTAACTACTATTACTACTGGTTCTGGAGTATAATAGAATTAAGGTGGTAGATATATGGAAATGATACTAACAGCAGTTATTAGTGGATTATGTGTAGCAATACCTAGTGTAATTGCTACCGTATCTACTAATAAAAAATCTCAAGCAGTAATGGAATATAAAATAGATGAACTCGATAAGAAAGTACACGAGCATAATAATTTAATTGACAGAACATACAAATTAGAAAGTAGAGTTGCAATTCTAGAAGAGAAAGGAAGATAGTTATGAATAACAAAACTTATGATATATTAAAAGCGATTGCATTATTTTTACCATTAGTTAATACATTTGTTGCTGCAATTATTAAAATATGGAACATACCTTATGGTGTAGAAATATGTGGTTCTTTAACAGCATTTAATACATTATTTGCTGGAATAGTAGCAGTAGCAAGTAAAAACTATAAGAAAAAGGTGAAGAAATAATATGAGTAAAAAATGTTATATGCCTGAAGTAGTAAATAAAGTACTTATTACTGGTATTCACTGGGAAAGCCAAGAATATAAAGGAAATGCTCACAAAGGTGAAGATATTATACAAAGAAATAAAGAGAAATATTTAGGTATATGTGATATTTGTTCTATTGAAAAAGGTAGAGTAATTGCTATTGGTGAAACTAAAAAGATGGGATTTTATGTTAAGATACAACACGAATTAGGTGTATCTTTATACTGTCATCTTAAAAAAGGTTCTATTAAAGTTAAAAAAGGACAATACGTATCTAAAGCACAAGTTATAGGAACTATGGGAAGTTCTGGTACTTCTACTGGTCCACATTTACATTTAGGCATTTTTATTAAAGGTAAGCATGTCAATCCATACCCTTATTTAATAGGTGAAAAGTCATTAATTAAAAAAGATGATTGGTTACCAGGACCTTATAGATTTTTATATGATAAATACATAAGAACTTCACCTGAAGTATCACTTAATAAAGTTACATATAAAACATTAATACCTGAATGGAAAGAAATAACTCATCCAGATAAAAAAGGTAAGGCTAGAATGAACATAGGTTCTGAAAGAGAAGTAACAGAATTTTATATAGATAATAAAGGTTATGTATGGGGTAAACTTAAAACAAACCATACTCCATTGTGGGCTTGTTTACAAGATAATACAGGCAACCAAGTTGTTAAAATAGGTTAAAACACCAAAAAAAGAAAGAGGTGAGATACCTCTACCAATATTTTTTATTTTTGATAATATGGTGTTTTAATAAGGCTGAGTTTATAACTCGGCTTTTTATTTGCTTTGTAAGGTACTTTTTAAGCCATATAAGACTAATTTAGAATTAATTAATATAAATAT
>OCTW011616595.1_pt1 | contig 25505 bp, 26 predicted proteins | sample 1539671 | NCBI WGS metagenome assembly OCTW01 (sample SAMN02144230, study PRJEB22623) | gut metagenome | biome: sheep rumen | host: Ovis aries | place: New Zealand | reverse complement strand
ATAAGACTCAGATTCCGTGAAGTAAGGGTTTTCACGGATCAGTTTTATAGACTGCGAGCTGTCAGGATAGACCTGAGTATTATTCAGATATAGAACAGTAGCCATTTATTTCTTCTTTAATAAGTCTTCGTATCTTTTTATTCTGCGGTAAAGACCGTTTTCCCCATCGATAGGAATATCAACACCGATACCCTGCTCGAGCTGGGATGCCAGGCGATCCTGGTTCTCGTTGATGCGGTCGATGGAATCGTTGAGACGTTCATTGTCGACATTGACGTTGACGATAGGTTCAAGCAGCTGGCTGGTACCAGCGCCCATGGAGCGCGACACGTCCTCCGCAGTCAGCGAACCGACAGTGTTATTCCGCTGCGCCTGGTCGAGGAAGTTCAGGAACGGCAGCACATTCGGGTTGTTGACGGCCTGATGGTTTGCTACGAACTCACCCTCATGTACTACACCTGCCTCCTTTCGGTACCGACGACCACCAGTAAAACCGCCCTCATAGTATCCCATTTCTTCCGTCTGATGCTGCTTCTTTATCGTGGCAATCTGGAGCATGCCGGCAGCCACTGCAGCAGCTGCTGCGATAGGTGCCAGGATATAACCGATGAGCGGTACCTGTGCAGCGGATGTGTATGCATTGATTGCACCCATAGCCGTCGATGCCAGTGCCTGGGCAATCTCTATCTTCATGGCCCGTTTATTGGCCTTTGACTTGATGGCAGCAATCTCCTTCTGCTTTTTCTCTTCGAGTTTCTTGCGTTTCTTCTCGTTGTTTCCAGCTGCCTCAATCTGTTTGTCGTAGTTCTTTTCTACGACGGCTACCTCATAGTCAGAGCATGCCTTGGCATAGTTGCTGATTCCACCCAGAACGGCTGAAACTGATTGGAACATTACCTGGTACTTCTGCTGAACCTGCTCGATGAACTCAGAGAGGTTCTGAGCCTTGGCTGCAAGATACTCGGCATGAGTCAGTTTGTCTTGCTCATAGAGCTGTTTCAGCATTGTGTTTGTATTCAGATAGTTTGTCAGATCGCCTGTCCATGGATTGCTGGCATTAGCATCGCCTGCCTTTTCGCGTGCGACGGCCAGACCATTGTTCACATTTTCTGTGAACTGATCCTTTGTAGCCTGTGCAGGGTTCAGAGCATACTTTGCCTCGATGGCCAACCTTGCCTGCTGGTAGTCCTCTTCCGCCAGCAGTTTCTTGTCGTAGAGTTCCTGCAGGGCATTCAGTTCAATGTCACGCTGCATGTCGTTGGACTGATGGAGGTAATCGGTCCGGATCTTTAGCAGGCGTTCCTCGATGTCGCGCCGAGTCTCTTCCTGATGTTGTGCGCTGCGGTCAGCTATTTCCCATTCCAATTGCATTTCTTCCAGTGATCCTTTTACGGCCTGGTCTTTCTTCCACTGCAAGAAAGCCATCTCTTCCTGGAATAACATTTCATTCAATGCCTGCTCATTATGGTATGCAGCAAACCTTTCATCGTAGAAACTGGCTTCAAGCATGGCCATCTTCTGGCTATGCTCTCGCTTTTTCTCCTTCAGGGATAGTTTCCTTGCCTCTTCGTCCCCATGGGCAAGCAGCATTTTCTCCTGGGCATCGAGGCGCAGGTATTCGGTACTGCCCTGCTCAAAGAGCGCCTTACGCTCCTTGATGCTCTCCAGCTGGATCTTTTTACGCTTCTCGATGTAGTCGCGATAGTTCGTCAGACCGAGGCTATAGCTGACGGCTTCCTCTGCCAGACGGTTGTCCATCTCTGCTTTCAGCTGCTTGCTCTGCTCTTGTAAGGCCTTACGTTCCTCATTCTCTTTCTTCTTACGATCTGCCTCTGCCTTGCGCTGCTCCCTTTCCTGCCTCTTTATGTCGGCATCAGACACGTAAGACTGCTTTTTCTGGGGCTTCACGACAATCTCCGGCAGTGTCTGCTCGACGGGTTTGTCCGCTGCAGCCTTGCCGACAGATGCACCGATGGCTGCACCTTCAGCCACAGCATTCTCACCGGAACCGGCAGGAGGTGGAGCAGAGAATGTTTCCTTCACGGTCCGCTTCACGTTGTTGAACTGAGCGACGGCGGCATCAGCGATGGCCTTGAAACCTTGCTTGAAGCCGTCTTTGATTTTTCCCCAGTCCAAAGTGAAGATACCTTCTATCACTGTGGCCACAGCTCCTAGTTCGTCAATAAGGTATTTCACGGCTATGGTGATGGTCGTGAATCCAGTAGTGAAGGCTGTCACAAGCAGCTGCACGATCTTCCTGAGGAAGGAGAATTTGTCATATAGTGAAACAGCCCACTTAACCAGGTTTATGAACCATCCTGCAACTTGCGCCAGAATTCCTGCCAGCCTAGCACCAGCCTGCCTGAGCAGGGAAGTTGCCTCAGTTGCTCCTGCGATGCGGTCGCGGTACTTGATAAAGAGAGCCACTGCAGCAGTCAGAGCCGCAATTACCAGTCCGATGGGATTCATCTTCGTAACGAAGTTGAAAGCGACTGTTGCAGCCTTTGCTATGTTTGTTGCAATCGTATGTGCCTTTGTAGCTATCGTAGCGGCATTGACATAGGCAGTATAGGCTGCTATCGCCAGACCACCTGCTAAAATGGCTGCTTTATTCTCATAGACAAACTTTGTCGTGGTAGAAAGCAGTTTCACCAGCATGGAGAATCCAGTACAGGTATAGCCGACAACCGGCAGCAGCTGACCACCCAGTTCGATGGTCATCTCATGGAATTTATTCTTGCATTTTTCGAGCCGTGCCTGGACGGTATTGTTCATCACCTCGTATTCTTTAGTTATGCTGGTTGCATCCTCGTATGCCTTGGTAGCTAGTTCCTGACGTTCCCTAATATCATCGATCTTGTCTGCGAGCGTAGAGAGGACGCCAACAGCCCGTGAGCCGTCCAGCCCCATGTCATCCAGCATCTTCATCATTGTCTTGGGATCCTGGCTGCGCAGACTGTCGGCCAGATTGAGTATTGCCTGGTTGGCATCCTCATTCATGAGCTTAGTGAAATCCTCTACGCTTTGTCCGGCTATGCGTGCAAACTTCTCCGTGTCGGTCTGCATCTTCGTTAGCATGTTGCCAAAGGCTGTAGCGGCCATTTCGTCACGCAGCAGGTTCTCGTCCATCACGGCACCGTATCCCATAATCTGTGCCTGTGTCAGCCCCAGTTGCTTGCCGAAGCCTGCCACACGGGCCGTGTAGTCAACAAGGAATCCGGCCTTTGCACTGGAGTTCTGCGATAGTTCATTGACTGCAGAACCAGTGGCCAGCATGGCACCGCGCAGTCCCTTGCGTTCGTCCTCGCCGAAAGCCATGGTCAGTTTTCCTATCTGGTCAACGGCATCTTCTCCCAGATCGTCACCAAGAGCAACCTTGATCATGTTTGCACCGTCTGCAAACTCAAGTGCGCCCTCCTTCGTCTGAATTCCCAAGCGTCCAGCTGCACCTGCGAGTTTGTTAAGATCTTCGCGTTTAGTCCTGGTATCCCATTTTTTCAGTTCTTCATTCAATTCCTCCACGCCTTCAGTAGCGAGGCCTGTGTATTTTCTGACGTTGGCCATCTCTTCCTCCATTGTGGCATAGTCCTGGACGGATTTACGCATCGTCATGGTAAGACCTGTCACGGCTCCGAGGATTTGTGTGATTGCACCCCAGTTGGTATTCAGGAACGTGATGAATTTGCCCCATGCAGACTGCTGGGCTGAAGACTCCATCCTTGTACGTTCCATTTCTGTGCGCAACCTTTTCAGTTTTTTCTCTGCCTCCAGATAAGCTTCAGAACTTCTGTCCAGGTCCTTCATCTGCTCACTCAGAGCCTTGATGGAATATTCCAGGTCTCGCACGCTGGCACCGCTGATATTGTCGAGCGTCCTCTTGATGAGGGTCGCTTCGTCGGCCACGGCCTTCTCTTCTTTTCCGGCCTCCTTCAGTTCCTTGTTATAGCGGTCAATGAGCGTGTTGGACTTCCTTTGTTCCTCCTTCACCTTTTCCAATTGGGCAGTGAAACTGCGGATGTATTCAGTAGATCGTTCATAGGCCTTGCTGCCCTGCTCGGCAACCTTCAGGTGCTCGCGGGCGACCTCCAGTGCTTTCTCCAGCTGCTGGACGGATGCCGTGCCGACGTTCTCGGACGTCTCACGAAGGAAGCGCATCTCAGCACCCAGTTGCTGTGCGCTCTTGCCGGTACCGGTAATGCCTGCCTTCACTTCATCGAAGGCCCGCATGGTGGCGATGCTCTGAAGTTCCTGCTTCACCTCCTGCAGGCGACGCACGAAATCCCCCATCTCCTCGGCACCCTGAGGCTTCGCGTCAATCATCTTCTGCAGGGATTTCTGGGCATCACGGATATCCTTAGCAGAAGCATTGCCGAGGTTGTCGAGCGTCTGGATGGTCTTCATCACCTCGTTTTCATAAACCTTTAGCTCTGCCTTAGCGGCATTGATCTGCTTGCTCACGGATTTGTAATATCCGGAGTCCTTCTTTTTGTCGATGGTGTCGCGAAGCGCCACGAGATCCTGAACCCGTTTCTTCAGGTCTTCCATCTTGTTCTGCGCATCCTCTGTATTCAGACGGATGACGCTGCTGTATATCTGGTCTTTTGCCATAACGAAAAAGTGGTAACGTTACATTTTAATGCAAAGTTACCACTCATCGCTATATCTTAAAAATACCCTATATGGCTGGTTTGCCCCGATGGATTTCCTTATATCTCATCCGGCTTTCCTCCCTACGCTGCTGCTCTTTTCTGAACATATCACAGAACTCTTCATTGGAAGCCTCTTTTCTAAAGATGCTCCAGATGCCTGAGCCGGTAAGATAAGCCGTTCCACCTATGCCAAGCAAAGCGTAAAGACCTGCCAAAATACCCATAATTGTATATCTTTGCTGCAAATATATACATAATTCCTTAAACTACCAAATATTTCAGCATATATTTAATATTAATAAGGTATAAATAATAAAGCCCGGGCTATTTCTCGGGCTTTACATAGGTATTATATCGGATGGTGGTGTGGGGATTGAAGTTAACAACTTTCACCTTGTAGCCTTTAATGCCCCATTTCCACCATAGGAACCGATGTTTGTATTCATGATAGACGACTGTCGCCAGAGAGTCGCGGATGTTATAATAGAAGGTGGAGTCCTGGAGATAGAATTTTAAGTCGCTCCACCTGTCATAATAACTAAAAACATCCTTAGAATAGTCATATCTGGCCTTGACGCTGTCCGTGGTTTCAGCACCTACTTTCTGCATGGCATCCAACTGTTTCAGCTGCAGGCCGAAATCCTTGATTAAATTCTCATCAATAAGCAACTGTCGGCGCAATGCCTTCAGCTCTGCCTCGATAACTGGCGATGTGATTACCTGGACCTCTCGTATCGAGTCCTGATCGTGAATCTTCACGCTCTCACGCTGCAGCGGTACCATGTTCTGAGCTGCAGCAAGTTGCTCTTTCAGGCTGGCAATCTCCTTCTGGTGGGTTTTGTCATCATAGAAGAGTGCAAAACCTACAGCAATCATAATGACAACTGCTAATAAAATCTTTACTGAATCTTTCATACTCCTATTTTATTAATGTCCATATACTCTACCATTGCATCGAAGCAAGGGCACTCTTTGATGCGTTCCCATGGGTCGACCACACCATTATGGTTCAGGTCAGGAGAGATATCACGGTGTCCCATGATCATGGCATCCGGATATCTCAGCTTGAGCTTTGTGAGGAGGTCGAAGAGAGCTGCCTTTTGCTCAGGTGTGCGGTTATCAATCCCCTTGGGGTGCTCCTTATCGATACCGCCGATCCATGCCACATGGATGCTGTGTGAATTATAGTCTTTCACACCATTGGCCACCTTCGACTCCTCGAGCATCACTATGATATTGCCATCAGGTTTAACTACATAATGATAACCAGGATTCTTCCATCCGTTACGCTTGAACTCATCGCGAAGGGTGGCCTCTGTGGTGGTAGCCTGATAGCTGGCTGTGCAATGCACGAAAATTCTATTTATTCTTCTCATTTTTCCCTAATGTTTAGATATTCGGCAAGGAATGGAATGCGTTCAATGAATTTGAAACGCAATACATAGTAAAGAAAGGCTATCACCTGCCAGGGAGTTGTATAGGGCTTAAAGATTTTCTTCAGGTTCTTCAGTACGTTAGTGCCATAGAAGTAGATGATGGTGTATGTAATGAAGCTGACACACTGGAGTGCACCGGCATCCTGCCCCTTAAATCTACCCACTGCGTATATGGCTGTACACAAAACGAAAAACACTGTAGCTTCCCCGATACAACGGAAAGCTTTTTTGAAGTTAAAATCCTCGCCGTTGGCAATCATTCCTGAAAGGTAGCCAGATGCGAAATTGAGGAAGAATATCAGGAACAATGACCAAAGTTCCCCCTCGATAGGATGAAGATAGGCCAGCACAGCTGTTAATATACCTATCAATACATTTTTTGCTTGTTCAATCATACTATTGCGAATTTTATTTTCTACGCAAAAGTATGAATAAACTGCGGGGCATAAAAATACACTGCCACGTCGCTGATGGGCGGTATGGCAGTGCACAGGTAGACGTAGAAACTACTCAATTCCGAGCCAGTCCTTGGCCAGGGTCTTGGCAGACTCGCAGAAGTCGTTGTACTCCTGCCATTCCTCATCATACTCTTCCGGATTATTGCCGTGATGACGGTGGATGGCCATCTCATCGCTCTCGCTGTACTTTGAGCGGATGATGGCGTTTGTCACCTCCGGATAAGAAGTCGGGTCGTTGCAAGGCATGACGGTCCCTCCGTCCTTTTCCGTGCCGGTGTACTTATATCCGAGAGTAGGCTGTTCTGCCCCCTCTGGCAGGAAATCCGGTACTCGCTCCTCTTCAAGGTAGCCAATGATGCTGTTAGCGTCGAACTTTCCGAAAGTACGGCGTTCTGTGTAGATAAATGAATGCTTTTCCATAACTATGTAAATTTAGTGTAAGTTTTGCCATCCTTGCCCTGAAACTGCTGGATAACAGTAGGACACGGCAGGTCGGCAGGCGAGAAGTCGTTCAGTGCCTGGTCAATCATGATCTTGCTGCCAGTAAAAGTGTAAAACTCTGCATCGACGTCCGTCGGGTTCCCGTCCTTGTCCTTCTTCTTCTCGAACAGATACTTTTCCTCCTCACCCATCACGAAGGTCTTGATGATCTTCTTGAACTTGAATGCCAGGACCTTGCCAGGGACGGTTTTCGTAACTTCCTGATTGATGCCGTCGGAGTCCGGGATGTTCACCGTAACGGTGTGTTTCTCGATTTTTGACTCCTGAATGACGTAGTCAATTAACAGAATTTTACATCCCCCCCCCCGATTCACACTTGTTCACAATTGACATAAAGTGAATTTTCTGTTCGGGAGCCATTCCCGGGAATGGAGGCTTGATTCTCCTTTTGTTGATGATTTTTCCTAATGACTTTTCCATACCTAAAGATTTTAGTAAGTTTATGCAATCTGCATGTTTGATGAATCCAAGTTGGCTTGACACCTTGATACGGATCTGTTCCTCCTCTATTCCTTTCTTCTGCAACCGCTTTATTCTCCGTGCGAGATTCTGCTTGTTGCGCTTTGCTGCATCGACGTTTTCGTGGTAGAAGGTATATCCGCAGATGCGGATGCCCATCCACGTAGGACGAACGTTGTAGTCGTTGTTTAGGATGAAGAGGTAGTCCCGTGTCAGGTACATAATCATCAAGTCCCTGACGATGCGAAGGAAGGTCTTGTCCTCGTGCATCACCAGGAAGTTATCCACAAAGCGGAAGTAGTGCTTCAAGCCCTCACGGGCGAAGCGCTGGAAACGCTCTGCCAGGAACTGGCTGCCTTTCCCTAACAATTCCTCTTCCTCAGGCGTCTTCGCAGTCAGGATCTTCTCGCTTATATATCGACTGGTCCAGTAGGCCATGCGTTCAGGATCGTCGGCGATACCGAAGAACCGTTCGGCCTTACGGTCGAAGTCGGCAAGGTCGAGCATGCCGAAGAGCTGGGCGATCTTTATGCCGAGAGGAGCTCCCTGCAGGTAACTGTCTATAACCTTATATATAAAGTTACGTAGCTTGCCTTTCTTGAACTTGTTTGCAATCTTCTGTTTGAGGATGGAATGATCCATCATCGGGAAATAATGATGGATGTCAAGGGGGAGGTTGTATCCGACTTCCAGTTGCGGATATCGGTACAACTCGTTCCTGATGAAGCGGAAAAAGGCGTGGGTTCCCAACCCTGGCCTTACTGCCGGTGCTCTCCAGGAGATGTAGTCATACACCGCCTGTTCGTATGGCAGGATGGCAGCGGCCTCCGTATGGTGGTCGCGGACGGGAGCCTTAGCTAGCTTCCTGTGCTTTTTGTCGAAGATATGAGCCTCCTTATAGCCTTGCGGCTCAAAGGTCTCATTGATGATGTCGGCGAGTACCAGACGGACATTCTCATCAAGCTCTGCTTCGTATCTGCGGATATCGGCACGCCTACGCTTGCCGTCCGCATAGTTGTCGAAAGCATCTCTTGCGTTCTGTTCCGTCTCATTCTCCCGACTGTCTTTGATTCTACGCATAGCCGGGGTCTTGAGTGATTATTGAATGTGGGGTCTGGTGGACGTCTGTTAGATCGTCCGGACGGGTATGGCGCTCGGCATGATCCTACGAGCCTCGCCGTCATCTTATCTATGTTCTCCCATTAGGGAAGGCTCACCCTCTTGGTGAAAAGATCTATTGAGGGACACGCCGTAGTTCGCATTGGCATCCGAGGGGGCATTGTTGCCATTGAGGTACACCGAGCCGGCATTGTCACCATTGTCAGCGTTGCCGAAACGATAAGCACCGCGAAGACCGCGCGTGAGGGTTCTACCTGCTTGAAAAGCGCTGCAAAGATACACTTTTTCTACTGTAATCCAACAAGTCAAAGAGCGAATTTTATATTTTTTAATTTTTAAAAAATTCGCTCCGCTCCCTGACGGAGCGGAGGGGCGCTACCGCGCCTGTGTCCTTTGTTTCCTCAGAAACTCCTGCTTCCTACGATGCCAGCGAAGGCTCCGTGCTGAATGCTTCCTTGAATTCACAGAGGGACACGCCGCAGTTCGCATTGGCAACCGAGGGGGCATAGCTGCCATTGAGGCACACCGAGCCGGCAAGGTCACCAATGTCAGCGCCGCCGAAACGACAAGCACCGCGAAGACCGCTTGTAGCGGCAGGATTGTAATAGCTGTCGCCATAGCCTGTCGTGCCTGTTGTTCCAACTTCAAGCGGAAAATTACAGAGATTGCCAAGGTGGAGCTTTTTGATGCCAATCCATCCTGCCTCTTCTTTCGGAGGTGTCGTTCCGACGAACAATTTTCCGTTGACTGTTGACACGTCGAAGGTATGTCCGTCGATGTTGTTGTCTATATAGACACCCTGAGACTTGTCGCTGTTGCAGACCAGAAGGGTATCCTCTTCGATACATCCCAGGTACTTATAATCATTCTTAAGACCGAGGAATGACGGAATGCCGCTAATGGTCCTTGCGCCCGCCTTGTCTGTGATGCTGTGCGAGAACGTGCCCACGAAGTCGCCTTTCTCCACTCCTGCTGAGAGAGGGATATACGGATAGTTATGCCAGTCGTTTTTCCAGTCTGATGGCTGTCCACATCCGTCGCCAGTACCGCCCTGGTGCAGGCCGTCAGCTGTAAGGGTAGCATTGTATGCTGCCTGAATACTTCTGTTGTGGAAATAGATACGTTTCAGGATGGCTGTGATGGCGAAGGCCACGCGCTCGTTGGCGAACCACAGGGCACCGTTCTTTCGTGCGTAGGTAGCGGCAGTGGGCACTGCGATGTTAGTAGCAGGCTTTCCAAGCTGCGAATTGAAAAGCGCATCGAGCGATGCATCATTGTTACCGCCTCGATACTGTGCTGCGTTGTTGATGTAACTCACCAGAATATTGTTCGTGCGGTCGATGGTGGCGTAGCCGGCACATGAACGGCTGAAGATGGGAATCTTGTAGTTCAGCTGTCCGGGGATGGGCTTTGTGTCCACTGCCTCATACAGGTAGGTTTCATCCTCCCAGAAGGCATAGTAGATGGTCACACCGCTACCCCACTGGTAGTGGCCCATGCTGCCGTCGAGCAGGGCGGTACCGCCGTCCGCGAACTCGTTGTGTGTCGACGGTGACAGCTTACGTCTGGAGTGGTCGTTGCGTACCAGGTAGCCGCCTAGTCCGAATAGCTCTGCCATTCGCTCGATCTTCGGCAGCGAACCGCACGGCTCACCGGCAGTTGTCAGCGAATCCTTGCGCCAGCGGCAACCGCACCATTGCGTCTGGTTAATCTTACCTACGGAGATTAGTCCGTACTTGTTTGCAGTTCCGTCGTAGCCGAGGATCTGCGTGTTGTCGGTGATGCTCTGTAAGGGCTCCACCGTCTTCATTTCCTTTAAATTAATTTCGTTTGCCATAATATTACAATGTTATGTTGTTCTGCTGCCAATATGAATATAGATAGGTGTATGTCGATGTGCTCAGCTCGTTGCCATTCTCGTCGCATCCTACACTATTGCTGGCATGCTGGTAGTCTGTGTATTGGAAGAGCACTTGTGCCGTCTGGGCCAATTTCCCGCTTATGAAATTCATGATGTTCACCTGGTATATTCTCTTGTCTTCTGTGAGTCCATCTTCATTTACATAGGTGCCATCTGTCAGCAGCTGCAGATAGTTGCCGTTGTTCTTCCGGCAATACCACCCATCGGCGATTTGTGTACCGTCGTAGTTCTTAGAAGTAAAATAGGCAGAGTTCTTTGCTGAAGGTGTGGACGTTCCTGATACGTGGTACTGTTTCGTTGCACTCGTTCCGCTGCCGATTTTCTTGTAGCCTTCATTGAACCTGTAGTAGGTGGTGCAATCGCTGTCGCCGATGTCAAGAATCTCTGACACTCTCTTCACGTTGGTCAGCTTGTGCAGCTGGACTTCCGAATAGGAGTCGGCCACCTCCGAGAACTCTTTCATGATGCCGTCCGGGCCGAGGTCATACAGGAACTCGCCCGTGTTCTCATTCTGGAAGCGGAGCACGGCCTTATTGTCACTATTGATGGCCAGGTAGATGGCAGGGTATTGCCCCTTGCCGAAGATCTTGAACTCAGAGCCTTCAGCCTCGATGTGCGGACTGCCGCTATAGCCGGTCTGTATCAGGGTGGCTATGAGGTTATTGATAAGGGCTTTTTCTGCAAAGAAAATGTCTGTTGCCAGGACAGAAACCTTTGATGTCGCTTCCCAGTAAATGCTACCGTTTGTCCCATTCGGAGCATTGTCAAGAGTAGATATATGTGACTTGATACAATGGAAGAACCCCGTTTCTCCAAAGAGGACGGTATCATCGTATTGCTCATCCACCTTGCCTGCCTGGTACTGAGTGTTTATAGCCCACCTCCTATTTCTCACTTGTCCGAAATGCGTGCTTTCCTCATTGGAAATGTAGCTTGTGGCCTGCATACCCACTTCCAGTTTCGGCATACAGAGATACACCCTGTTGACAGTAGATGAAGAACTCTTCGGGAACAGTCGGAACAGAAGGGACTGGTCTGAGCCGCTTATGCTGCTCTTCGTCTTGAAGGTGAAGGTATGACGCTTCCATTCGCTGTAAAGCGTCCAGTTGATATAGGCATCAGTCCCCCTGGTATTTGCAGCCTGCATCACTCCGTCGATATAGCATATCGATGTGTAGTCAAACACACTAGGATAGATGTATGTTACTATATTGTAATCGCCCTTAGCCCAGAAAGAAAATGTGTACCATGTACTTGGCTCCAGCTTTCTTATTGTACCTGTCGTATTCCATAATACTTGCTGCAGTATCTCCTTGCATATTATCTGGGACGTTGTCTTATACGTCCTGTCAAAATAGGCGTTGTGCGCCTGTATTCCTGTTTCTATGGCGGCATATGATTCTTGTGTTACTGTCACGCCGGACACAGGGATACATTCGTTTCTTACAGTCCATTTATCCAGAGCCTGGAGAGAAGAGAAGTTCGTCTGTTCGAGCAGGTTAGGGTTGGCGCCTGCAGAGTATGAGAATATCAGTTCACATGCAGTGTACTGATGTGTCCCATTTGTCAGGAGGGTGTCCCCATACCTCCAGACAAAGGGAAGTTCTGGCGTACCCTGCTGATAGCTGGTAGTCCAACCGGAAGTACTGCGGGTCACACCTGTTGCCATTGTCGTAGCCAGGTAATACCATGTTGTAGATGAGATACCTGTGCCTTTATCACCGTCTTTTGTATAACTGATACTTGTTCCTGTTATAATATCTGCCGTTACAGCAGTACACTTATAAGTAATTGTATGATGAATTCCAGTATCTGATGATGTACCAGATACGACGAAATAATCACCTACACGGCAAGTTGTAAGGTCTGTATCTCCGTCTCTCTTCATGTAAGGTTCATTATGGCCGATGGCACCCCAGGAAGCCCACTGCGCGTCTGTATAGAGATTGTTTCGCGTTAGTGTAAGAGCGATACTGTGTCCTTCTGTACCGTCTGCACCGTCTGCACTTATCGTGACGGTCTTAGAATCTGCATTCTTGCTGTTTACCTTCAGGACAATCTCATAGGACGTGTCCGACTTGGAGGCCTGGAAGGTAAAACTTGCCGTGTTTGACTTCGAGACTTTGACAGTCGACGTACCGTTCTTATAGACAATGACGGTATATGACCCCATGTTTGATTGTGTGGGATCGTCTTTGCCCTTCTGTCGCCATACCTCTACGGTAACAGTATTAACCCCTCCCTTCCAGTTCGAGTTCTTATCAAGCCCGAGCTGTAAGGGAGTAACTACCAAATACAGTTTTTCACCGTCATTTGGAGCAGGAATCAGATTTTTGACACGGTTTATCCTCATTCGTTAGTTGCAGAAATTACTACTGATACACCTTGTTCAGCCTGAAGTGTGCTGTACTGTACAACAAAAGGCACGGTCGTAGAAGGGTTCCCAACCTGTGCACCTGTAATCAGGTTCAGCAGGAGGAAGGAGAAATGCCAAGTGTTGCTTGTGTCAGGCACGTTATTCTTACGGTCGTATACAACTGGTGTAAATGAAACATTCACACCCTCCTCGACGGCATCTCCAGCCTGGCTACATCCCTCAAAGATGTAGAAGATATCCGACGTATCCGTCAGCTGCTGCGTCTTATAGCTCGTAACACCTTCATGAGTGACTGCCACGCGGAAGATGTCTTCACTGTCCACACCGTTAGCATACACCTTTATGATATGCGGTGTGGCATTGCTAACCTCTATGACTGTCGGGTTGTTGGTGACGTTTACCCATGCACCGTTAACGAGTTTCTGCCACTGGTAGGTTGCCCCGGCAATGGTGCTGCCTGCACGCTGGAGTGCTGCTGTCAGCTGGATCCACCCATTGGTATTCGTCAATGCCGTGCTGCCGCTACCGTCAGCAGTAGTGATAGATATAAGTATCTCCTTCGCATCGCCTACGGTAGTCTGTACAGGGATAAGCTGGGAGCATGTGAAGGGCTTGCCGTTGTACACACTCTTATAGTAAATGTGCTTATCGCTGAGATCATTGGCACTACACAGGTTTCCCTTAATCCTGAGGGCCGGATATGTTGCGCCACCGACAGTGATAGTAGTCTTCTCAAATAGAGAGGCGTATGCCGACTTGACGTTGCCGCTTTCATCCAGGATACCTGCAGTCTCTGACTCCGGATTGTTATAATACCACTGTTGACCTTGTGTGGCCGGTACGACATACTGGCCACGCTTAGAACTGTATGGATATGGGTACAGGACAGGAGAATGCTGAGTGAAGTCAGTATTCACGACGCGTCCCTGCTGTTCGTCCCAGTACTGTGTCAGGCCGTAGCCTGCATCGATCTGCACGCCCATGCGTGCCTCTATCTGATCACCGTCCTCGTATTTGTAGAGGTTTCTGATTCTGCTTAAACTCTGATTCATATCTTTTACCTATTATGGTTTGCAAACTCCGTGGCCTCAGTGGCCGTTATCTCTCTCGCTCCGTTCTGAATGGCTCTTTCAACGCCATATACAGCAAGGTCACCTGTGTTGACCAGAAAGCCGTCTGAACCGTTACCGTAGCGGTATTCACTGATACCCAGTTCATCCGCTATCTCCTTGGGGATGATAAAGTACTTACTCTTCATATGCTTATTCTTCAAAGTCTCTATCGATAATAGGATGCTGTCCTGTCAGGATTGCACCATCCAGAGTGAGGTATGCACCGTCGAGCGTGAAAGGCAGCAGCGCTGTCAGTTCACGCGTCAGTTCTGCGAAGAGGTGCTTCATCGTACCATCGACGGGGAACATCGTGCGTGGAACCTCGCCGCGGGTACCATGTGCGACATGCCACCAGTTGCCATCACCGCGACTATAGAGTACCTCTATGTCGAAGTACTGTTGCGGGTTGGCAATACGGCCACCGCTACGGTTGATGACGTAAGCTTCTGCCACGGCCCGGCTAGTCTCAGGGAAGATGTATGCACCTTCGAGAATATCGAGGTCATCCTCATAGAACCCGTAGAACCGGCGTAGGAGGAATGCCTGTATCTGCAGGTCTGAGGTTTGGCCGACCGGCCATGCCTTGCAGCGTATCAAGATGCGCTGCACATATTTCTGCTCGATGGAGATCTGTTTTGTCTGCTCACCGCCACGGCACCAGATATCCCTTTGTCTGTTGACGCTCCGCCAACTGCCGACATTGTTCACCACCTCGTAAATCTCCCACTGATATACGGCCTGTGCATCGGGGATGTTTTCTGAGCCGTTGCGTAACTGTACCGGGATTCCAAATATTCCACGGTCTTTCCATGGAATGAGGTCGGTACGCATCTGCCACTCTGTTCTCAGAGTCACCTTCCAGTCTGTAGCAGAGACACAAGACAACTGCTTTTCCCAGTGTACCTTCAGCACGTCCCCTCTTCTTTGGTCTATATAGTCTGCCGTAAAGCGGACGTAACCTGCAGTGTCCGGATCGAGGTTAAAATTTAGTGTCAGTGCATGTGTCTGTTCGTTGATAGTGTAGTGCGTACCTCTTACGGGTGCGGCATTATTAACCCTAGCAGAAACAGTCCAGATGCAGTTTACCAACTCGCTGGTGTGGTCACCTGCCATTACGCCCTCTTTGTCGCTCAGCGAAAAGTTGGGTTTCAGCGTGAACGGTGTTAATGTACGGTCATCGATATACTCTCCTGTCACTGCATCATATTTCTGCAGCAGTGAACCGAACAGCTCCGACATCGTGAATAGCGTGTCGAGAGGCATGTGTATGAGATGACCACCTTTTTGTCTGAGTTTCATGTGAAATCGTATATATTAGTGATTGGATTATTTGAAAAATCGCCTCTAACCGTGCAGCGAAAACCGCATTTGCTGCCGTATGGCATGCCTACGGGTATGTCTGAGAGTTCAGGATGATCCAGGTCATAGGTAACTGTCAGGTTCAGTGTCTGTTCCGTCTTGGCCTGGTTGATGTTCCATGCTTCGTCGGCTGCAGCATCACCCGACTCACGGGTCCACACAACCGACTCTATATATTCATCTGATATGATCAGGTCGCCATGTACCAACATTGCCACTAAGATAGTGGTGAAATTCTTATCACCATTATACCAGTCACCTTCTGTTGATTCTATATCGAGCACCAGGCCGCCGCTACGGATGCAGCCCCAGTCTGTGTTCGTCAGCGACGGTTCCACCCCAATGCGTGCCTGAGGTACGATACAGCGCCAAAGGGAACCACCATGCCAACAGTTATCCTGGACATACCGCTCTTCGGTACTGTCAAAGCCCATGATATACTGTTTTTCATTTTCCCACGAGTCCCATTCGCGCTGGATATAGTCAGGTGAACCATCGTGCTTTACGGTTATCAGGTTTTCTACTACGGCCGTCTTTGCATACAGGATAGGTTTGTTGCGCTGCAGCATACCATCCCGAATGAGCTTCTGGATTGCTGGAATGTCATTGGGAAGTCCTATATAGGCGGTCACATTACTGCCTACATCATTGATGATAGGCTTTGTGACACCCTGTAGGAAGGCGAAGATGCCGTCTATCGAACTCAGATAGAACATCTGCTGCCTGTCAGTCTCAACGGCATTACCCCATCTTGCCACTACAGCCCCCTCGATGGGCGCATAGTTGTGACCGCCCGGAACCTCGTTGTCAGGATAGAGGATGACATCTGCGGTGTTATTCTCGTAGTCAACCGAAAGGACGCGGAACCAGCTAGTGAAGTACGTGCCTTCGGTATCGAGGTTATTGATCTTACATTTCAGACAGTCATTCTCCTCGAATGAAATCCTGTCGTTTTCATACTCCTTGCGGAATGTGAGTCGGTACTGGTTTGCAGAGGTCTGGTCAACAATCTCAATGATACCTCTGTTAGAGAATATCTGGTCGCCTTCGTTGACGGACTGTTTGTTTATAACAAGTTCCTCGAAGATGGCACTTCCCTCCACGTAGATGCTGCCGCAGGTGATGCTGCCATCGGGATTGAGGGTTATCTGGCGACTGTTGCCGATGACGGCACCATTCAGGAGGGTCAATAGGTACTCCAGCGTCTCAGGCTGGTCTTTCCTGAGGTATTCGCCAAGATATGGCAATATGGCGAGGAAAGCGTTACCTATCCTCTCCGCTGTGTTCGCATGCGTCCGTCTCTCATCATGGATCGTATTGAACATCGACAGCAATTCTGCAAGTGTCTTTTTTGCCATATCTGTTATTTTTCTGCAAACTTACATCTTTCACTCCTGGAATAAAAATACCTAGAAGCGGTTGCTCCGGATGGTTCCTGTGAATAGTTCGTCGAGGAACGAGGACATCAGGCCTTGGTATGCCTTGCCGTAGAACTCAGCCTCGGTGAGGTTCAGGCGACGGATGCTATAGTAGTATTTCTTGAAGAACCAGTCGCGGGGCATGCGCTTCTCTCCGGAGGTAAGAGCAGCACGCTTGCCGGCATTCGGGCCACGCTGCACGGTCACCTCCTTGAACTTCGGGCCTCTCATGTGCTCTTCCGACAGTCCGGCCCCCACCTGACGGGCGCCGTATTCATGTTTTCCCTCGCGGAACTTATCGCCCATGAATAGCAGGTTGCCACCGTTACCATGGGCGAAGCCTTTGCCGACACCTGCAGCTACAAAGAGGCCGTATTGCAGGAACTTGTGTTCGATGGTGGTCACATGCCCCGTTGAAACGAGTTCCTGGAGTGATCCTTGCAGGGCGCCTGAGTCGGTGATGTTCAGCTGGATGATTTTCTCCCTCCAGATATCGATCATCATCCTCGACCAGCCACGCTCGTACTGCTCTATCTGCTCCTTCGTGAAGTGATAGAGCTTGCCATGGCCATAGCCGCCGCGCTCCTGCGCCCTCATCCTTTCTGCATGTGCTCCCATCGTCGTGCATTAATCTTCATCCCACTCACTTTCCATCTGGAGCTCATCCTCATAGTCCATTTCCTCCGGCTCGTCGTTCTCCACCATGAAGTAGAGCCCCGTCACTCCGGACATCGTGTAGCGTCCGAACTCCCTGCTGTAGATTTTCTCCACGTTCAGGAAGGTGAAGTCGTCGTCTTCGTCCTCGCGGTGTTCCTTGTCCCAGATCATGCGGCGAACGAACTGCTTGAAGATCTCCCTGCATAGATTCAGCTTTGCTTTTCTGTCTTCCATGTCATCCCAGCGGTAAGCAGCAAGGATGAACACAGTATATACACGGCGTTGAAAGAAAGAGACGCCTTCACTGAACGTATTCCCGTCAGTGGTGTCATCGATCATCACGAAATTGGCCGTTTTCTGAAACTCCTGCATCACACCCTCGATGCTGTCGGGGCCCGAGCAGAATACTGGCTTGAAGCCATGCTGTTTGCACAGACGGTTCTTTTTACCCAGTGTCTTAAAGTATTCAAGTGCGTCGAATATCATTTATTATCGTATTTCTCGTGAAACTCCTTGGCCTCTCGGGCCTTCTCATTCAGTTCCGTCAGTGCACGCCAGCAGGGAAGGGCCTTAATGGTCTCTTCCTTGGTGATGTCACCCTCGGTAAGTGCGCGGATCTGTGCGTCCATGGCGCCCATCAGGTCAATGTCCAGCTCTTCGATATCTGCATCCACCCTCCTGAAGAAGTGCGGCCAACGCTCAGCGAAGACGCTTTTTACGTGGGCAAACCAGCGCAGTGTGCCCATCTGTTCCGCAGGAGAGAGTGACAGTCGCTTAGGATGCTTGCCGTTACGCTTCACATACAGGAACGTAGCCAGGCGTTCAATCATTTCCGGCTTGCCGCTGCTGACAGCCAACTGGTAGTATTGTTCTGCCAGAAGGTAGTCACCGAACGGGTAGTGGTCCAGGACATCATCAACCGCCCGACAGCCGTGAATGCGCTCCAGCCGCACATCCATGCCGTCGAACGGATCGATGAAGTCGAATTGCCGGATGAAGCTCTGCACCTGCCACACCTGCAGCGTGAACCAGCGGCGAGGCTTCCACCATGCCGGGCGGAACCAGCAGCGGTAGCTCTGCGGCTCATCGTGTGAAGTGCGTACGGTATAGCCTTCGATATGTATGCCGCTCAGCCGGATAAGCATATACGTTTTGACTGTTGCCAAGTTGTCAAACAATGACAGTAGCGTCAGCACATAGCGAAGCTGTGTCTGAGTCATCTTGCTCCACGAAGTCGGGGCGTAGAGGTCTATCGAGCCATCAGCCAAAAATGTAGGCCGGTGCGTCCGGAGTGTTTTTTTTAAAATTCTCATGATGGTTTACTGGATATCCGTAATCTCTATATATTGTATATTTCTCCAGATCTGCGTCGAGCTTGTTCAGCAGTCGGCGCATCTTCAGTTTGACGGCCTCCTGGTCACCGGCGATCCAGAGGTTGATGATGCGCCGGCACAGGAAGATGACAGGACTGTCATCGACTGTCACCTTGCCGCAGCGCACATGATCCAGGAGTGCGTCCATATACTGGTTGCTCAGTTTCAGGCGCAGTGCTTCGTCAGCCTCGCTGATGAGCCGCTGAGCAGCCTGCCATTCAAGATGCGAAGCCGCAGGGCCTTGCATCTTCTGCAGCATACGGAAGTCGAAGAATAGCGTATCAATGTTCTCGCGTGCCTGGTCTGTAGTGCCCCAGTCGTTGACCTTGCACAGTTCGGTCAGCAGCTGGCCATGCGCTATCAGGACGCTGTCGCGGAGGTGTCCTATCAGGGCATCCACGCGCTGCTTCGAGGCCGGTGCCATCTGATTTGTGCTGACCACCCCGAATCCGGTAGGAGTCAGTACCAGGTCCAATTGCCGGAAAACAGAGAGGAACGCCTGCAGGCATACCCATTTCTTGACGGCGTTCTTCAGACTCTCGTGGCCTTCCCCCTCGATGGCTGACGTACCCACATTCCCGAGTACGCCAGCCTTGCAGTCGTCTAAGGTAGAAGAAAACTGTGGTTCTACCTTCTCATATACCTCCACATGTGAGGAGGTCGCCACGGAAACAATGTTCTCAAATTCAGTCTTTGTTATTTCCATCGTCATTGCTATTAGTTGTTACTTCTTCTGCATCCTTGTTCTCATCGAGTGTAGTGAGCATCAGCATGGGCACGTCGACAGTCACGTTTTTGCTCCAGCCGTTATAGTGGAGGATGACGTGGTAGGGTTTCATCATCACGTCGTGGAACGGCTTTTCAAGTGCCTGCTTCATGGTGAACAGCTCGCGCTTATCTGAGCCCGAATTGTTAAGTTGACTCTTTCCTGGTGTGGCTCCAATTAGGTTAGGATGTACGCCGAAGGCAAAACACAGCGTGTTAGCAGCCTCCTGCATATCATCGGCCCAGTCGCCACCCTCTTTCTTTCCCTGGTTCAGGTTGATGACACGAACCATGGAGTGCTCCTTGCCTGAGGGGTCAACGTAGTAGCCGCTGATGAGTGCCTTACCTGCATTCTTCGGACCGCAGACGAAATCGATGATACGCTGTTTTTCTTCCTTGATGCGTGCCTTTCGCTCATCTTCATCAGTGATGCCATCATTGTCACAGACAACATCCCAATAATCATCATGCACCTCAATTTGTAAGCGCGGTGCTGATGTGTTCTGGATCATGAACCGCTTGCCGATGCCTATCAGTTCGTAGATATCGAACCAGGCATCACGAAATGCAGAGAAGAAGTAAGGCCGAGAATACACCTGACGACCAGGTGTGGCCATGCGGCACACGATGGCGAACTCGCAGTCCGTGCCATCCTTCGGTGCCTTGCGCTTCTCGCCTGTCATGGGGTCGGCCTCCTTGCCCATGCGGACCATCAGGTCGCCCAAGGGGTCGTAGAAGTCAAGCATCGGCAGCACCTCGATATCGTTAGGGTCTGGAGCACCGTCGCGCCAGTCACCATACAGCACGTATTCGAAACGCTTTTTACTAGCCAGACGGGCAAAGCGGCAGTAGCACATCTCCTTGTGGCGCACCTTCACTATCCGGCTATGGTCACGGCAGAGGATGATCTTCGTGATGGAGGTGAAGAAGAACTTCATGTCCGTGGCCTGCTCCAGGAACAGCTCGTGCAGCGAGTTCCGGAGGCAGAAGTCACGGATGGCCGCATCCTGAGTATCCTCGCGCGTCTCTCGGTCGATGAATCTTACACCTTGACCATAGCAGGCCTGCACGTTGAAGAGCTGGCACTGCGAGGTCACCATGTTCTCACCTATGCGCTGCATCACATTGAACGGCAGCTGGTCATCATCGCCATAAGGCACATATTCGTAGTTCTGCTTGCCGATGGTGATGGGAGTGGTATTCAGTTTCTCATCGAAGTCCTGAACAATGACGCGGCTCTCCTGGTACTTGGTGGCAGGGCTGCCCTCCTCAGCGATATCTACTACGCCTGCAGGGGCAACGCAGTATCGCGTCCATCCGGGTCGGTGCCCTATTGGCACCATCTCTTGCTTATTCTCGTTCATAGATATACTGTATGTCCGTTAAACTCATAAATCAGCACGTCAATGACGGCTCTCACTTCCCCATTCTGGGGATTCATCAGGCGATGGATGCCTCCCCGCCAGTGGCCGGTGAGCGGCAGCCATCCGATATAGTCAACCTCGTTGCCGTCCTTTTTCCATGCCCTGACGTTGACTTTCTTACGCTCCTTGCCTGCCTTATCCAGCAGCTGCAGCACCTCGTTGATATGTACAGCTTCCTTCATATTTAGTTGAATGTATGATCAAAGGTGTTATCAAAGATGCGCCCCACGCGGTCCATCTGCAGCACGTTGTGTATGCGCTGGGCATACTGGTAGGAGAAGGTGAAGCGGGGCATGTAGTCGTCATCGTTCTTATTCTCGCTCTTCGAGTCGGTGATTACCACGGCCTTACCGCCGTCGGCATCCTTCACCTCGCCGTTCACCACATTCACCACATACACCTCGTCCGAACGGAACAGTTCGTCGGCCCAGTTGGCCATGGGGGTATTCAGGAATCCCGTGTCAGCCTTGAAGATGCGCGTTTCCTCGATGCGGTAGTTCTTGAGCAAACCGCCGATGCGTGCCGATGAGCGCTTAAAGTCGGGGCTCACCTGGTGCGTACCCGTACAGTAGATATACTCCCAAACACCGAACGAGTTGTAGAACTCGAGTATCGGCGCACAGTCGGGCTGCTGCATGTCCATCTCGAAGCGCTGCCGGCGTTTACCCGCCACCACGGTATATGCCACCAGCTGCTTACCTGACACAATAAACTGGCCGGGGCACACGTTGATGCAGGTATATGTGTCGCTGCCGCCTATGGCATCCATATCATACTGGGCCGTGCTGCCATCCGAGTACTCAGCTGTTACGGTGGCTGCATCATCGCCATAATACCACAACAGCTCACGGCGACCGGTGGCGGTAACCTTGGTACCCATCAGGATCGAGAGGAAATAACTCTCGTAGAACTCCTCGGCATCAATACCCACATCCACCATGGCATAGAGCACCTGGAAGGTGGCCGACGTCTCGCCTGCCGATATCGACACGCTGCTCACCAGCTGCTTGCGAACGTATGGTTCCAGCAGCTCGCCCAGTTCGCTCAGCGTGATGCCCCCCGACACAGGCCAGAGATGTTCCTGCAGCAGCTGCTCGCCGTCGCAGGTGATGGTTACCAACTGCGAGGTGCCGTCGATGCCGGCTATCTCTACATCAGGCATACCCGAGGTAAAGAACTTGCGGCCATTAAGTGATGTTATACTGATAGAATCCATTGCATTTTTATTTTCCAAGGCAAAGGTACGAATATACCCCTGAAACTAAAAATACAACAAAAAAGCCGGTGGCGCATCATCACGACGGGCCACCGGCACTCACACGAAAATTTTCAAAACTCTTACTCTTACGTTATACTGCGGTATCCACGTACCGCCAGATGGCCCACCTTGGGGAGCCGTCGGCTGCGGTAGTAATATGATAGTCGTGGGCACGCAGCCAGCCCACCACCACATCCTTCGACATGTTCATCATCGGCATCAGGTCGTCGATGATATCCTCAGTGGTCTTAGGCTCCTCTACGGCGCGGCCCAAGCCCTTATCCTCCTCGGGCAGGTTGCGACGGAAGGTGAAGTACGAGTCCAGAAGCTCAGCCTGGCACTTCTCCTTTTCATCCAGCTGGTCGAGCCATTTGCTGATGCGCTCGGCCATTTTGTCGTTCATCTCCTTCATATATTCTCAGATTTACGCATGGCTTTAAGTATCTTCAGCATATCACGCTTCATCGTGCGAAGCGACTTGAGAGTGTCGAGAACCTGGGCTGGTTCGTCGGTATCATTGTCGATAAAATGGTCCTCAATACAACTAATCAGGTCCACATTATTCTCCATCGTGGCCACGTCGCCACAGAAGTCACACAGAGCCTCGGTAAGCTCGGGCGAAAGTTTCATCGTCTTATTCATTCTTTGGTTCCTCCTTCATATACTCCTCGTAATTCATAACTATTGCCTCCTATCCTTGAAGTATTGCACAGAAGAACATAAGGGCGAAACCGCCCACAACGGATACGGCTGCCAGGCAAGCCTCGCCCAGATTAGCCTTAGTGAGAGTTATTCCCAACGATGGAATATTTACTTCCCAGTTAGGGAACAATTTTTTCCCAGTAAGGGAACAATTGTTAACCACTGCACTTGCGCCACTACGGATGGCGTGTGCTGCCTGCTGTTTCGCTGCAGAAGCGTCGGCGGGTTGCTGCATCTCATCGGCAAAGCCCTCGAACTGTAATGTCAATTGTTGCATAATGCTATCAAGTTTCGCTATACAGGGAATCCGCCCTGTGCGGTTTGTTTTCGAAAGAGAAGGGAGAGATGTGGTCGAAGCAGATCCCGAGGCTCTTATCCATAAATCTGCCCTCTCCAGCCTTGCGGCCTGGGGCATCTCCCCCTCGAGTGTAAGAAGAGAGCAAGTACCTCCGCCTGCATCAGTTTTAAAAGTAGCACCAGGCCCCGCGTAGTCGCCATTCGCGGCTTCTCTCTCCTATACAGACAGAGAAAGCGGCAGCCCTCCCTGTCGCGAAACTTGATAGACTTCCGTCACGTGGACGTATTTCTATACTGGGTGGCCACCGCTAATGGTGTAGTGAGACCTCTGGCGGGTCTCTGAAGTATCGGCATAAATAATGCCCGATGTTATTTCGGGCGTCATCATCGCCCACATGACTCTCGTCATATCAAGTTTCGCGATGGCAAAGGTACAACAAAATCCCGAAACCTCCAAGGATTTTTGCAAAAAAGTGATGTTTCGGGGCAAAAAAAGTTATTTCGCGTATAGACACAGATATAGTATGTAGCACCATGTCGCATTGTAGCAAAACTACCGAAACGCCCATAAACAGGCACTTTCAGGCCATTGTCGCTTTGCTACAGCCGCTACAAATCTGCTACATTTTGCTACAATCGTGTAGCAACGCGCCCTATTTCGGCTGCTTGCAGAGTTCCTTTACCAGAGCATCAGCACATTCACAGGACACTCTTGCAATCCTCCCAGGAGCAGGATCACCCTCTTCCCAGGGTACAATACCAGTCAGTAATCCCTGCATAGCAGCAATGGCGGCACGCTCTCTCAGCTCCCGCTTCTCATTTTCACTCATAAGCCATAATAAGTTAATACGGGAGCAAAGATAAACAAATTTTCCGATACAAAAGCACAGTCTGCAGACTTTTTCATTTTTCACTCAAAACGGGAGGCAATCGCCCATGGGCGACAGGCAACAGCCCCCGTTTTTCCGCTTAGGGCCCCGAATTGTCATCTCGGAGAGTGGCAATTTGGGTCGTTTTTTACAAAAATTCCACTGTCTCCCGCGCGAAAACCTCGGTAAAAAGCCCACTTTAGAGGTTTGAGCGCGGAAAACAAGCGAAGCGCCTGGTTTACCAGCCCCCACCGCCCTACGCTCCCGAGGCAATTGCCCTTTTTGTCCGAGCGGTATATGTAAGGACTTTTTACTTGTGGCAATTGCCGCCTTGTGTCGCTGCCGAACACGTCAGAGAGAACCATATCCGCGGTCATGGCGTACCATACGACATGAAAAGCCCCGATGCTCACGCATCAGGGCCTAAGTGCTCTTTATTTACATTATATTGAAAGTCAATCGATGCAAAAAGCACGACTGTCTTGGGATAATGTCTCTATCACGGATTGGATAGCCTTGTTCAGCATTTCCTTTTTTTGTGATGTCGGCTGTCTAATCCCGCTTGCATACTGCCTGACCTGTGCAGGGTTCATGCCAGTGAACTTAGCAAAGTTGGTAATGTTAAAGAATGGGTAGTAGCTAAAGAATGATCCAACATCGAACTTGCGTTCGGTTATCTCAATATCCACAGCATCCACATTGTCCAGCTCACGCATTTCCTTGATTTCCGTAAACACGTCTTCCTCGGCCTCACGTGCAGTTCTGCCATAACCTATCAGACCATAGCCTTCAAACTCATGGTTAACAATGCAAGAGAAAGAATGGTCATTCATTGTCTCAAAAGTAACCGATGTCTTAACCTTTTCAGCCATATATCATATTCTTATTATTCTTAAATAAAGTGCTCTCAATACCACTTGCATTCAATCATCCAATGAGGTTCTTCTAAAAGATGATTTACCCGGGCTAATGCCCGAGTAAATCTTTTAGAATACTACGAAGAGTCTTAGGCTTCAACTCTTCAGAACCGTGCCTTGATATGCGGGTTGTCTTTTTTGTAATTGGACTGTACCACACATCGTGCCTTGCACCATGACGGAGAAGGAAGCATCCCGCTTTCCTTAACTCCCTAGTCAACTCATTGACTTTCATAAATAACAATAAATAATGGAGCACTTTGTCATTTCTGACAGTGCAAAGGTAGCAATAAAGTTACAAACTACCAAATTATTCTGTAACTTTTTTGCTACAAATACGGATTTTTAACATTTCGGGAGGAAAAAGCCACATTTTTGTGGCTGGGATAGGCAAGCACCTTCACGTATTCATACGTGCATACAGCGTGGCACGA
>OCTW013431715.1_pt1 | contig 25515 bp, 25 predicted proteins | sample 1539671 | NCBI WGS metagenome assembly OCTW01 (sample SAMN02144230, study PRJEB22623) | gut metagenome | biome: sheep rumen | host: Ovis aries | place: New Zealand | reverse complement strand
GAATCCGGCATTAGCACAAGGAGTTATCGAAATGACAATTCCCGACAAGCCTAACAGCCGAAATCAGAGGTACAGGAGAAAGCAACTTGATCGGTGACCGACCAAGATAAGCGACCAAGATAAGCGACCAAGATTCCGACCAAGTTAACGGCATACTGGGCCTAGAACTTGAATAACTCCTTAGAGGGCATGAATCCTGAGTGGGATTTTGGGAATATGACAGAAACGGGTAGTATGAAAATATTTTCACAGTTTAAAGGTTTGGGAAGAGGGAACTTCATCCTTTTCGTTGGAAAGATCGTAACGAATCTTGGCGCAATGATATGGCCAATGATGACATTGATACTAAATAGGAAGCTGGGACTTGATGCAACGCAGACAGCACTGTTTTTTATAATAACCGGATTTATGTTTTTACCTGCAAATATATGGGGTGGACAGCTTGCAGACAGATTCAGCAAAAAAAAGGTAATAATATTGTGTGACGTCGTTTCGATTGTATCGTTTGTAATAAGCGGTTTTCTCCCACTCACTTTGTATACGCTATGTGTGACCCTGACAGGTGCTTTTTTTCAGACACTGGAAGGACCTGTATATCAGGCTATGGTGGCAGATATCACTCCATCAGATAAAAGAGAACAAGCATTTTCACTGCTTTACATGGGCGGGAACATTGGACTGATACTGTCGCCAACCATTGCAGGAATACTTTTTAATCATTATCTCTGGCTCTGCTTTGTAATAAGTGGAGTGTCTATATCTGTATCAACAGTCCTGATCGCTTTCTTTATAAAGGATACAACGGAACGAATAAGAAAAGAATCCAGGGAAGAGGTTAAGGGACAGGATGGGAATATTTTAAGGGTTGTAAAAAACAGTGCAACTCTGCTTCTTTTTCTGATTGCCATGAGTTTTTATCAGGGGGCTTATTCCCAATTCAGTTATCTGATGCCGCTTGATATCTCAAAGGCATATCCTGAGAATGGATCCATTATTTATGGAACAGTGACCAGCCTGAACTGTATCATTGTAGTGGTACTTACACCTGTAATAACAATGGCTATGGAAAAAGTGGCTATGACAAAGAAATATCTGCTCGGAATCATCCTGCAGGCATTGAGCTTTGGAGCATTTGCGCTTTCATTTGGAGTGATTGCGGGATATTATGTCTCAATAACACTTTTTACGCTGGGAGAGATACTGACGACGATCGTAACGGGGGCATTTCTTGCGGACAGGGTTTCAGCAAATTTTAGAGGAAGAATATATGGCATAACCAGCTTTTCAGCAGCTTTTATGACGGGGATAGTGGAGTGGAACAGCGGATGGCTGTTTGATCATTATGGTTCTGAACCGGCATGGATTTTTTCTGTTGCAATGACGATGATCGCTGTGATTGCTTCGTTTGTTCTGGTGTTTGCTGATAAGAAAGAGTACGGTCAGTTGTACAAGTGATTGCTGCAGGTTCATACACTGGTGAGCCATCTCTGCGGCACCCGTCTTTTCCAAAGGAGAGGCGGGTGCCGATTTTTGAAGATAGGAAACCTGGTCAGGTGTGACAATGTATGAAATTCGGTCAAGTGCAGTTAGTTCTCTATTTCGATATCACCGGACTGTGTCCGTACTTTCAGAACCTTTTGACCGCTGCCGATGGTGATCTGGTTTTCGGCTCCGTTCGTCGTGCTGTATGAGGTGTCTCCGATGGTGATATCACCGGATGAGGTCGAGGGATATATCGTGTAGTTTTTTATGCTGTCATCCAAATTGATAATATGGTCTCCATTTTCACTGCTCAGGTCTGATTGCTCAAAGCTTACGTGTTCCATACCGATATTTCCGTTGTCTGTGGAGGCTTTCAGGACGGAGCCATGACACTTTTCCAGCGAGAGATCTCCGTTTTCACTTGTCAGTGTCAGATTTTTTACCGTGATCGTATCGTTCGGTTCGATACAAATATCACCATTGCTGGTGTCCAGGGAAACATCCTGCAGCGCTTTCAGATCGGACGGAACAGTAACCGTCAGTATTCCGCCGGTTCTGTCGGATCTGTTTCCGCTGTTACGGACAGTCAGGATGCCGTCTACCGTTTCTGCGGTGGGAACGGCATCTTTCGGGCCTGTATAGGTCATTTTATATTCTGATCCTGTTTCAATCTGAATGTCATCATTCTGCAGATGGATCTGAAGTCCGGTGAAGGATTCCAGTTTTTTTGTTGTCTCCGTGTTGTTTTTCCCCTGGAAGTAAAAAGAAAAGTTATGATCTGAATGTAAAAAGACAGGTTTTCCCACATGCCACAGCGTTCCCAGGATGATTGCAGCTGTGGTGGCCAGTGACATCAGGATCAGGTAGATGTTTCGTTTCTTCATGATTGATCCTCCTCTTTTCTTGTTCCGAAAATGGCTTTTATCAAGGAGTCGGCGACAGCAGCCAGTGGCCAGATGATCCAGGTGATGTACCAGGCGAAGGAAAGAAAGCTCCAGATCAGGTACACACATGTTACCGTCGGCCAGAAAACAGACATGATGATGCGCACGGTTTTGTTTTCATAGTAGTTTTCTCCATTGTTCTGGTTGTAATATTCGGAGGAACAGGAGCTGTTGTTCAGATTCAGAAGAGTTCGGTAACCGTCCTCACGGGAGGAGCTGACGGTCAGAATCAGAACGCCCAGACCGACCATAAAAAGCAGGATGTCAACACCCAGTCCCACAAACACACTCTGACCTGTCAGCATAGACAGAACAATCAGCGGAATGTAGCTGGTGCAGAAAAGCAGAATGGCAATCGTCCGCTGAAGAATGGACGTATCGTGCGTGCTGCGTCTCAGGTCATTGATCATCCCGGCAGTACCGTAATCAATGCTGCAGGGCTCCTTTTTCAGAAAATTCCATTTGTTCATCTGCAGGCTGCTGTAGGTATGTAATGCCACGCAGGCCGCGATGGAGATGAACAGAAAAAGCAGTCCGGATACAATGGTTTTCTGTGAACCGTTTTCCAGTGAGCCGGCCAGAATGATTCCGCAGGAACAGATGATGGCGAAAAAGGTTCCCAGCCCGTGAAACAGGCCATAACGGGCCTTATCATCAAGATAGCTCTGTGCCTCCTGAAGTGTTACCTGACGTCCGGCGGTGAAGTTTCCGGATTCATGATTCAGGATACTGCTGATGCCGAGAACGTCGCCAAGTTCATCCAGATTTCCGAATTCTGATATCACCTGCGCAACAGCTTCATTCTCCGATTTTCCCTCGCTGACCAGCTCAGTATATTTGTCCTCCATCATCTGTCCCAGCTCACACTTTGCCTTGATGACGTCCGGCGTATTCGGCAGCTTTGCAAACATCGATTCCAGATAACTGCGTATGGTGTTCATGGATTCTCCTCCCTGATAAATCTCTCTACAACAGTTTTCGTCAGGCCCCATTCCTCGCATTTTTCACGATAGTAGCGGCGCCCGGATTCAGTGATCCGGTAATAGGTGCGCCGTTTGCCGTTTTCTGCAAATCCCGGAAATGACTCAATGCAGCCTGCTTTTTCAAGACGGGTGAATGCCGAGTAGAGGGTGGTTTCCTTTATGATATAAGCATCTTCTGTCATCAGCCGGATTCTTCTGGATATTTCATATCCGTAAGACGGACCGTCCAGCAGCAGGCACAGTATGATTGTGTCATTGCATCCGCGGATGACATCACTGCTGATTCCCATGGCATCTCCTTTCTGTCAGGTCTTGGAATATTCGCCTGCCGTACTACGACTAACATACTACGACAGATGAAGTATATCTGACAAACTGAATGTACTACGACAGCCGAAGTATGTCAAGAGAAAGAATCGGCCATTTTTGTCAAAATACGAGCTGCACCAGCAGCATATACACAATGGTTCCGCCCGCGATGGACAGAAGCATATTCTTTTTCCACAGGTGAAGCCCTGCTGTGACGGCAATGGCAAGCAGTTCCGGAAGACCATGCGTCCCGGAGAGAATGGAAACATTCTTCAGGCAGTAGACGACAAGCATGCCAAACACAGCACATGGCAGGGCTTTTCCCAGATACACGATGTACTTCGGGGTCGGTTTCTTTGAAGAAAAAATCAGGAACGGGAGGAACCTTGTAAGCATCGTGCCAAGAACACAGATGGCGATTGTGATGATCTGCTGGGGAATGGTCATCGGACTCATTGTATCTCTGCCTCCTGATAGGATTGTTCGATCGGTTTTCTGAAGATGGTCAGAAGAATCAGGATTGTCACCATTGCCGGAACCATGAAGGATTTGGCACCGAACAGGACAAGGCATGCAGCGGTTGCACCGATGCCGATCAGACCGGTATATTTTTTCTTCTCTTTCATCCACTGGTTCATGAAGATCGTTACAAACATGGCGGTCATCACAAAGTCAAGTCCTTTTGTGTTGAATTTTAGAAAGGATCCGATGAGGCCGCCGATGGTGGCGCCGGAAACCCAGTAGAGCTGATTCAGAAGTGTGACAAAAAACATGAACCAGCCACGGTCACCCCCCTCCGGAATGTCTGCCGAATAGTTGATCGAGAAGGTCTCATCGCACATGCCGAAAATCAGATAGAACTTTTTCCATCCCATGCCACGGAACCGGTCGAGCATGGCAATTCCGTAGAACAGATGTCTCGACTGCACCAGAAGCGTCACAGCGAGGGCTGACAGAGGGGCGAAAGGGGACATCAGCATCGTCACGACAATAAATTCGAGAGAGCCGCCATAGATCAGCAGGCTCATCAACATGGGATAGATGAAAGAAAAGCCGTTGACATTCATCAGGATTCCATAGGCAAGCGCGAGAAACCAGAATCCTGCGAAGATGGGGATGGTGTATGGAAATGCGGCTTTCAGGGCTTTGGTTTTCATAAAAATAATCCTTTCAATCGCAGATCATTGCCTGCAATGAAAGAGTATAGCACCGAAGGCATTCAGAACAACAGGATGAATGATTTTGCACCTCGCTGCGGCGGGGTGCTTTTCTTTGCCAGGAATGCCCGCGTGATGTATCATAGAGGCTGAACGAGTTTGTTTTTTGAGAAATGGAGCAGCGCATGCCAGTTGAGAATCAGACGAAAAGACGGGTGCCGAGGCGGATCGCGCAGGCAGTAATTGGTTCCTTGAAGGGTGGTGTCGTCCCCCGGGTCGGTCTGCCTTATATCACGGTTGGACGGAAGGCGGAGATTGACGCGCTGCTCTCGGATGTGGATGTGATTTCGGAGGGCGGGGCGTCTTTCCGGTTTATTGTCGGGCGCTACGGAAGCGGAAAGAGCTTTCTGCTGCAGACGATCCGGAATTATGTCATGGACAGGAACTTTGTGGTGATGGATGCGGACCTGTCCCCGGAGCGGAAGCTGACCGGGACGAAGGGACAGGGACTGGGTACATACCGTGAGCTGATCGGGAATCTGGCAACCAGGACGAAGCCGGAGGGCGGTGCCCTGTCGCTGGTGCTGGACAGGTGGATTTCAGGGATCCAGATGCAGGTGCAGGAAGAAATGAGAGGGGCGGCTTCGTCTGACCAGCCGGTGCCGGAGGAGATGAGAGGGGCGGCTTCTTCCATCCAGCCGGTACCGGGGATCATGGAGGGCATGGATTCCTTCAGCTCATCGGCATTCAGCGGGCGCGTGGCGGAGAAGATCAGTCTGGTGGTGAATTCGATCAGCGGGATGGTTCACGGGTTTGATTTTGCAAAGCTGCTGACGCTGTACTTCGAGGCAGAGCAGAACGGAGACGACGCACAGAAGGCGAAGGTTCTCAAGTGGTTCCGAGGGGAGTACCCGACACGGACGGAGGCCAGGCAGGATCTGGGGGTGAATGTCATCATCACAGACGAGGACTGGTACGATTACCTGAAGCTGTTCGCGTTTTTCTTCCGGCAGGCCGGTTACCAGGGACTGATGGTCTTTGTCGATGAACTTGTGAACATCTACAAGATCCCGAATTCGGTCGCGCGCAACAACAACTACGAGAAGATTCTGACGATGTACAATGACGCGCTCCAGGGAAAAGCGCACTATATCGGGATGTTGATGTCCGGTACGCCGCAGTGCATCGAGGATACGCGCCGCGGTGTCTACAGCTATGAGGCACTCCGCTCTCGTCTGCAGGAGGGCAGGTTTTCGGTGGAGGGCGCCCGGGATATGATGGCGCCGGTCATCCGTCTGGAGCCGCTTTCCCCGGAGGAAATGCTTGTCCTGACGGAAAAGCTGACGGATATGCATGCGGGGCTTTACGGGTATGGAAGCCGCATCCGGCAGGAGGAGCGGGTGCAGTTTATTCAGATGGAGTACAGCCGGGTCGGAGCAGATTCGCACATCACGCCCCGCGAGATCATCCGGGATTTCATCGAGCTTCTGGATATTCTGTATCAGCACCCGGAGAAGACCGCTGGAGAGCTGCTGAAGGGCCAGGCCTTCGGGGATATGCCGACAGGCGCACAGGCCGCGGAAAGAGGCACCGTGGGCAATTCGTTCGTCAAGCCGGAGAATACCGACAGAGAGGATGCGGACGAGTTGGCGACATTTACGCTGTAAGGACAGGCTATGGATATCTTTGACCGCTATGCACCGTTCATACAGGATTTTATCTACGAGAATCGATGGGAGAATCTGCGGGCAATCCAGGTTGCGGCAGGGGAAGCCATCTTCAACACCGACCAGAATGTTCTGCTCTGTGCCTCAACGGCCTCTGGAAAGACGGAGGCCGCCTTCTTCCCGATTCTGACGCTGTTTTCGGAGGATGAGCCAAGGTCGGTTGGATGCATCTACGTCGCACCGCTTAAGGCGCTGATCAATGATCAGTTTTTGAGACTGAACGATCTGTGCAGGGATGCACAGGTCCCGGTCTGGCACTGGCATGGAGATGTGTCGGCTTCAGAGAAGAAACGACTGATGAAAAAGCCATCCGGGATTCTTCAGATCACACCGGAGTCTCTGGAAGCGCTTCTGATGCACAAGCATGCGGATATACCGAGTCTGTTCGGCGACCTTCGGTTTGTTGTGATCGATGAAATTCATTCCATGCTGCGGGGGGACCGCGGCGGACAGACCTTGTGTCTGATTGAACGGCTGTCACGTCTTGCAGGTGTCCGGCCACGGCGGATCGGTTTGTCAGCGACCATCGGCGATACGAAAAAAGCCGGAGCATTTCTGTCCGCCGGTTCCGGCAGGGGCTGTGTGATCCCGAGAATTGAAACGAAAGGGGTGCAGTGGCGGCTGTCGATGGAACACTTTTATAATAGTGCCCCGCAGGCAGACGAGGCATGGTATATCGGGACAGACACCATGATTCCTGGAACTGTACAAACAGTCAGTCCGTCTGCCGCACAGGCAGGCCGTCAGGAGCAGAGTAGTCTGTCTGCTGCCCAGGCAGGCCGTCAGGAGCAGGGTAAGCCGTCTGCTGCCATGTCAGAAAACGGGCAGGAGCGGGACAGTCTATTCGCTTTGCAGGTGGGCAGGCAGCAGGACACAGCTGCATCACACCTGGGTGCTATAAAGAAAGAACCGGCACCGGAGATCCTGGCCCCGCGCTGCGAGGCGACAGACAAAGCACCATATGCGGCGGACCCGGGCTGCGGGTATATCTTCGAGCATACACGGGGCAAAAAGTGCCTGGTCTTCACAAATTCGCGCGAGGAGTGCGAGGCTGTCACGACAACGCTCCGTCAGTACTGTGAGAAAAATCATGAGCCGGACCGCTTTCTGATCCACCATGGAAACCTTGCGACTTCCTTCCGCCAGAGTGCGGAGGAGCAGATGAAGGATGACGACAACCGTATGACGATCTGTACAACCTCGACGCTGGAGCTTGGGATCGACATTGGTCGGCTGGAGCGCGCTTTTCAGGTAGAGGCGCCCTTCACGGTATCGTCATTTCTGCAGCGGATGGGCCGGACAGGCAGGCGCGGGGAGCCCTGCGAGATGTGGTTTGTCATGCGCGAGGAACATGCGGAGCCTCGTGACCTGTTTCCGGACACGATTCCCTGGTCCCTGATTCAGGGGATTGCGCTGGTGCAGCTGTATCTGGAGGAGCGCTGGGTCGAGCCGCCGAGAGACAGCCGCCTGCCCTACAGCCTGCTTTACCACCAGACGATGTCGACGCTCGCCTCCTGTGGGGAAATGACGCCGCAGGAGCTCGCCTCCCGCGTCCTGACGCTGGCTTACTTCCACAATATCACAGCCGAAGACTACAAAGTGCTGCTGCATCATCTGCTGGAGACGGACCAGATCCAGTGGACAGAAGAGGGCGGACTGATTGTCGGACTGGCTGGGGAACGGATCACAAACTCGTTCAAGTTCTACGCTGTGTTTCAGGAGAACGAGGAGTACAGTGTCCGCTGCGAGTCGGAGGAAATCGGCACCATCGTAAAGCCGCCGCCAGTGGGGGAACGAATTGCGATCGCAGGCCATGTGTGGGTCTGCGAGGAGGTTGACCGGGTGCATCACCAGGTCTACGTCCACATGATCAAGGGCAATGTGCCGGCCTATTTCGGGGATGAGCCGGGAGACATCCACACAAGGATTCTGGAGCGGATGGCGCAGGTACTGCGCGAGAATACGGATTATCCCTACTTGAGGAAACATGCGAAAGCCCGTCTTCTCACAGCCAGGAGGGCGGCAGCGGCCTCCGGGATGAATGACAAGCCGCTGATCTGCCTCGGTGAGCGGATGTACTGTCTGTTTCCGTGGCTTGGAAGCTATGCATTTCTGGCGCTGGAACGGCTGCTGCGGCTTCGGTGTGCCGACAGGCTCGGGCTGAAGGGGTTCAACTCTGTCAGACCGTATTTTATCCAGTTTACCCTCGGGGTCAGCGAAGCGGAGTTCTTCCGGATTCTGGGGGAGGAGGCAGAAAAGCCATTTGATCCGATGGAGCTGCTTTACCCGAAGGAGGTACCGGTGTTTGACAAGTATGACGACCTGATTCCGGAGGAACTTGTCCGGAAGGGCTTTGCGTATGGAGTCCTGGACATCGAAGGCATGAAGAAGCGGGTCCGGGAATGGGCAGATCGATACGGACAGGAAGCTTGAGCAGATGAAGTCCGATTCTGTGAGAGCGTGAGAAATATGAAGGAAACAAGATGGAAAGGAGATGCCTGACATGATCGATTATTCAGAAGGATCCGGGAAGCTTTATCACATCCAGGTGGCACCGGGGGAGGTCGGGAAGTATGTCATCCTCCCTGGGGATCCAAAACGGTGCGAGAAGATCGCGCGTCACTTTGACGACGCGAAGCTGATTGCGGACAACCGCGAATTCACCACCTACACAGGGACACTCGACGGGGTGAAGGTTTCTGTCACATCGACCGGAATCGGAGGCCCCTCCGCCGCGATTGCGATGGAAGAGCTGAAGAGGTGCGGCGCAGATACCTTTATCCGTGTCGGCACCTGCGGCGGCATGGCGCTGGATGTCAAGGGAGGGGATCTGGTCATCGCGACCGGTGCGATCCGTGCGGAGGGCACCAGCCGGGAGTATGCGCCGATCGAGTTCCCGGCAGTGGCAGACTTCGATGTTGTCTGTGCATTGACACAGGCGGCGCAGAAGCTGGGCAGGCACTACCACACAGGTGTCGTTCAGTGCAAGGATTCCTTCTACGGTCAGCACGAGCCAGAGGCAAAGCCAGTGGGCTATGACCTGCTCAACAAGTGGAATGCCTGGCTGAAGCTCGGGACACTGGCCTCGGAAATGGAGTCTGCGGCGCTCTTCATCGTGGCGTCTGCGCTCCATGTCCGGGTTGGGACGGTGCTGCTTGCGATCGCGAATCAGGAGCGCGCAAAGGCAGGACTGGACAATGAGCAGGTCCACGATACGGAAGGAGCGATCGACACTGCCATCGAAGCGATCCGAATTTTGATTGCACGTGACGATGCCTGACGGGAGAGACTGACTTTGTCCGGAAGGGCTGTTTGATCTGTGTCGATCGGAATGAGCGGGCATGGCAGGCGTCAAGGCAGTCCGTGGAGGACACCACACCGCAGGACATGTCCGCGTGATGCGACAGGAGGAAGAGATTATGACAGAGCAGGAGGTCCGGGATATCTGCAGGCTGGCGGTCCGTATGCGGGAGCGGGCGTATACGCCCTACTCGCATTTCCGGGTCGGAGCGGCGCTGCTTGGAGTGAGCGGGCGGGTCTACACGGGCTGCAACATCGAGAATGCATCCTATCCGGTTTCGGTCTGCGCGGAGCGGACGGCGCTGTTCAAGGCCGTCTCAGAAGGAGAGCGCGAATTTCAGGCACTCGCCATCGCCGGCGGACCGGAGGGCGGGGCGCTTCAATACTGCGCGCCCTGCGGTGTCTGCAGGCAGGCGTTTCAGGAATTCTGCCCGCCGCATTTCCCGATCTACCTGGCAAAGTCCGAGACAGACTTTCGACGGTATAAACTTCAGGAGCTGCTGCCGGAAGCGTTTGGAGGCGGCAACCTGCGGGAAAACTGAACCTGTGAATCCGGGCCGGCACCGGGGAAAGGTATGCAGTGCGCGACACTTCAGCACAGCAGAGCTGCCGCGAGGCAGTCTGGAAAGCGCAGCGTGATGCCGTTCGTGCGGCTCCTGCCTGAGGAGGCTGTGGACGCGTTCGGGGATGGCGAGACAATCAGGAAGGGTGAGACATGACATCAGATCTGGGGCGATACTATGTCCAGCATTATTTTAACCTGGCAAATTTCGGGAAGTATCTGATTGTGGCAATCATCGGGCTTGCGGCCGTCATGGCCGTCATGCTGACGATTGCCTGGCAGCAGAGACAGGCGACCGAGAGAAGCATCCGGGAACATTTTTCGTATGACCGGGAGGCGTATGCGCATGATGTCCGCTACCGGGAGTCGGTCAACAGCCGCATCTACAGCCGGAGGAGGGCAGCTGCCCACAGGGGGATCAGCATCATTGAGAGTTTTTATGAGCTTGTGTTTTCAAGCACATCGATCCTGCTGTTTCTGAGTCTTTACAACATTGTGGACTGGCATATGCCGCAGGTCTGGGCAGTCTGGGACAAGTACAAGGACCTGATACTTGTCATTTTCCTGATGTTTTCGGTGCTTTTCGCAAACATCCTTGACCGCTTTCTTGTGCAGCTGCCGCATCTGTCGGATGAAGACAAGGGAGCCCTGAGACTGGTCAGCAACCTCTATATCATCCTGATTCTGCTGTACATCAAGTTCATCTATGAGGATGCCAACTACGACTCGATGATCATCTACTTCATCAGCCTGTCACTGGGCCGGTTCATTTACTTTGACTTTTCGTGGCAGGATTTTACAAAAACGGTTTCCGGCGTGCTATCCAAGCTTCCGGTCATGCTGCTCCTTCTGGCCTACTCGGCGTTCATGTGCTGGTACGGATTCAGGGTGGACTTTTTGCTGACTTCAAATGGTGTGCTTGTGAGCACCCTGATTGCGCACCTTTTCATGGATCTCTCGATCTTTATCCTCGAGAAAATGCAGCTGCTGAAGCTGTTTCTCTGAGCGGCAGGGAGCTGTAAAGCGCGGCGCACTGTGCCGCCGTGTGGTTGCCGCAGGTTGTCCTGAATGATAAGATAGAGGCAGGATACACCGATACACCGTGGGATGAGGGGCCTGCGGAGGAAAGCTGTTAAGGGGAAGATGGCATGAGGGGGAAGAGATGGACGCTGCTTTTTGCTGCATGCGCGGCGGGTACGGCGCTTCTGGCATATCCGGCATCGGCAGTGACGGTGAAGTGGGAAGACCTGACGAATGCACAGCAGAAGGCGGCTTATCAAAGTCTTGAATCTGAGAATGAGAGTCTGCGCGCGCAGCTGAAGGAGCTGCAGGCGCAGACTGCTGCAGGAAGCAGCGCAGATAATAACGGCGGAGCATCAGCGGATGGCGAAACATCTGCCGGAAGCGCAGCGGATTCGGATGATGCTGCATCAGCGGACGCATCAGACGGAAATGCAGAACCGGGGGCAGATGCACAAGGGGCAGCGGGTTCCGGCAGTGGAGACGGCGCAGACAGTGGAAGCACTGCAGCAGGCAGCGGGGAAAGCGCGCAGACGCAGCGAAAGGACACAGCCACATTTCTGAAGGATATCGGGGCTTCATTTGAAAAAAGACAGACCGAAGCCGGAACCTGCAGCGCGGACCAGATCGCCCAGATGTCCGCATCCGATTTGTGGGCATACCGCTTCCGGTGCGCGGAGGCGGAGCGGGATTTTTACGAGGCGTACAAGGGCGCCCAGCTGGAGAGCCTGAATCTTCAGTATCTCTGCGACGAGTACTGTGCGGGACTTGGAAAGCAGTACAAGGCGGAGACAGTCTGGAAAGACACACAGGATGCGGACAAGACCAGTCAGCTGTACTCGGCAGGCTATTACAACCGTGCTTATGCGCTGGTGGAGCTTCATGACTACTACAGTCTGGAGCTGCCGGATGGCTACCAGGACCTGAAGGAGGCTGTCGACAAGATGAACGCTGCCGCAGGCGCGGAGACAAGGAACGCTTCGGCAGACAGCGCAGCGGTGAAGAAGGTGCAGGAGCTTCTGAATGCACTGGGATTCTTATGCGGGACGCCGGATGGGATCTGCGGGCGCCAGACGGTAAGCTGCATCGAGCGGTTCCAGACCATGTATGGGTTTGAGCCGGCGGACGGTCTGATTGACGACGAGCTGCTGGGTCAGATGCAGGAGATGCTGAACCGGCAGGGTGCGTGAGTGGGATATGAAAGATTGTTTCGGAAGAGAAATTGACTACCTGCGGATCTCGATTACAGACCGCTGCAATCTGAGATGCAGGTACTGTATGCCGGACGGCATGTCCGGCAAGCTGTGTCATGAGGATGTCCTGCGGTACGAGGAGTTTCTCCGGATTGTACGAGCCGCCTCAAGACTTGGAATCCGTCATCTGAAGGTGACCGGCGGAGAACCGCTGGTGCGGCGGGGCTGCCCGGCATTCATAGGCGCGCTGAAGGCGGTCGAGGGCATCCAGACGGTGACGCTGACGACGAATGGGCTCCTTCTGAGAAAGAATCTGGATGCACTTGTGCAGGCGGGCGTGGATGGCATCAACGTGAGTCTTGACACGACAGACCCGCAGCAGTACCGGCTGATCACCGGGGACAGCGGGGCGGGCGGTGCAGAGGAGGCTTCCGCGGCGCTTCTTGAGGCAGCAAAGCGGGGGATCCGCGTCAAGGTGAACGCCGTGACGATGCCGGGGACAGATGTTTTCAGCCTGATTTCATTTGCAAGGGAGCATCCGGTGGACGTGCGTTTTATAGAAATGATGCCGATCGGGTACGGCCGGCTGTTTCCGGATTCGGATAACCGAAGGCTCATAGCCCGGCTTGCAGAGGCGTTTCCGGATCTGGAACCTGAGAGTGAGGCCGCTCTGGAGCTGCTTTGGGAGGCTGCCGGAAGGGAGAAGGCCTTTTCTTTTGCAGAGCGTCATTCTCTGGAAAGAATAACGAAGAAGCATGGGGAAGGGCCGGCGGTGTATTTCCACATCCCGGGGTATCAGGGCAGCATCGGCTTTATCAGCGCGGTGCACGGGAAGTTCTGCTCTTCCTGCAACCGGATCCGGCTGACGTCGACCGGATTTCTGAAGACCTGCCTCTGCTACGACCAGGGCGCGGACCTCAGGGCAGTGCTGAGGGACATAGAGCCAGACGGCAGACCTGGGGCAGCGTCAGACAGCGGCAGGCGTGTGAAACAGACCGCTGGCTGTACGGATCGGACCTCTGGCTGTGCGGAGCAGACCGCTGACTGCGCGGGGCCGGACAGGGATCTGCAGCTGGAGGAGGTCATGCGGGCGGCGATTCTGAAAAAACCGGCTGCCCACTGTTTTGAGACGCCTGACCAGATGACGGAGCATCATGAAATGAGCCAGATTGGAGGATAACCAGACATGGAGGGAACAGTGAAGGCGGTCTGCACTAGCAGCGTGAAGGGCGTCCGGAAGGAGCCGGTGAAGGAGGCATGCCTGATTGAGGACTATGGCATCGAGAAGGATGCCCATGCCGGCAAATGGCACAGGCAGGTCAGCCTGCTTTCCTGGGAAAAGGTCCAGGAGTTCAACAAGAGCGGCGCAGGCGTGAGCGACGGGGACTTCGGGGAGAACCTGCTTGTGTCCGGGATCAATTTCAGGAGTCTTCCGGTCGGGACACGTTTCCTGATCTGTCCGGCTGAGGAGGTTGTCCATGCGGCGGCAGACAGCCTGACTGAGAAGAATGTGCAGACGGCTGGAAACGGCAGGAATTGCGAGGCTGAGGAGACTGCTCTGGCAGGCGGGGACGGCCCGGCTGAGAAGCCTGTCCATGCGGCTGGTATGGAATGCGGGGAAGCTGCCGGGGGCGCTCTCCTCGAGCTGACGCAGATTGGCAAGGCCTGCCATCATTCCTGCGAGATCAGAAAGCGTGTCGGGGTCTGCATCATGCCGACGGACGGCGTGTTTGCGAAGGTTGTCCGGGGCGGGATGGTGAAGCCGGGAGACCGTGTCCGGGTGCTTCCGCCTGACCCGGACCGGCCGTATACAGCAGCGGTGATCACGCTGAGCGACCGTGCATTTTCGGGCATCTATGAGGACAGAAGCGGGCCGAAGGCGGCCGAAGTCCTGAAGGCAGCAGGCTATGAGGTGGTCGAGACGATTCTGCTGCCGGACGACCAGAGCAGGCTTGAGCGGGAGCTTGAGCGGCTCGCCGACCAGAGACAGGTCAGCCTGGTGCTGACGACAGGGGGAACCGGGTTCTCGGAGCGGGACCGCACACCGGAGGCAACGATGGCGGTTGCGGACCGGAATGCGCAAGGAATCGCGGAAGCGATCCGGGTAAAGTCGCTGGCGGTAACCGACCATGCGATGCTGTCAAGAGGCGTGTCCGTTATCCGGAAGAAAACACTGATTGTCAACCTGCCGGGATCGGTCAAAGCGGTGCAGGAGAGTCTTAGATTTATCCTGGGGGCGCTGGACCACGGGCTGGGGATCCTGCGCGGGACTGCAGACAACTGAGAAGAGAACAGGAGAAGAGAGGATAAGATGAAGCTGATCAGGACAGTCGATGCGGAAGGTGCGGTGCTGTGCCACGATGTGACGCAGATCATTCCGGGAACATTCAAAGGACCCGCATTCCGCAAGGGGCATGTCATTACAAAGGAAGATATCCCGGTGCTTCTGAGCATCGGGAAGGAGAATCTCTATGTCTGGGAGAAGAAGGAAGGCATGCTCCATGAAGATGAGGCGGCTGCCGTCCTGCGGGATCTGGCAATCGGCGCGCATATGAGCGCGAGCGAGCCAAAGGAAGGGAAGATCGAGCTGACGGCTGACTGTGACGGCCTGTTCAAGGTTGATTCGGGAGCGCTGCGGCTGGTCAACCGGACACCCCAGATGATGATCGCCACGCGGCATGGAAACACACCGGTCCGAAAGGGCGACAAGCTTGCCGGGACGAGGATCATCCCGCTCGTGATCGAGGAGCAGAAAATGAACGATCTGTCGGCATGTGTCCGTGAGGCAACAGGCGGCAGACCGATCCTGTCGCTTCATCCATTTGTCCATAAGAGGATCGGGATTGTGACGACAGGCTCGGAGGTATATAAGGGACGGATCAAGGATTCGTTCACGCCGATCCTCGAAAGGAAGCTCCAGGAGTACGACACGGAGGTGGTCGGGCACGAGGTCACGGATGACGATGACCGGATGACGACGGCCGCTATCCGGAAGATGGTCGGTCTCGGGGCGGACGTGGTGCTCTGCACAGGCGGCATGAGCGTCGACCCGGATGACCGGACACCGCTCGCAATCCGGAATACCGGAGCGGAAATCGTGACGTACGGTGCACCGGTTCTGCCCGGCGCAATGTTCCTGCTGTCCTATCTGCAGACAGAAGGGAATAGAACGGTGACCGTCTGCGGGCTTCCGGGCTGCGTGATGTATGCAAAGCGTACCATCTTCGATCTGATGCTGCCGCGGATTCTTGCGAATGACCGGATCACGGCGGACGAGATTGCCGCGCTCGGGGAGGGCGGACTCTGCCTGGGCTGCAGCACCTGCATCTGGCCAACCTGCGGCTTCGGCGTGTGAAATATAAGGAGGAGAAGGAGAGCGTGCAGGAGGAATACGGAAATACAGAGCCGGCGTTCACGCACTTTGATGCGCAGGGAAATGCCGTGATGGTGGATGTCTCTGGGAAGGATATCACGCTCCGGGAGGCGACAGCGGAGGGTGTCATCCGGATGTCACAGCAGTGCTTTGAGCTGGTCAGAAGCGGGGGCATGAAGAAGGGCGACGTGCTGGGCGTGGCGCGGATTGCGGGAATCATGGGTGCGAAGCGGACAGCAGAACTGATTCCGCTCTGCCACATCCTGAACCTGACGAAGGCTTCGCTGGACTTTGAGCTGATGCCGGCAGACCGTGATGCCCGCCCTGGCATCCGGGCGCTCTGCACAGTCCGGTGCAGCGGGAAAACCGGTGTCGAGATGGAGGCGCTGACCGGCGTGAGCGTTGCACTGCTCACAATCTACGACATGTGCAAGGCGGTCGACCGCAGCATGGAAATGGAACAGGTCCGGCTTGTCAGAAAATCGGGCGGAAAATCCGGACTTTTCGAAAGAGTGCCGCATGTGATAAAATCTATGTAAGTCGCACAGCGATCGGTCACAATGTTCAGAATCCTGATATGACGGCTCGGGAATTTTCCGGAAGACAGGAAAGTGCCGCGCTGCCGATTCCGGCATCCGCGGCACTTTCTGTATGTTTCAGTTGGAGGGAGTGCCGGCCGGAATTTCACCGACCGGCTGAAGTATGAAAAGTATCAAATCAGGTGAAACACTTGATTTGATGGTTCACACTATAGCGGGTCTTTGTGAAAAGCATATGATGTAATTGTGAACAAAATGTGAACACTTGCACTGCTTTCATTTGCTTGTGCGATGAAAAACAGTGTATTAATCGTTCAACAGTACACAAATTGAAAGGAGATGAATGATGGATTCTACAGTTTTGATTGTGCTTGGGGTTTTCCTTGCCGTCATTATCCTGATGCTGGTCTTCTCAAACATCCGGATCGTGCCGCAGGCAAGGGCATTTGTCATTGAACGGCTGGGGGTCTACAAGACAACCTGGAATGCAGGTCTTCATCTCAAGGTTCCGTTCATCGAACGTGTTGTCAAGAGCGTTTCGCTGAAGGAACAGGTGCTGGACTTTCCGCCTCAGCCCGTCATCACGAAGGACAATGTCACGATGCAGATCGATTCTGTCGTATTCTGCAAGGTTTTTGATCCGAAGCTGTTCTGCTATGGGGTGGAGAACCCGATGGCCGGACTCCAGAATCTTTCCGCGACGACGCTCCGGAGTATCATCGGTGACATGGAACTTGACGCGACGCTGACATCCCGTGAGATGATCAATGCCAAGATGCAGAAGGTGCTGGACGAGGCGACGGATGCCTGGGGCATCAAGGTGACCCGTGTCGAGATCAAGAACATTCAGCCGCCGAAGGAGATCGAGGAGGTCATGACGAAGCAGATGCGCGCGGAGCGCGAGCGCCGTCAGACTGTTCTGGAGGCGCAGGCGCACCAGGAGGCAGTCGTCTCCCGGGCGGAGGGTGACAAGCGGGCGAAGATCCTTGCCGCAGAGGCGGAGCGCGATGCACAGATTTCGCTTGCGGAAGGCCGTGCCAGGTCGATTCAGCTGGTCTACCAGGCAGAGGCGGACGGCCTGGAAGCCCTCAAGAATGCGAATGTTTCCGAGACTGTCCTGAAGCTGAAGAGCATTGAGGCACTGAAGAATGTTGCCGACGGACGTGCGACCAAGATCTTTATGCCGTCTGACATCTCAAATCTTGTGTCCGCGCTCGGCGTTGCCGGCGAAGCGCTCGGAATCGGGGATGCGACGAAGATTGACCACAGCGAAAAGCCGAGGCAGGCGCCAAAGGCGGATCCGTGTCTGTCCTCCGAGACCAGCGCGGAAGGCGTGCGGGCAGCGGTCACAACCCAGAAGATCAGCGCTGATCTCGAGCATCAGAGCCGCAGTGAGTCCTGAGACAGCTGCGCCAGCTGCCTGCTTCAGCGTGTGCTTCTCGGTGCTTCAGCGTGTATGGAACCCTCCCCTTGCGGGAGGGTTTTATTTGCGATAAGATGAAACGAATCGCAGACAGACGCATAAGGGAGGTGCCTGACATGAATCTGAAAGGCAGAAATTTTCTGACACTGAAGGACTTTACACCGGAGGAGATTCTTTGTTTCCTCGATCGCGCCGAGGAGCTGAAGCAGCAGAAGAAGGCGGGGATCGCGCATCAGAATCATCCGGGAAAGAACATCGCGCTGATCTTTGAGAAGACCAGCACCAGAACCAGATGCTCCTTTGAGGTTGCGGCACACGACCTTGGCATGCATGTCACCTACCTGGATCCGACAGGTTCCCAGATCGGAAAGAAGGAGTCCATCGCGGACACCGCGAGAGTCCTTGGCCGCATGTACGACGGAATTGAATACAGGGGCTATGGACAGAACATCGTTGAGGAGCTTGCGAAGGACGCCGGCGTCCCGGTCTGGAATGGCCTGACAAATGAATACCATCCGACCCAGATGCTGGCGGACATGCTCACAATCCGCGAGCATTTCGGAAAACTGAAGGGGCTGAAGCTGACGTACATGGGCGATGCGCGCTACAACATGGGCAACTCTCTGATGGTTGTCTGCAGCAAGCTGGGACTGGATTTCACCGCGTGCACAAGGAAGGAATACTTCCCGAACTCACAGCTGGTCGAGGAGTGCCAGGCATATGCGAAGGCAAGCGGGAGCACGATCACGCTGACGGAGGATGTCCAGGAAGGAACGAGCGGGGCGGATGTCATCTACACCGATGTCTGGGTCTCCATGGGCGAGCCGGACAGCGTCTGGGAGGAGAGAATCAATGCCCTTCTTCCGTACCAGGTGAACGCGAAGGCCATGGCGAATGCAAAGCCGGAAGCAGTCTTCATGCACTGCCTGCCGGCGTTTCATGACCTCAATACCGGGATCGGGAGACAGATCCACGACAAGTTCGGACTCGACGCAATGGAGGTCACAGACGAGGTCTTTGAATCGAAGCAGTCGGTTGTGTTCGACGAGGCTGAGAACCGGATGCACACCATCAAGGCTGTGATGGATCTGACGTTGTAAGCCATCGGATAATCGGTGAAGCCAGCTTCGAGAGCATGCAGTGCGGGCTGGCTTCGTATGAAGAAGGCCAGGCGATGGCTGCTGCGCCAGTGGAAGATCCGGACAGGAAACGTTCAGGAAGGGCAGGGCGAAAGGATGCAGGAAGACGAGGAGAAACGCAGGGAAGGACAGCTGAAATACCGGCGGGCCGCAGAGCAGACCACACTCTTTCTGTCCCTTTTTATCCTGGCGCTTGGCATCCTGTTCCTGACAAGAGACCGGGAGGAGCTGCTGAAGGAGGAGATCGTGACACTCCTGGGCATTGTTCTGAATGTCAGCCTGGCCGTGGAGTTCAGCCTCCGGGAGAAGTGGACATTCGCGGTATTTGCGATGCTGATTGCGGTGGCAGCAGGACTCGTGCTTGGAACGCAGCTGTTTGCCTGATGACAGGGAGGCCTGGGCTTTTTGAGAAGGCGGCACCTGCTGATTCACACAGAACTGCCGGGATGAGGACAGGGAGATTTTGGCTGAAGGGGGAGCGCAGGCTCATGAAGGAAAAAGTGCTTCGGGCGCTGAGGGATGAGGATGACTATGTATCCGGTCAGGCGCTCTGTGAAAAACTTGGGGTTTCCAGGACGGCTGTCTGGAAAGCGATCCAGTCTCTCCGGGAGGATGGGTATGTCATAGAAGCGGTTCCGAACAAGGGGTACCGCTTAACAGGCTGCCCGGATACGATCGCGGAGGAGGAGGTTGCGTCCAGGCTCCGGACGAAATGGATGGGAAAGAAGCTCTATTACTTTTCTACGATTGACTCCACCAACCAGTATGCGAAGAAGCTCGGCGAGGAACAGGCTCCGGACGGGACGATTGTAATCGCGGATGAGCAGACCGCCGGGAAGGGAAGGAGCGGACGTCACTGGGTGACGCCGCCGAAAAGCGCGATTGCGTTCACCATCCTGGTGCGGCCAAAGCTGCCGCCGTCCCGCATTTCCATGGTGACACTTGTCAAGGGACTCGCGGTCTGCAATGCCATCCGGCAGCTCTACAGCCTTCCGGCAGGGATCAAGTGGCCGAACGATGTCGTGATTCATGGCAGGAAGATCTGCGGTATCCTCACGGAGATGAGTGCGGAAATGGACGGCGTCCACTATGTCGTCATCGGAACCGGCATCAACGCGAACCTGACTTCATTTCCGGAGGAGATCAGGGAAATCGCGACCTCGCTGGAGCTTGAGCTGGGGCATCCCGTCGACCGCGCACAGGTACTGTGCAGGGTCATCGAGCTGTTTGAGCAGTACTACGGGCTGTTCGAGAAGCGGGGCGATCTGACCGACCTTCAGGAGATGTACAACAAGGAGCTGCTGAATCTGAACCAGAAGGTCCGCGTGCTGGATCCGAAGGGGGCCTACACCGGGACTGCGCTTGGAATCGACCCGGAGGGCGAGCTTCTTGTGAAACGGGACGACGATGGAAAGACGGTGAAGGTCTGGTCGGGTGAGGTCTCCGTGCGGGGCATCTACGGATATGTATGATTACAGTGTCAAAGGAAACATTAGAAATATAAGGGAACAGAATGGCAGAGAATCATAAGGAAACAAAGGATACAAGGGACACTGTCCGGTCGGCGCAGCGTGTCGGAGACGGGACCGTTGTTCTGTGCGCAGCCAGCGCGTATGAAAAGAAATACTTCTTCAACAAGTCGTTTGACGACATTCCGAAGGATATCCAGGATCAGCTTCATATCATCTGTGTACTGTTCACGGAGGATATCGGGGGCATTATCCTGTTTGAGTTCGATAAGGACGGGAAACTAAGCATCCGCACGGAAGCGAAGGCGTCTGATTACAACTACGATGAGATCGGTGCTGCCCTGGAGGTCAAGGAGATTCAGAAACAGCGTCGTGACATGATGAACGGGCTGGAGCTTTACTATAAGGCAGTCGTCCTGCATCAGCCGCTCGACCTGGAGGCATGGCAGCTGGAATGAGGAAGACCCTGCAGATCGGGAGCGTCATGCTCCCCAACAACCTGATCCTTGCACCGATGGCCGGCGTCAGCGATCTGTCCTTCCGCCTTCTGTGCAAGGAGCAGGGCGCCGGACTCGTCTGCATGGAAATGATCTCCGCGAAGGCCATCTACTATGGAAACAGGCACACAGACGAGCTGATGGCCACAACCGAGGTGGAGCGCCCGGTTTCACTTCAGCTGTTTGGAAATGATCCTGAGATTATGGCCTCGATGGCGGAGCGAATCGAGGACCGGCCATTTGACCTCTTCGACATCAACATGGGCTGCCCGGTCCAGAAGGTGGTCAAAAACGGGGAGGGCAGCGCCCTGATGAACAATCCCGGGCTGGTCTACGACATTGTGAGCGCCATGGTGAAGCGCGTGCGCAAGCCGGTGACGGTGAAGATCCGCAAGGGCTGGGATGAAAACCATGTGAATGCGGTTGAGATCGCAAAGATCGCAGAACAGGCCGGAGCTGCGGCCATCGCGGTACATGGCCGGACGCGGGAGCAGCTCTACTCGGGGCAGGCGGACTGGGAGATCATCCGGCAGGTGAAGGAGGCCGTTAAAATTCCGGTCATCGGCAATGGAGATGTGACAGATCCGCAGTCGGCCGAGGCGCTTGTCCGCGAGACAGGCTGTGACGGCATCATGATTGCCAGAGCGGCGCGCGGCAACCCCTGGATCTTTCACCGGATCCTGGCCTATGAGGAGACCGGAGTCGATCCCGGGCAGCCGGATATGGAGACGGTGAAGGCAGAGATCCTGAGGCATGCCAGAATGGCAGTCCGGCAGAAGGGCGAGCGGACAGCCATGAGTGAGATGCGGAAGCACATTGCATGGTACACGGCCGGCATGCCGCACTCCGCCATGCTGAGACGCGCGTCCAGCTCCATTTCCACGCTGGATGAGCTGGAAAACCTGCTTGACGGAGCGGAAAACGGGGCCGCACGGACGGGTGCGGAAGACATTCGTTAAGTTGACTTTACCCTTGCATTACGCTATAATTTTGCACTGACTGTGCGGGTCCCCGGTGCAAAGGGACGGCAGATCAGATGGAAAAACCCGCCAGAGGGGCGGAAAAACATGGGTTCCGGAGAGGTGTAACGCAAGATGGCAGAGATCAAAAAGACGCGTCTGACGCAGGCAGGATTTGATAAGCTGGTGGCAGAGCTTGAAGACCTGAAGGTCAACAAGCGCAAGGAGATCGCCGACAAGATCAAGGAAGCCAGAGCGCAGGGCGATTTGTCGGAGAATGCAGAGTATGATGCGGCGAAGGACGAGCAGAGCGAGATGGAAGGCCGCATCGAAGAGATCGAGCAGATCATGAAGAACCACGAGATCGTCACCAATGTCGGCGACGGCAGGATCGGAATCGGCTGCAAAGTGCTCGTGAAAGATATCGAGATGGACGAGACGATGGAGCTGAATGTGGTCGGCTCATCCGAGGCCAACCCGCTGGAGGGCTTCATCTCGGATGACTCTCCGGTTGGGAAGGCGCTTTCCGGCAAAAAGGCAGGCGACAAGGTTGAAGTTGAGACGCCGGCAGGGGTCATCGAGTATGAGATCCTGAGCGTGGAGAGAAATCAGCAGTAAGGAATTGACGGAGGACAGGCAGAAAGTGGCGAACCAGAGACAGAACAGCGGAGAGCAGGACCTCAATCAGCTTCTGAAGATCAGGAGAGAGAAGCTGAAGACCCTGCAGGAGGAAGGAAAGGATCCGTTCCGGATCACGACCTACGACCAGACAGAGCACTCCACCGACATCAAGAATCACTTTGAGGAGATGGAAGGGAAGGAAGTGTCGATTGCCGGTCGTATGATGTCCAAGCGTGTCATGGGCAAGGCCTCTTTCTGCGATGTCCTGGACCGCTATGACAGCATTCAGGTTTATGTGGCGCGCGATCAGGTCGGCGAGGATTCCTACAAGGATTTCAAGAAGTACGATATCGGCGACATCATCGGTGTGAAGGGCACCGTGTTCCGCACGAAGATGGGCGAGATCTCGGTCCACGCAGATCAGGTTACGCTGCTCTCCAAGAACCTGGTTCCGCTGCCGGAGAAGTTCCATGGCCTTCAGGACACTGACATCCGGTACCGTCAGCGGTATCTGGACCTCATCATGAACCGGGACGTCCGGACGACATTTGAGAAGCGGTCGCAGATCATCAAGGAGATCCGCAACTTCCTCGATAAGCGCGATTTCATGGAAGTCGAAACTCCGATGCTGGTCGAGAATGCCGGCGGCGCCGCTGCTCGCCCATTTGTCACGCACTACAACGCCCTTGACGAGGATGTCAAGCTGCGCATTTCACTGGAGCTTTATCTGAAGCGTCTGATTGTCGGCGGATTTGAACGAGTCTATGAGATCGGCCGCGTCTTCCGGAATGAGGGCGTGGACACCCGTCACAACCCGGAGTTTACGCTGATGGAGCTTTATCAGGCGTACACCGATTACAATGGCATGATGGAGCTGACCGAGTCCATGTTCCGCTATCTGGCGGAGAAGGTCTGCGGAAGCGCCGTTATTCAGTACGAAGATACGGTCATCGATATGGCGAAGCCGTTCCGCAGACTGACCATGATCGATGCGGTGAAGGAATACGCCGGCGTGGACTTCAGCACGATCCGCACCGATGAGGAGGCCAAGGCAGTCGCAAAGGCCCACAATGTGGAGTTCGAGGAGCGCCACAAGAGAGGCGACATCATCAACCTCTTCTTTGAGCAGTTCTGCGAGGAGAAGATGATCCAGCCGACCTTCATCATGGATCATCCGGTTGAGATTTCCCCTCTGACCAAGAGAAAACCGTCGGATCCGTCCCTTGTCGAGCGGTTCGAGCTGTACATCTACGGCCGTGAGATGTGTAATGCATACTCTGAGCTGAATGACCCGATTGACCAGAGAGAACGCTTCAAGGCGCAGGATGCGCTTGCCGCTGCAGGAGATGAGGAAGCCAATCACACCGATGAGGACTTCCTTCATGCCATGGAGATTGGCATGCCGCCGACAGGCGGAATCGGATACGGCATTGACAGACTTGTGATGCTGCTGACGAACAGTTCCGCCATTCGCGATGTGCTCCTGTTCCCGACAATGAAGTCCCTCAACGCAAAGAAGGACGAGGGAGCGGCAGAAGAAAACGCAGCGCCGAAGAAAGATGTCCCTGCAGAAGAGGACAAGGCTGATAAAGTTGACAATGTTGCCAAGGCTCCAGAAGAGATGTCTGCGGCGGCTTCCGTTCCACAGACACCGTCCGTCCCGGCAGGCGAGAAGCTTGACGCCGGGATCAGCTATGAGGATGCGCTGGCGCTTCTGAAGAAGTATAACGAGGATGAGTTCCACATCATCCACGGCGAGACAGTTGCGAGGCTGATGGAATACTTTGCCCGGAAATATGATCCGGAGAACGAGGCGTTCTGGAAGGTCTGCGGTCTTCTCCATGATCTGGATTGGGAGAAGTGGCAGGATGCCGTGCAGCACACCGTCAAGACGGCAGAGCTGCTTCAGGAAGCCGGTGTCAGCCCGATGGTTGCCCATGTCATCGAGACCCACAATTCCGACAACAACCCGGCGCTTCCAAAGCCGCAGCACCAGATGGAGTGCGTCCTGTGGGCCTGCGATGAGCTGTCCGGACTGCTTGGCGCGATTGTCCGCATGTATCCGTCAAAGTCCGCGCAGGACCTGAACCTCAAGTCCGTGAAGAAGAAGTTCAAGGACAAGCGCTTTGCGGCAGGCTGTGATCGGGACAATATCGCCCGTGGTGCAGAGCTGAACCATGTGGACCTCGATACACTTTTTGCAGACATGATCGAAGCTTATCAGGCGACAAACGACTGACAGTCGCTGAAGAAACGGAATACAAACGCCCGGAGTGTGGCTGTGCAGCAGGAGAGTCCTGCGGCAGCCCGCTCCGGGCGTTTTTGGTGCTGGGTGGTAGCCCAGTCAATGAACTTTTCCCTGGAGTACAGAGATCAGGACAATCGAATTGTGCGATCAGCGATTGCACAATTGCCGGGGCCTCCAAACAAACGGAATTGTGCAGCAAGAGATCGCACAATCTTCTAAAGACATGGCAAACTGGTCGTTCCCGCTTTCATGGACATACTAGAATGATCAGCCGGATCCGGACGCGGTTTATCAGGAGGGCGAAGAGGAAGACTATCTGAAAGAACTGGAGGATGACGGCAATTTGTAAGAAGATGGCGAAGGTCCGGAAAATAGTTCAGATGGTTGATAACGGATAGATCCTTCTCTTTGAGAAAAGGCAAAGTGAGAAGTATTCATTGTCCTCCCTGGGCGCTTTATGGTATGTTTGACTTGTAGACAAAATCGCTTGAGGCCGCAAATTGCGACCTCAAGCTTTGAGAGATTGCAAGAGCAGTGATCACGAGCGTGGTACATGATACATAGTCAGTG